>Ga0172380_10000028_pt1 | contig 317231 bp, 292 predicted proteins | sample Leawe162metaG_FD_119747 | JGI IMG/M metagenome (GOLD analysis project Ga0172380, IMG submission 119747) | Leachate microbial communities from a municipal landfill in Southern Ontario, Canada - Leachate well 162 metaG | ecosystem: Engineered > Solid waste > Landfill > Unclassified | place... | reverse complement strand
TGTATTACCGCTGCTGCTGGCACAGAGTTAGCACCCTCTTATTCATGTGGTACCGTCACAAATTCTTCCCACATAAAAGTAGTTTACACCCCGAAGGGCGTCTTCCTACACGCGGCGTCGCTCGTTCACCCTTTCGGGCATTGACGAATATTCTTGACTGCAGCCTTCCGTAGAAGTCTGGGCCGTTCTCAGTCCCAGTGAGCCGGGTCACGCTCTCACGCCCGGTACTGATCATTGCCTTGGTAAGCCATTACCTTACCAACTAGCTAATCAGACATAGGCCCCTCTCTAAGCCAAAAAGTTTACATAAAAAAAATTTAAATTTTCTTATGACTATCGGGTATTAATTCAACTTTCGCTGAGCTATCCCCGACTTAGAGGCAGGTTACCAATGTGTTACTCTCCCGTTTGCCGGTCCGTACCACATTATCACTCTACTTACGTATAAAACGTATTCAGAGTGATAACAAGGCCGATCCCTCGACTTGCATGCCTTAGACACGCCGCCAGCGTTCATCCTGAGCCAGGATCAAACTCTCAAATAAAATGTTGCTTCACAGCAACTTATAAGAGTTGATATCATCTTTGCAAAAAACAAAGATGTTTGAAATTTTTTTCTGACTCTAAAAATAGACTTTGTACATCTCTATCTAGAAATGTATTTCCGTTTTTTGTCACATTTGTATTGTGAATCACATTATAAAAAATAATATGATTTACTTTTCAACTAATATTTCCGTGAAATATTATTGAACCTTACTATGGTTGTGAATTGTAATGAACGTCTCTTAAATTATATTTCTATAAAAAAAAGAGAAACCTGTTTGCATTTTGATATAAAATATCCAAATGCAATTTAGTTACTCTTTCTCGTCCTAGTATCTTTTAGACTAACAAGCAAGACTTGGGATGAGTTAAATTGTGATGTTCAATTGCCTGCACATAATACATAATTTAAAAGAAGCTGTCAAGTGGATAAAAGTAATACATTTGGGGATAAGTCAGAGCAAGTCTATTTTAAAGGTAAATTAGACAAAAAGTTGTTTATTTAACGCTAATTTTACGAGACAAATATGATTTAATTTCTAATTTTAAATTTTAAATTTCTAAACAATTTTAAATGTTTTAATTTAAAAACTTATTTATATTTTTGAAATTTGTCATTTATTATTTGGAATTTTTTTTACGCCATTCCTCTATTTTCTTATGATCTCCAGAAAGTAAAACATCCGGTACTTTCCAACCTTTGAAATCAGCTGGTTTGGTATATTGAGGATACTCACCTTCTGAACTAGAAAATGTTTCATCTTTGGTAGATTCAAGATTACCCAGTACTCCAGGAACTAACCTAGAGACTGCTTCAATTATAGTCAAAGCTCCAAGTTCTCCACCAGCCAATACATAAGGCCCAATAGAAATTTCTTCGTCTATCATATTATCAGTAACTCTTTGATCAATCCCTTCATAACGTCCACATACAAAAGTAATTTCATCTAATTTAGAAAATTTTTCAGCCATTTTTTGATCAAATTGTTTTCCTCTTGGAGAAAGCAAAATTGTGCGTTTTTTATTTTTCAAACTTCCATTAAAAATCTTTTTTACTTTAGTCAGTCCATCTACTTTTGAAAAAGGAATTGCATCAATACTTTTCAAAGCTCTAAAAATTGGTTCAGCACTCAAAATCATTCCAGGTCCCCCACCATAAGGTGTGTCATCAACTTTATTATGTTTGTCCAAAGTATAATCACGAAGATTTACAGCTTTTATCTTTATGGCGCCAGCTTTTTGTCCACGCCCAAGAATAGACTCTTTTGCATAGTCTTCAATAATATTTGGAAAAATTGTGATGATGTTGAATTGCATGTGGCAAATGCTTGAAAAGCTCGAAAGGCTGAAAATGCCTAAAAGGCTTTTTACTTAATAGAACTATTTTAAACTAATTTGAGAGAAAAATCAATAACAAAAAAACACAACCGTGTTTCACGATTGTGCTTTTATTTAAAATTCTGTAAGCTCATCCGAGCTCGTCTAGAGCCTTTCAAGCTTCTCAGGCATTTCCAGCCTTTCTAGCCTCTAAAGTTTACTTTCTCTTTCCACTAATAATTTCTTGCTCAATATTTTTTGGACATTCACCATATTTTAGGAATTCCATAGCATATGAAGCACGACCTTGTGTCATAGAACGTAAAGAAGTAGCATAACCAAACATACTTGATAGAGGTACTACAGCACGTACAACTTTAGCAGAACCACGATCAGTCATTTCTTCAATTTGACCACGTTTTGCAGACAAATCACCAATCACATCACCCATATAACTTTCAGGTGTAGTAACTTCTACTTTCATAAGAGGTTCCAAAACTACAGGGTCAGCTCTTTTCACAGCTTCCGCAAAAGCCATACTACCAGCAAGTTTGAAAGCAATTTCAGAAGAGTCAACTTCATGGTAACTACCATCAAAAACTGTAGCTTTGATGTCTAGAAGTGGATAACCAGCGATAACACCTTTATCCATAGTTTCTTTGACACCTTTTTGAATAGGAGTGATATATTCTTTTGGAATTGAACCACCTTTGATTTCATCAACGAACTCAAAGCCAGCACCTTTTTCCATAGGTTCAATACGCAACCAACAGTGACCATATTGACCACGACCACCAGATTGTTTAACATACTTACCTTCAGCTTCAGATGATTTTCTAATAGTTTCTTTATAAGCAACTTGAGGAGCACCTACTTGAGCTTCTACTTTAAATTCACGTCTCATACGATCAACGATAATATCCAAATGTAATTCACCCATACCAGAAATAATAGTTTGCAATGTTTCTGGATCAGTATGAATTTTGAAAGTAGGATCTTCTTCTGCTAACTTTTGCAAAGCAAGACTCATTTTTTCAGCATCTTGTTTTGTTGCAGGTTCAATAGCTACTGAGATAACTGGTTCTGGGAAAGTCATTCTTTCCAAAATTACAGAATTATCTTCATCACACAAAGTATCACCTGTTGTAGTTTCTTTTAGACCAATAGCAGCAGCAATTTCTCCAGCAAAAACTTCATCAACTTCTTCACGAGTATTAGCATGCAAACGTACAATACGAGCAATACGTTCTTTTTTACCAGAAATAGTATTCAAAACATAACTACCTGATTTGACACTTCCAGCATAAACACGGAAGAAAGCCAATTTACCAACAAAAGGATCAGTAGCAATTTTGAAAGCTAAACCAGCAAAAGGAGCCTTATCGTCTACTCTTATTTCAATTTTCTTTTCTTCATCATCTGGATCTGTACCATACAACATTGGAACATCCAAAGGTGAAGGTAAATAAGCGACAACATTGTCTAATGCTATTTGAACACCTATATTTTGCAAAGCAGTACCACACATTACTGGATACAATTCACCTTTCAAAACCAAAGTACGAATAGCTTTTTTTACTTCTTCTATTGTCAAAGATTCTCCATTCAAATATTTGTTCATCAATTCTTCACTAGCTTCAGCAACAGCTTCCATAAGAGAAGCTCTATATTCCACTACTTGATCTTTCATATCTGCAGGAATTTCTATTTCTACAATATCCATACCATGATCACCTTCAAATTTGAAAGCTTTTTCAGCTACGATATCGATAATACCTGAAAAAGTAGATTCACTACCAATAGGAAGTTGAATAGCAAAAGCTTTTGGTGAAAGACGATCTTTGATTGATTTCAAACTCATATAAAAGTCTGCACCTGTTTTGTCCATTTTGTTTACAAAACAAATACGAGGAACATTGTATTTGTCAGCTTGACGCCAAACAGTTTCTGATTGAGGTTCTACACCTTGTGAACCATCAAATACAGCAATAGCACCATCAAGAACACGCAATGAACGCTCTACTTCTACAGTAAAGTCCACGTGGCCAGGAGTATCAATAATGTTGATACGATGATTTTGCCAAAAACAAGTTGTAGCAGCAGAGGTAATTGTAATACCACGTTCTTTTTCTTGTTCCATCCAGTCCATAGTCGCTTCACCTTCATGTACTTCACCAATTTTATGTTTTTTTCCAGTATAAAAAAGAACACGTTCTGTAAATGTAGTTTTACCAGCATCAATGTGCGCCATGATACCAATGTTACGTATCTTATCTAAAGGATAATCTCTATCCATATATTTAAAAAATTAGTTTATTAGATTATTGGTTAATTAGTTTATTTCACCTAATCACCTGATCACTTAATCACTTATTATATCAGTGTTTTTAACGTGAAAATCTAGCAAAATGAGCAAAAGCTTTGTTAGCTTCAGCCATTCTGTGTACGTCTTCTTTTTTCTTAATAGCACCGCCAGTACCTTCTATAACATCTTTGAATTCAGCTGCTAATTTTTCTTTCATAGAAGCACCTTTTCTAGCATGTGCAGAAATAGTTATCCATCTAAAAGCTAAAGTATTTTGTCTATTACCAGAAACTGGCATAGGCACTTGATAGTTTGCACCACCAACACGACGTGAACGTACTTCTACTTGTGGACGAACAGCTTCAATTACTTGTTCAAACATTTTCAAAGTATCACCTTTTTTGTCTTTATTTAAAATTTCTAAAGCTCCATAAACAATAGATTGAGCAGTAGATTTTTTGCCTCCAATCATCACAAAATTTACAAATTTAGATAAAAGTTCACTATTGTATATTGGATCTGGAAGAAGCAAACGTTTTTGGGCTCTTTTTCCTCTCATAGGTTTATTAATTTAATATGTATTATTTTATTTTAACAATACGGATTTCCGGATAATTCGGATGTTCCGGATATTTATACATTTTTAATAATCGTATAAATAATCTTTGACAAACAATTTTTTTTATAATTTTTTAACGGTAATCCGTATCATCCGGATTATCCGTATATCAGAATTGTTTTATTTTTTAACCTTAGGTCTCTTAGTACCATAAACAGAACGACTTCTGTTACGTCCTTCAACACCTTGAGTATCATAAACACCACGAACAATATGATAACGTACACCCGGTAAATCTTTTACACGACCACCACGGATAAGTACAATTGAATGTTCTTGCAAATTGTGTCCTTCACCAGGAATATATGCAATAACTTCAGATCCATTTGATAAACGAACCTTAGCAACTTTACGCAAAGCTGAGTTAGGTTTTTTTGGAGTAGCTGTGTACACTTTGGTACAAACACCACGTTTGAAAGGACTTCCTCTACGTAGAGTTGTCTTTTTGCGGTGCAAACTATCCCAGGTAAATTGCATCGCAGGAGAAGCAGATTTCTTTTTGTTACTGATTCTTCCTTTACGCAATACTTGATTCATTGTTGGCATAACGAAAATGCTTAAAAGGCTTGAAAGGCCTGAAAGGCCTGAAAAGCTAAATAATGAATAAAAAAATTCCCGTTTCTGGGAATCAAATTTAGAAAATATAATTTTTTGATAAAAATATATCTCCAAAACGTTGATCCCTTATTTCAGGGACGTCTTCTCTCTTCCCATTATTTAAGAAGAAATACTCCGTCTGGTTATTCCCTTTTGGGGAACGTGGATAATATATACTATTTGAAAATTTTTGTCAAGAGATATATAAAGGCTTAAAATGCTTGAAAAGCCTAAAAGGCTTGAGAAGCTACTCGATATTGTGTTATATTATATTCACCTTAATTAATTTAATGAACAAATATGGGCGGTTTCATAGAATTAAATGATACTCTACAAATAACAAACGAACAAGGTTTTCCTGCAGACATTTTGAATTTACAAAAACACCAAGAAAAGCCTATACAACTTTCTGAAGTGCAAAATAAAATATTTGAATTCAAAGACAAACCAAATGCTAGAATATTTCATCCAGCGCCAAACAGATGTTTCTTGGTACACAACATAGATGGTAAATGGATATACTGGGGTAAAATAATTATGGTAGAACAAACCATACAAGGAGAAAACAAAGAAACGCAAACTACATCTGGCAAATACAAAATTATAGAAATTTACGATCCAGAATATCAAATGCAAATAACTAAACATGAAACTTCAAAAGGGTTAAGCTATTTTCAATAATATGAACAAAATCAAAAAACAATGGGATATCCTTTCTGAAGAAGAACGTAGAAGTTATATCAACAAAATAATTGCCTTTTTTGAAACAGAACGAGATGAAAAAATAGGAGTTATTGCAGCAGAAGAAATTATGGATTTTTTCTTAGAAAATTTTACAAGACCTATTTACAACAAAGGAATAGACGAAGCCAAAGAGATGCTGAAAGAAAAAATGACTGACTTGGAAATAGATTTGGATGCGATGAAACAAAAAACAGACTAGTAAGTCTATTTTTAATTTTAAAAATATAAATATTTTAGGCAGGATAATAAGGTATACCTAAAAAATCTGCTCCTTTCTTAGTTATAACTAAATTTTCGTATTCTCTATACATACTATCACGCTTTTTTACTGACTCCATATAGCCCAATGTAGCCAGTTTTCTATATAACTGAGAAACTGCTTTTGGAGAAATATCAAACCCGAATAATTCACTAAGTGATTTAGACCAATAACGCAAACGATATTTTCGTTCAAAATGCCCACCTCTATGCGCTGCATATAAAACAAGATAAGTTATGTCTGCATCATATTCCACTCCTTCAAGTTTTCTTTTTTTATCAAGGCCACTCATTTCTGCTAGTAATTCATTATATTTATCTCTATCTACTTCATAAATATAACCACCTGACATATTTTTGTTCCTGCCACCTTTAATTAAGATCCCCTGTTCTTCAAGTTCTTCAAAAATCATCTTCTGTTGTTTTTCTGAAACATCAGGAAAACCAGTCAACCTTGTAAGTGCGAAAGAACTATCTTCAGACAACCCAATTTTTGCAGGGTATATTTTTTTTAAAAAACTGAACATTTCTTTGATTGTATTTCTTTCTTCTTCATTAAATACTTCCCACCATTTGCGTTGTCCTTTTTCAATTTTTGGTATCCCCAACATATCAGGATTTATACCTCTTGATTCTATCATATAATTAAAGGTTTTAATTTTAAAATAAAAAATTTACATTTAGAACAATCCCTTGCCTCCAGTAAACAAATTAAACAAAAATAAAATAATAGGAGACAAAAAAGATGAAAACATAAAAACAAAAGCTAGCAAAAATATAAAACCAAATTTTTCCAAAGTTTGTTTCAATTGCCACATTGAATCAGGTAAAACAGCAAATAAAACTTTTGAGCCATCTAGTGGTGGAATTGGTACCATATTGAAAACAGCCAAAAGAATATTGGCATAAACAATTACTGAAAATAACACATTCATATTACCTGTAAAATTATTTGTTACAGGAATAAAACGAATAAGCATAGCAAAAATAAAAGCTAAACTAAGATTTGAAAGTGGACCTGCTACAGCTACCATTGCTGGTCCCCATTTTTGATTTTTCAAATTATATGGATTATATGGAACAGGTTTTGCTGAAGCAAACAAAAAACGACCTTGTGTGACAACAAGCATCAACAAAGGTAATAAAAAAGTACCCCACAAATCAAAATGAACTTTTGGATTGAGAGTCAATCTACCCTCATAACGAGCAGTAGGATCACCCAATGTATCAGCCATCCAACCATGAGAATATTCATGAATAATGGCAGAAATAATAATGACGAGAAGAAAAAAAAGAATTGATAGTAGCTCCATATTTTAAAGGCTTAAAAAGCTTGAAATGCCAAAAATGCTCAAAAGGCTTTTGACGAGCTTGATTGAGAATTTGGATTTTCCAAAGACTTCATTAGTTTAAATAGTAAAAAACCAACTTCACCACGTTTATTTTCTATATATTCAAACTGATTATTATTTATAAAATCTAATTCTTTTGATAACTCAAAATAACATTGACATTCATTTAAAGAACCTTTAGAAATATAAAGAAATTTGAGAAAATCTTTGTCAGTACTTTTTCCCCTACCTTCAACAATATTAGCCAACACCGATACAGCAGCTCTCCTCAACTGACTTGTCAAACCATATATTTCTTCTTTTGGAAATATGTTTGTTAACTTATATACCAACTTCACAAATTCTAAAGTTTTTTTCCAAAGCAACAAATTATGATAATCCTGCATAAAAACCTCCTTATTTATATAGTTCACTAGCCTTTTGAGCATTTTTGGCATTTCAAGCCTTTCAAGCATCGTAAGCCTTTATAAAGTCTCTTGACAAATAAGTATTTATATTGTACTATATAAACCATCCAATAACAAGTATTAATCTCAAATTTATGCCAAAATGTGAAATTTGTTTAAAAGGTTCAAAAAAAGCCGCAAATAGAAGTCATTCTAAAGTAAAAACTCTTCGTCGTCAAAAACCAAATTTACAAAAACTTGATAATCATTTAGTTTGTACAAAATGTAGAAGAACTATTACCAAAAAATTTGCAGAAATGACAGCTTAAAATATTTTTGAAAAAATCAAAACGTCTCCATTGAGAGACGTTTTTTTTGTTTAAAAGTTTTTTCACATATCAATTAACATGTATCACGTAGCAATTGTTATATTTTATCATCTGGATTATTTTTCTTATCTTTCATCATTTGTCTAATATGTTGAAAACGTAATCTATCACGTATTTCATCACGAACATTTTCATCACTCTCTTCTGCATTTCCACTACCATGACTTACGGAAGTAGATTTATTATTTTGTCCTATACGCGAAATAGACGACAAAGGACCTTTGCTTGAACTAGATTTTATAACTCTATCCATTGATATTTTTGCACCTACTATATCTTTTTTTTGTTGCAATTGAGTAGTAGCAAAATTTTGAGCATGAGCTGAAACTTGTGGTTTGGAAAAAGAAGAATTATTCAAATTGATTGGTAAATTTTGTGGCATATTTTTTTTAAAAACTAATATACCTTATTGTACTATGTCTCAAGTTTTTTGACAACAAAAAAACTCTTATAAAAAGAGTTCCTTAGTTGATCCTAGACGGAGTACTGAAATACTACCCCTAAAAAAATATAGGTGGGTGGCCGCACGCTTGACCCACGAGCCAAGCAAATATAAGCTTCCCAATGTAGTACATTTGTAGAATAGTATATGTACTACGACATCACAGGATCTATATATATTATATAATTATACAAAAAAAATGTCAATTATATATTATATTTTATATTCAAAAATAATTAATTTTGTTTTATCACATTACTAATCACTTTTCAAAAAAATAATCAATAATGTGATCGGTAGTGCAAGCTAGTTGGCGAGGCTCTGCCGATCAAGATGACCTCAATCATTCGGATCCTCTTCGTTCTTGGGTGGTGGAGTATTGAAAACTCCCCACAGTTCCGAGAACGCCGGGTCACCACTCGGCTCGAGCCGAGGTTGGACATTTTTTTCATGGACAGCGTCCTCTGGACGCTGCCCATAGAGCAAATCTGAATGAAGATGGGCCTGCGTTTTTCTGATCACACCCATAACGACTCCCTTGCCAACTCCGACGTGGAGAAGGACACAAGAAAAACAAATTATTATTTTACTTATGACCTTCTCCACGTCCAAAAAAAAATGCACTACCGTTTTTCCTCCCTTTTATTTTCTATAACCACACCACTAATTACTTTCACAAAATATTCAGTGGTGTGAGAGGGATGGCGCACACCTTGTGTGTCCTCGAGTAACACACTAAGTGCCACTAAAGGCCATCCCCCTTATATCTGTAATGCTCATACATAAGCTTACAGTCCTCCTTTCCGCCATTTCTGACGGAGTAAAGCCCGACTCTCACGGAGACGGGCCGGTTGTCTACAAAGATAAACTTATTATCTACATAGACAACCAGCCTGACTACTCATGATTTTAGACTTATACCAAACAAAAACTCCGCTTTTTCAGCGGAGTTTATTTTTTATTTTTGAAAAATATTTTTATACACAATTATTTTTCAAACAAACAACTCCGCTTTTTGGAAAGATATTCACAATAACAAAAGATAGAAGATCCCAAGTCTTCTTCATATTCAATGTATAGCAAGTTGTTGTTTGATTTAATAATTTCATAATATAATTCTTTACCTTATTTACATTACCAAGAGATTTAGACATGGTCAAGAATTGTTGGGGATAAATCGATAGTTCATAGTTCAAAGTTCTTAGTTCATAGATAATACAGCTGATTTTCAAATACAAAAACTAAGAACTAAGAACTTTGAACTCCGAACTATCCTCACTTGACTTTTCCCTAAAAAAAGTATATATTGTCCCCAACAAAACTAACTTTTAATTTAATTAACTTACAAAAATATGGAATTCTCAGGTCTAAGAGAAAAGACACTTGTTATCATCAAACCAGATGCTGTACAACGTGGTCTTTTTGGTCAAATCACAGCTCGCTTTGAGCAAAAAGGTTTGAAATTAGTTGGTGTCAAAATGACATACTTAAAACCAGAAACACTTCGCGAACATTATGCTCATATTGCTGAAAAACCATTTTATCCAGCAGTAGAAAAATTCATGATGAGTTCACCAGCAGTAGTACAATGTTGGGAAGGTCTTGATGTTGTAAACACAGTAAGACTTATCACTGGTATTACCAAAGCTCGTGAAGCTGAAGCTGGCTCTATCCGTGGTGATTATGCTATGAGTGTAGCTTGTAACGTAATCCATGCTTCTGATTCTATTGAAAACGCTCAAAAAGAAGTAGCTAGATTCTTTTCAGAAAATGATATTCACGAATATGACAAGACTGACTACGAACATATCTACGCTGAAGAAGAACGCAACAAATAATTTTCGCTAAAAAAACAGAAACATCCATGTAAAAATGGATGTTTTTTTGTAAATAAAAAACATTTTAAACATAATAATTTACTATGTTTTAGCACAAGGATGTGCACAAAAACTTGACAAAACAGCAAAAATATGCTCTAATATAAGCAGATTAGGTTGCGTCTTTTATATATTTACATATCCTGTAACACTACCCATGTACAGGATACAAAATTATAAAAACAACAAAATAAACTGTGACAGGGATAACCACTTACACTCTTCCCAATTTTGACAGGTTACCACTTTACTTTATGATAATAAAGTACAACGGCAACCTGCCACAATAGCGAAGAAATTGTGGTAACAACTCTATCACAGTCATCTATTCCTAGATGATTTTTTGGCTTCATCGCTCGACAAGACCAAATCAAAGAAAAACTAGACAAATCATTTTGTCTAGACAGTTCTTTACAAGATGTGCTTTTGTACTAGCTCAAAACTAGTGCCAAAACACTGACTAAACACGGAACTTAAAAAAACAGTCCCAAAAAAACGTCTTTCCCCTATTACGTAAATTGCCCCTGTGTTGCTGGTATAGATTAAAAATCTATATGAGCACAACAGGGGCAACCGGATAGTGTGATGTACACACAAACCGGTAATCCCTATCCTGAAGCCCCCAACGGAGGGCAAAGGAGGTCGTGTGAGCCGACAAATGCTCACCCTAGTCATCGCCCTCCTCCTCGGGGCGTGTGACTCGGCGGGCGGGGAGCAATCCCCTCCCGCCACCGACGTCGTAGTGTCCTCGGACACCGCGACCGTCACTCCCGACACATGGGAGCCTCAAGAGGACGTGCTCGTAGACGACGTGTCCGTCGACGGGCAGGGGGACGCCAGTGCCCCCGATTACACTGGCATGTGGTGCGCCAGGTTCGAATGCTACCTCGAACCTGGCGCACAGGGGGGGTGGGACTGTCCCCCCAACGCAAACGCGATGACTCCGGAAGGAGTACAACGCATTTGCGGGGATGTCGAGTAAATCACATCCCACAAGAAGTCCCGTGTTCGCGATCAGCCTTCATCAGCCGGTCGCGTTCACAGAGAATTTAAAAATTAAATTTTCTGCAAATAAAAAATTCCTTTAAAAAAGGAATTTTTTATTTATATTATATAGACTATCTAAGGTATAACAATTATCGCACCCTTATAATTTAACCAAGGATCTGTATTAGGACTATCAAGTGTACTTGAGCATTGTGGATGCTTACCATCAACTACTCCATTATAATAATAAGAGGTATTATCATAACAACCAACTTGTGATGAACCTATTGATGTAAATACATTATTAGCATCTATGTTATACCCTCTTACACAACTACCATTACACCAACCCCAATTGTCTAATACTTGTACAGCTGGTTTGAAAACACAAACTTCATCAGTATTTGAAAAAGGACTACCATCAGCTTTTTTCATAGCCAACAATTTGGTAGCTACTTCACGAGCTTCATCGTTTCTTTCAAAAATTTGAGTATTAGACGATCTGATTTCTTCAATAGTATATTTATTTTCATCATTGTCTGGATCACAATAATAAGTATGAGATAACTCAAAATAAGTATCAAGACAAGCTCTTTCACTATCACCAAAATGACTAGTAGCAACTTCACTTTTATCACATTTATATCCAGCACCAAAAGAATTTATACATTCAACGTCTTCTTTACAAGTCAATTGAGCATCACCTTCTTGCCAAGTAGCTTTGTTTGTACAACGACCAACATCAGCGTTATCAGCACAATATGGTTTTCTATTTTTATAAGCACCCAATCTATCATACAATCTAGTACCATCATTCCAATTTAACATTACTCTTTTTATAGGCATACGATTGTCATCAGCATAGGCAAAAAATTGAACATAAACCTTGTAACTACCTTCGGCAATAATAGGATCAATAGCCCCATTGCGATCTTTGTCTTCATCTGGTCCAGGCACTTCATCATAATTATCCAAAGTATAGTTACGACCATTTAACGTAAAACCTTCTTTTGCCGCACTACAACCATCACTAGATGATGATAAACATTTATCAGGATTTACCGCAAATATTTTTGGAATTTGTGTTTTTCCTAAATCTGTACCAGAATTATCACGAATAATTTCATTACCAGAATTAAAATCCCAACCAGTATAGAATTTTTTAAATAATGTATTTAAAACAAACATACCAGTATCTGTTTGATTATTAACAGTAGCATTTAAAGGACTCATTATTTTATGTTCTATTGCTGAAGTATCATAAAAAGAATCATAATATAAACCAGCACAACGCATGTTACTAGGCTCAAAAATATAATTGCTTTCTACATTGTCAAACAAACTACCACCTGTACAAGAATAAGGAACACCCAATTTAATATCAGGAAAAGTATAATTTCCTGCTTCCTTACCAAGCAAACCTATACTTTCTACTTTCAAACTATTGTAATCTACAGTACCATTCAAAGAACCAAAAGGCATCAAACCAGCTGGATCATTTCCACCATTGTATTGTCTTTGTAGGTGTTGAAATAAAGGAGAGTCACCATTAAATCCAGACCAAACTCTATCTGTCCAAGCTTTATTATAATCTTCAAATTTTCTAAGAGGATTATTCGTTACTGACACTATTTGAGTACATTGATCATTTAAATTAGCAAAAACAGCAAATCTAATAGCATTTTTAGATCCTTCATCATCATCATCTGCACCATTACACCAACGAGATATATAACCCAAAAATTCACCATCTTCATTAAAATCCATACCTATTGCCATCCAATTATTTTCCATCTTCCCTACTTGCTTTTTGCATGCTACAGAAAAGGGGTCACTACTTATATCAGGCAAACCTTCTAATTGATGAAAATTAAAAGGATTAAGTCCTAATTCACTAGCATGAGGAACATAAAACAAAGTTACATATCTTTTATATATTTCATTTTTTTCTTCATTATAATTTTTAAATTCAGGACTAAAATATGATTCTTTTCCCTTATTTATTTTGTAATCACAATAAGACAATAATCCCTGACAGTAATCTTGAGAATTTTTATTTCTAGTCAAAACATAAGAAAAATTTTTAGCATCATAAGTATTTACATTTACCAAATAATAATAAGGATTACCTTCAAACCATTCTGTATTCACAGAATCTTTACCAACAGCTTCAACATTACTTAATAAATAATTTTTTGTATTATTCAAATAATTAAAATTTACTAAAAAATTTTTAGTAAACAATGATGGATTTGGTCCTTCTGCACCTTCAGGAAAAGCCAGAGGTACAAAATAAACAGAGTCTAAATCTTTTTCATTTATATTTTTTTCCACATTCTTATCAGAATAAACAAAATCATTATCCGACATATCTGGTGATAATGCAGAAGTTTCTACATAGTTAAAATCTGTATTTGTATCAATATAAGAATACATTAAATAATTATAATCACTATTATTTACATCATTTGAAACCTTCAAATAATCACTAGACCAAAGACGTGGTGGATGCAATAAAGAACCACTATCACCTGCGTTATTTTGATCTAATGAATCAGTAAAACTAAACATAACTGATATTTTATCAGAAATTTCAATAGGTTTAGGATCATAATTTTTAGCATACGAAACAAAACAACCATTTTCCTCATTATTGGAATATTTTTTATCAAATCTTATTAATCTAGAATTTGGACCAATATTTCTCCAACCCCAAATTTGTAAAGTAGAATAAAGAGAATCAAAAGCATTCGAAGAATTATTAGTATTACTTGCTAATAAACGAGCATAATTATTATTAGAAGTAGCACAAGATTGTTCAGTTAAAGAGCCACCTTTAACAATATCTTCAGCACCTACATCAAAAATATTATTATAATTTCTATCTAAACCAATGTTTTTTTCTACCAAACTTTCAACAGAAGAAACTTTACCTATACTACTTAATATAGTACCAACAGCAGAATCATAATACCCCAAACCATAACTAGTAGATTCAGCACAATATGAAAGACCACCTGGATAAGCATCATAGTCTTTTTCAGGCAAATAACCTGCTTCCAGATCAGTATTGTACAAATCATAAGAAGTAGCTGAAACTTGAATAGGCAACCAAGTCATACAAGCAAAATTCTGATAAGTTTTATCATTTTTGTTGTAAGTAGAAATAGAACGACTCAAATCATACTCAAGACACAAACCTTTTAGACCTACATAGTTACCTTGACTCTTTTGTTTGTTACAAATACCCATACTATTACTATCTCCCGATACTTTACAATCAGCATCAGTACTACAAGGAAGACCATCTATATCCCCAGTACCAGTACAGATACCTTCTGGAATCTCATTATCTGAATCGCTAGACCAATAATCTATTTGTCCACTCTTATATTCTACTTTTATATAATCACAAGAACAATCACCTTGTGTATTATCATCAAATTGACAAACTTTTGCATTACTAAAGTTATTTTTTAAATTATTATATTCATAACGTTTTACATCTAATGATATATTGTCATTAGTCAATTTAGCACTACTATCTACATCATCCAATTTGCTATTCCACACAGTAGATACGGCAAAAGGTGACTCTGTCTCTGGATACGATTTACAAGTACCATGTTCTAATTGTGCCAACATGGCTTCTGTATTTTTACTAATTATAACTTGCCTTTGAGATTCTATACCAACCACAGGTTCAACTGTATTTTTGAAAGTATTATCAATAGGATAAAGACATTTTTGTGAATAACATCTACCACCAAGATCATAACCACAAGCATCACCATCATATTTAGTTTCACTACCTACAGAAAAACAACCATTGTTTGTAAACTCACCTGCAAAAAACTTGTCACTCATTTCATAAGCTAAGTAAGCATCCTTATGATTTGAAAACAACACATAAACATAATTATTTATACTGAATTTGTTATAAAGAGAATAACCTGAATAATCTTTATCGGCAAAGTTTTGCTTGGAAGCAACATAGACATCTTCTGTCAATCTACTATTATTATACTTTTCTTCTATCAACCAACCTCTTGAATCACATTCCCCTTTTTCATCTAAAGTATCACAAAGTTTGTAATCCAAACAAAATTCTTCTGAAATACCTGTATTTTTGTTTACTTCAGTTTTGCTACTACGACAAGACAACCATTCACCACATTGTCTATTTCTATCTACTTTCAAAAGGACATTGGTATCACCCGCATCAGTAGAAGTAGTTACTGGTGGAGTCAATCTAAAATCATTTTTCTTGACATTTTCATAAGTCAAAACACTATCATAAAATTTGTTTGGATTTTCAGTCATATCAAACAACACACAACCATCTTTTTGACTTACTTTGCCATCACAAGAACCAGTATCAGCAAACAAATCATTATTGTTCAAAACATAATACTTTTGATTATCATCTTGAGGATCTACCAATTCTGTACAACCATTGTAATTAGTAGCACAAGAACCAACAAAACCAGCATAAGCCTCTGAAGCATTTGACCATAACTTGTATTCACCATTACCAGTAAAATAATTTGCATAACAAGGTGTATTACCAATATTTTGACAAATATTTTCTTCTCCACAATCAGTATTAGATTTACACAAATCACCATCATTGCTACAAGTTCCTACACCATCCATAAACCAACCACTGGTATTTTTTCCATCATTTTCAGAAGCACTTCTATAAACACACAAAGAAGCTGTCTTACTTGGATCTTTGAAAAAACTAACACCTGAATCAGTTTTGAATTCTTGACAAGCAATTTGTTCTTGTGTACAAAGTGTTTTATTATAATTTTCGTAATTATTCAAAATAAATTTACTACTAAAACTATAAGAAGAAATAGCTGTTTCATCTGGCAACTCTTGTCTTTGCATACCTACTTCCTGACAACCTAAATATTCTTTACTACACAAAGTTTTGTCGTTTACAGTCAAATAAGAAAGTTCGGTATCTTCCAAACTACTAATTGGTGTAACAACCGTAGAATTATCTGTATAAACCATGTCTGTTCCCAAAGAAACAACATCTGCAGTCATTACAGGTAAGGCTCTACTTATTTCTATTGGTCCTTCTATATAACAACTTGAATCACCTACTTCTAATTCACAAGTATAATCTTTTTCACCATCTTCATTTTTGTCAAAACCACAAACATTTGAAGAATTTGCCGTAGCTTTTAGACAAAGAGCATTATGAACTAAATATTTTGTTTCCAAATATAACTCAGGTCGAACATTTCCAGTATCAACTAGACCCACACAACCTACAGCTTCAGCTCTACACAAATTTTGGAAACCTGTGATACTTACTATCTGATTATTTTTGGCTGTATATTCTTTACAACCTAAATATTCACCAGGATATGGATCAAGCGGTGATGAATCACAAGTAGTAGAAACATCATAACCTTCAGCTGTTTTCCAAGAATCTTTGATAAGAGGAATATAATCACTAGGATTGTCACCTAGACTCAATACTCTGACATTGTCTATAAAATAAGTTTTGTTATTTGAAGAAACAAAAGAAATGAAATCAGCATTTTCATCACCCACAAATTGAACAGGACCTAATTGATATTCTTGCCATTCATTACCAATAGAAACAGGTACACTTGAACCAGTCAAATTATCTACAGTAAAAGAACCATTTTGAGTAGAATTACCAAAATTAATATTTACTGTCTGAACATCTACTGCTTTTGCCCAAAAATGTAACTCATACCAAGTATTTTTCTTTACTTTATTGTCAAGATTCAATTTAGTATTGCCATTAGAAACTTTCAAAGAATGCAAACCGACTTGTGTTGCTTCCAATTCTACTGATACATTATTATCAGTAGCACTATTACCCCAGAATTCTTTGGCATCTACTAACGCTGTAGCACTATCACTAGTAGGTTCAAAACTTGATTGATAAATATTATGAACATTATTTCCTGTGTTACCAATATAAAGACGACAACCATTTACCACAGCAGGACAACTTTGTGCTTCACTTTGAATTGACCAATATTTACAATACCCTTGTCCATTGATACCTAATTCGTAAATACCACCATCCATACATCTATCACAAGAAGATCCATTCCATTTGCCATCTTTGGCAAGACAAGTATTTTCTGTTAAATTTTCTGTATAAAAATTAGAAACTGTTTTTCTCAAAGGATAACAACTATCTGAGACAGTCACTGTCTCTGCCAACAAACGATAAAAAGTTTTGCCATCATCATCGTACAAAGCACGACAATCACTGTTAGCAGCGTCTGGATTGTAAGGATTACGAATTAAAATATCATAATTAGTAACATTACAATAATCATAATTTTCTTGCAAAGATGCTGTACTATCATTTACATAAGCAGGTGAACCAAGAGCCGCTATTTCAGCATCAACAACTGAAGATAAAGTCAAACCAAGTAAGTAACTTTGAGCTTCATTATCTATTTGCAATAAATTATGTTTTTTCAAAACATAACCTTGAGTATCAGAACCTTCCCAAGAATAAAAAGTTTTAGCATTATCATTTTCTGGTTTTTGACAATATTTCAAATCTGTATAATATTCCAATTGTTCACCTGAAGTATTACTCAAATTAGTAAATTCATCACAACCTGCGTATTGAGGAGAACAACTTTGTCCTTGTGCAGGAATAAAATAAAGAGGAAATCTAGCTTCTTCAAAATTAGTTTTTTCTTGTTTAAAAGTTTCGTATCCTATACAAGAACTAGGACAAAAATTGTTGCCAATCACACCTGTTATTTTGGTAGAATCATTTTTGGCAACATATTCATTACAACCAACTTCTTCTGGTATACAAACAGAAGCAAAATTATTACATTCCGCTGGATTATTTTGTAATGCTAATAAATCTAATTTTGTATTTGGCCAATCTACTTCTGATGTATTTTTGTTTGTATCATAACATCCCAAATAATCTGGCGCTTTTTTCAAATAAACATCTTGTGTAGTGGTAGGATAAATAAACAAAGTACAACCATTTTCAGTTTCTGGACAAGTATAATTATCAATAGCCGAATTGAAATACAAAGTCTGTTCTATACCTTGATACTTCTGACTATTATTTATAGATAAATCTGTAAGCCAATTGTTATTTACTTTTTCTGTACTATAAGCGGTACAACCTACTGCATCAATATTACAACTGCCTACATCAATAGTACGAGACAAATATGAATTTATCGCACCACTTGTAGATGTATAAGTTTTACAAGTATTGAATTCTGCAGGACAACTTTTACCTGGCATTTCCCAAACATTTTTTTCTTTAGTACAATAACCAAAAGCCAAACAAGAACCGTTGCTATCTTTGGCTAAACAAGTAGAAAAATCAACACATTCAGTAGCTCTAAGAGAAGTATTCTCTGTTGCTAACAAAGGACCATTTACTTCAGCTTCACATCTTGCTTCTTCTACTTTCAAAATCCAATTAGGATCTATCAAATGACAAAAAGGATAAGCAGGATCAGGTGTAAAATCTTTATTACAATCATAATAACCATTTACCACTTCTTGCAAAGTATATGGATCATCAACAGGAGATTTTAGAGCTGCTATTTCAAAACCAAGTGGCAAAATGCGAGCTTTACGCATTTTTTGAATATTAGAATAACAATATGCATTTTCATAACATTCTTTACTAACATTATTTACTAAATCATCTGGAGGAATCAATTTCCAATTACCATACAAAAGACCAGCATCCAAAGCTTCTTTTATCGTAATAGGATCATTATTAGATCTATTTAAAGCTTGAACTAATTGTCCATCCATCACACAATTGTTCAAACTAGGGTTAGCAGGACAAGAACTATAATGTGTAATTATATCATAACTTTTTAGACTTCTTTGTGGTAAACCCGTAATCAAAAATGAAAAAGCACGTTCAGCTGCTTGACGATTACCATTCAAAGTAGAAGCAGCAAAATTCAAAGCATCGCCACCATTCTCTGGTAAGATACCTTTGGTCATTATTCTTTCCAAAAGAGAGGAAACAAAAGTATTAGCAAAAACAGACAAAGCTGATGGAATAATTTGCCAAGCAGAAGATCCATAAAGTCCCGCGATTTGATTAGCTGATAATTCGCCTTGATTTTTACCTGTCAAAGCTTTACCTTCTTCTTGCAACAAAGCTGCTGGAGTCTTGATATCACCAGAAATAAGACTAACCAAAGATTTGAAACCTTCTCCTTCTAATCTTTCATTTATAGAAGCTTCTTTTTGAGCAGCCACTAATCTATCTACTTTCATCAAAGCGCCAAGAGCTACACCAAAATCACCTTGAGTAGCATTTAAAGACATTGTAAATTTTTCAGAAATATTATCAATACCTATATTATTAAGATCTTCATCAAGAGAACCCCAATTTTTTTTGAAATCTGACCATTTACAATTTGTTTGTGGTCCTGAACCACTTGCATTAGAAGATCCTGACAAACCAGCTTTTGGAGCAGTGACCCCATTTAAATCATCATAAATTTTACTCAAACTAATTTGTATATTTAATTGTGAACTGATATCTGGAGGACTACACAAATTCAAACCAAAAGGTTTACCAAAAGAATCAATAGCAGTAGAAGCAGCGTTACCCAACTCATCTGTCAAATAATTACCAAAACCCTTTTCAAAAACTAAAGCACTTTGTCCTTTGCCTCCTGAAGCTAAATATTTAGCACTATCATAAGCCAATTTACGCATAAAATAAGAAGCACCACTGACAAGTGATCCCAAAGCAGCTGACAAAGCACTCTTTTCTATATTATCTGTTATTTGTTCTTTTGCCATTAAAGTATTAAGAGGTACATCAATAACTGGCAATCCAGCAGCAGACACCGGTCTAATCAAAAAAAATACACCAAATATTTGTACAAACAAAAAAATAGAAATGAGTATTGATACCTTTGTCTTAGTTTTAAACATATAATTATTGGGAAGTAGAAGTAGTAATATTTTGAAATTTAGTTTCAAACAAATTTTTTGCTAAAGTTATCAAAGCAGCATCATCAATACCAGCCAAATCACTTTCTTTTAATTTACCAGATGACAAAAGCAATTCACGCAAAGCATCTGGATCATTTATGATAGTATCTAAATCACTACTTGTTGAAGAAGTAGTTACATTATTTAAAGTTTCTATTTGAGAATCTACCAAAATATTATCCGGTGTTTGTGTATTTGATAACAAAGGAGAAACAATAAAATCTGTACTAGAAGTATTATCTACTGAATCTGTGATACTTACACAAACTTCATTTTCAGGACATAATGGATCTTTGCCTAATTCTAATTCTTCTTTATCAGTAATACCATCAGAATCAGTATCTGGCAAATAACGACTTGTATTATAAAAATTTATTTCTTCATAATCATTCAAACCATCTTTGTCTGTATCTATTTGTTGTAATCTCACATTTTCATCATACTGAAAAGATTGTATAGCATCTATTTCTTCTTGTGATACAGTCAAAGCAAAAGGATTGTAAATATTATTTCTAATTTGCAAAAAACTAAGACCTACTGTAATAAGCGCAAACAAAAATAAAAACACTACACCTGTTTTTTGAGTTTTTGTTAAATTTTTTTCTAGCCTATCTTCTTGCATGTTATTTGACAAAGATAAATCTAAATCCATTATACCAAAAAAAGATAAAAGCCACAACAGATATTAGTCCACACGTAACAGCAAAATAAGCAAAGTAAAAAAATAAGTAACTTTATAAACTTTACAAACTTTTAACTTTATAAACTATCTCAACCCACTCCTCCACTCCCAATTCTTCAGCTCTAATTTTTTCATTACCACAAACTTCTTGTAAAATATTTTTTACTTTTTCAGCATCTAGTTTCAGACCTTGTGACAAATTACGCCAAAGTTGCTTTCTCTTTTGAGCGAAGCCAGCCTTCACGACTTCAAAAAAATGTTCATCAGAAAAATCATTATTTGGTGATTTTATATTATTAATCAGCAAAACAGCAGAATCTACCTTTGGAGATGGCCAAAAATTACCTTTGGTAACTTTGGCAACAACCTTTGGATGACCATAATATTGTACAGAGACAGCTAAGACACTCATATCACCTTTCTTTGCAGTGATTCTTTGAGCAACTTCTTTTTGAACCATAATAACCATACTTTCAGGTTTATTTTCAAGTTCCAAAAACATTCGCAAAACAGCTGAAGTAATTTGATAAGGTAAATTAGCAACTACTTTATATTTCTTAAATTTGGATTGTAAACTTGAAAATTTTTCAAGAGCATTTCCCCAAATAATTTCCAAATTTTCTAAGGCATTTTCTTCCCAATATTCTCGCAGTTTTTGTTCGATTTCAAAAGATACAATTTTCCCAGCTTTTTCAGCCAAGGCAAAAGTAAGCACACCAAACCCTGGTCCTACTTCTACAACCAAATCTTCCTTGTTTATTTCTCCTGCTTCGAGCATTTTGTCAATATAAATTTTTGTCATCAAATAATTCTGCCCATATTTTTTGCTAGGTGAAAGATTGTACTTTTTGCAAAGTTCGATGAGGTATGATGGTTTGTAGACGTTTTCGTGATTCATAGATAAGATTAAGATAAAAGTGTAAAAATTTAGTAATTTTTAATTTAGAAATTTTAAAACAATTTCAAAATTTTCAATTTAAAAAACTAATAAAAAATTTAAAATTAATACATTAAAAATTATTTTAAAATTTAAAATTCCTAAATTTAAAATTCTTTAAGTCCTGCACTACTATACCTATTCGCCGCATTCCACAGTAACCATCCAGCGTCAGTATATTTTTCCACGGCATCAATTTGTGCACGAATTTTACTCGCATCGTAAACTGCCCCAATATTGAAAGCCTGTATCCAAGGACGAACTTGAGCTTTGGTATCTGCAAAATATAACAAACCCTGTTTCATACCATTTTCTATCACAACACCTGGATATTCTGCTGGATTAGCTAAACCAAGATGACCTACTGGATAATGAGAAGGATACATCATCGGACAAATATAATCCACTTCGTCTACAGCATCTTCTAGTCTCTGACCAATACTCATACCATCATGACGTTCCATCACAAAACCAAAAAAGTCTAAAGAAATATAGGCCGGAGCACTAGCCAAATTTTCATTCAAAAAAACAAAAAAATCATGCATCACATCATACTTTTCTTTTTCACCATTAGTATAAACAAGCAAACTCATCGGACCATCTGTCGGAAAACGCACATAATCAAAATTTATTTCATCAAAACCAAAAGCAATCACTTCTTTGGCAATCTCCAAATCATAATTCCAAACATCTTTGTTATTAGGATCTACCCAAGCCAAACCTTTATTATCACGCCACAATCCCCCATTTTTACTCTTTAGTGCCCAAGCTGTTTTTTTCTCTGCCAGAATAGGATCTTGAAAAACAGTCTGTCTAGCAATCACATAAATATCGTGCTCATGTAATTTTTTTATTAATTCTTTTACATCACCTAATCTATTACTTTCCAAAGCAAATTCATTTACTAATTCTAAATTACTATCATACAAAACTTTACCACTATAATCTTTGACATCAATCACCACAGCATTTAACTCTGTACTATTTATCAAAGCAATTATATTATCCAAAGTTTTAGGAGTACCAGCAGAATATGCTGTCAGATAAAGACCTTTGACAGTCCTCTTTTCTGGTTTTGTTTTATTTACAAAAACAACTTGATTACGATTATTGATAATATTTTTTTGCAAAATAAAACTATTATTTTCTTCTGCAAAAACCAAACTATCTTGCAACCAATTTGTCTTTTGCCAATTTACAAAAATAAAAAAAGAAGCAAATAAAAAAACACCTATTGCAATTATTAAATATAAAAAAGGATGTTTTTGGTTCATAAAAATTATTATTCTATTTCCACCACTACTTCTCCCTGTCTCAAAACTTCTATCTTTTCATCTCCTATTTTAATAACAGTAGAAGGACTTCTAGTAGGCAAAGTTCCACTATCTATAATAATATCTGGTTTTATTTCTTCATTCTCAAACATCTGCAAAACAGATTGAATATCATAAGGACTTTCTATACTAGAAATATTAGCAGAAGTAGAAACCAAAGGACTATTTAATTTTTTAGAAATTTTAGCAGCCAAAGGATGCTCTGTCACACGAAAAGCCATAGTACCATCTTCATTAACAACGCCTGCTGGAAAAACATTTTTATCTTTAACTTTCACCACCACAGTCAAAGCACCAGGCCAATATTTATCAGCAATACTTTGCAAAGTTGGTGTCCAAGAAATAAAAGGTATTATCATTGACACTTCTGGTACAACAACTAAAACAGATTTGTTGGCTTGTCTTTTTTTGATAGCAAAAATTTTAGCAACAGCTTCCTTATTGCTAGCATCACAACCAAGTCCATAACAAGTTTCTGTTGGGTAAATTAATGTAGCACCATTTTTTAACTCAGCAATTATTTCTTCAAGGTTTAGATTTTCTTGTTTGATTATTTTCATATGATAACTAGAATAAGATAAATATTTGTAAATCTGTATAATCTGTAATTTGTATGTACTTTTAACTTTATGAACTTTACAAACTTTAAACTACTTATATTCTAGCTAAAATAAGCCAAATATGCAAGTATAAAAGCTATAAACACGATAAGACTTGATTTTATTACAAAATATTGCTATACTAAGCCACGACTTAAATAAAAGTCGATTTACAAACATTATTTATATAATAATACTAATTTTATGGGTCTTCCTTCAAAAAAGAGAACTCCTAGATCACGCGATGATCGTCGTTCACACCATGCTCTAAAACCAACCACAAATAAAAAATGTGAAAAATGCGGAGAAAGTGTTTTACCACACATAGTTTGTGCAAAATGTGGAACATACAAAGGTAAACAAGTAGTAAATGTAGAAAAAAGACTTCAACGCTCTGTAAGAAGTAAAAAAACTGCTTAATATTTAAATCTGCCCGACTTGAGATATTAGTCGGTCTTGATTTTTTTAGTATAATCAAATTTTTTTATAAACTATGTCCAAACGCCATTTAGCTAGAGCCATTATAATACAAGTATTGTACCAGTGGGATTTTCGTGGTAATCCTACAAGCGCTATACCGGCAATAATAGAACAAACTATGGCTGAATTTGGTATAGGTTTAGAAGAAACAAAAGACTTTATTGAAAAAACAATAGATGATATAATAGAAAAGCAACCTAAAATAGATGACTTTATCAAAAAATATGCACCACATTGGCCAATGGAACAAATGAGTCTAGTGGACAAAAATATCTTGAGATTAGGAGTATACGAACTTGAATACAATAAAGAAGAAATACCACCAAGAGTAGCCATAAATGAAGCTATTGAATTAGCCAAAAATTATGGAGGACCTACTTCAAGTAAATTTATTAATGGCATTTTAGGAGCAATCTATAAAGATGTATAAAAAATATGATAACACCAGAATACCAAAATAAAAATTTTGCAAAAATGGAAGATATCACAGGTATCGTTTTTAAAGATAAAAATATTTTGGTGCAAGCTTTTGTACATCGTTCTTTTTTAAATGAAAATAGAGATTTTGCTTTAGCTCACAATGAAAGATTAGAATTCTTGGGAGACGCTGTTTTAGAATTATCTGTTACAGAATACTTATTCAACAATTATTTAAATCCAGAAGGAGAATTAACAAACTGGAGAGCTGCCTTAGTAAATGGTACTATGTGCGCACGTGTTGCTCGTGATATTGGTCTTGAGGATTTTTTGTTTTTAAGTAAAGGTGAATCAAAAGACAATAATACCAAAGCTCGTGATTATATTTTAGCCAATGCTTTGGAAGCTTTAATTGGTGCTATCTATTTTGATCAAGGTTGGGATATGGCCAATCAATTTATCACACGTTTTGTTATTACCAAATTACCAGAAGTATTGGAACTTGGACTTTGGATGGATAGTAAATCACGCTTTCAAGAAGCTGCTCAAGAAATAGTAGGAGTTACACCAACTTACAAAGTAATAAATGAAGAAGGTCCAGACCATGAAAAAGAATTCACAATAGCTGTATTTTTGGACAAAGAAAAAGTAGCTGAAGGTAAAGGTACTAGCAAACAAGAAGCTCAAACAGATGCTGCTGATGCTGCCCTAAAAATAAAAAAATGGAAAGGTCCAAAAGTACAAATTTTGGAAAGAAAGAATGAAGACCCTATTGGATAATTTTGGAATTTAGCAATTTTAAATTTTAAAACAATTTTTAAATAACAAATTTCAAAAAATATTGAAACAAAGTTAATTTAAAATTCGAAATTTCTAAATTTAAAATTTCAAAACACGCCCTTATAGCTCAGTTGGTAGAGCAGTTGCCTCTTAAGCAAACGGTCGCAGGTTCAAATCCTGCTGGGGGCACAATAAACAATTTCCCAATTTTAAATTTTGAATTTTAAAAAAATTTTCAATTTATAAATGAATAAATTTTTAAATTAAGACATTCTAAAATTGTTTTAAAATTAAAAATTACTAAATTTAAAATTTAAAAAATTGCTCCTGTGGTGTAACGGATAACACAATGGTCTTCGGAACCGTTGACGGGGGTTCGATTCCCTCCAGGAGCACAATAAATTATTAAGTTCTTCACAAAATTTTAAAAATAATAGGTTCTCCGCCCAAGGCGGATCCGCCTTGGGCGGAGATTCCTGCCAGGCGCACAAAAAAACAGACTAAATTGTCTGTTTTTTGTTTAAAAATAAAACTTATTATTTATTACCTAATACCTAAAACCTAGAACCTAGTTCACCTAACACCTATTTTATATCCAACTTTTCTTTTACCTTATCCAATATTTCACTTATTTTAGTATCTGATTTAATAAAATAATCAAAAACTCCACTTTTGGTAGCTTCACCTACTTTATCAATATCATAAGAATTTGTTAAAATTATAACTTTGGCATTTTTTCCAAAAGTATTATCTTTACGCAAATTTTTTAACAAAGTCAAACCATCCATTTTTGGCATCATAATATCAAGCAAAATCAAATCTGGTTTTTCTTTTAAAGCCAAAGACAAACCATCTTCACCATTATTACAGAGTAATACATCAAAAGATTCATGTGTAAATTTTTCATCTAAAGCTTTTGCTAATGAAGTTTCATCCTCAATTATTAAGATTTTTTTATTTGACATATTTTATTATTTATTTAGATAAAATTATTTCTTGACCAAACACTCTTATTTCTTGATTCAAAGTTTCATCATTAGCTTTTATAACAGGTTTTGATGTTAAATTTTTTTGACTAGGATTCTCTTTTAGAATACTTACGTCAAAATGTGCTGCTAAAATATCTACGCTCGTTGGCATTTGTTCTATAGTCCAAATCAATTTCTTTTTTTCCTTATCATAAACTAACTTACCAGCAGGAACAACAAAACCACTTTCTTCGATATTAACTTCACCATAAATATCCGCAGAAACTTCAATATTTTTTAAATCATGATAAGAATTAGTCAAAATCCAATCTACTTTATACAAAGCATTACCTTCTACATCTTCTGCAATTTCATCTTCTACAGACATTTTCAAATCAGAAATCAACTTAATATCTAAATTGTTACTACTAATTATTTCTTCTTTGCCATTCAAATTGTAAGATAACTCACCACTAACTTTGATAACACTTGAAATGTAATCAGCCAAATTTACTTCTTCAGAACCTTTTATTGGTAAAGAAAAATCTATTTTAATTTCATCACCAGGCTTGATTTGTTGCAAATTTGCAAAGTATCTTTTATCAAAAACAATAACACCTCTCCTTATTTCATCAGATATTTTTTGACCAACTACATCAGCATTGTTATCCCCCATTTCTAAATTATTCCAAGACAAAATACTCTTGTTATTAAAGGCTGGAGCATCTAAAATAATTTTTAATTTAGCATCATTAAATATTGTATCACCATCATTTTTTATTAAAATTGAAGCATTGATATTTTCACCAGGTTGCATTTCAAAAGAATTGACAGTGCCATTGATAGCTAAATTAAAAACTGTATTTACTTTTGATAAAACAATTTCTTTTTCCAAACTAGCTATAATATATTCATCTGTACTGCTAGCATTATCAGCAAAACTTTTTACATTAATTGTAAACTTATTATCTACATCATTTTTAGTAAAAAATCCTGATAAATTAATTTCTTTAGTTGCAGAAAAATCTTCAAAAAGCCAATAGCAATCTTTATCCACCTCAGATTTAGGTTCACTAGACTTAAGTTTGAAAGAATCAGAAACACACTCTACAATAATATTTTTTACTACACTGTCACTGTTTGGAGAAATGGTAACTTTTATTGGTGTGTCCAAACCTTCTACAATCTTTTCAGGAAGATTTATATCCAAATTTACAATAGCATCTAAATTTTCAACTTTCAAATTAGCTACTTTCTGAAAAGAAGAACTAAAATTTTCTGGCATATAATTTAGAAATACTCTAAAAGATTGTTCAGAATTCAAATCACCATAAATATTTCCTATAACATCGATATAACCACTACCATTACCCTCTAAATAACCAAGATCCCAACTATCGTGCTTATCATCTTTGGTTGCCAAGGTACTACTTACAAAAACGAAACCTTTTGGATAACGTACTTCCAAAACAACATTATTCAAAGGTACGTTTTGAGCATTTTTGTATCTAATTCTATAAGTATTGTTTTCTCCAAAAATATAATCTTCTGTACCAGAGATAGTCAAAATAACATCTTCTTCAGAAAACTCTACACCTGGTTGTATCACAAAAAAACCAAGCCAAGCCATAGAAGCAAAAAATATAACAGAAAAAATCAAAACAAAAAAAGCTCTAATAAAACCATTTCTTGTACTTTTTTGAAACTGTTGCATATCTGGCATATCCCCATTATCATTTTCATAAATCTCTGTCAATTTTTTGTTTATTTCATTTTTATCTAATTTCTTATCACTATAAAATTCTTCTACTGTCTTTTCTTTCTCTTCTATAATTGTAGTTTCTTCTGGTAAATTTTTTTTGACAAAAACATGTTCATCAGAAATGACTTCATTATCAATGTGTTCTTTTTGACTATCTAGCAATTCTATTTCCAAAATCTTCTTAACTTTATGAGGTTCTTTTTTTGAACCTTTGTTTTTACTAGTCATAATAAATTAAATTTAAAAATCAAATTTATAATTTTTTATTTTTCCATTACAATTCCAAAAATTTTATCTTTTTCAAAATTTTCTTCCACAGAAGCTCCATTTATAGATAAACTATAATTTTGACTTCCTTCTTTCCAAACAGGTTTCCACAAATCAGGATAAATAATAGAATGATTTATAATACTATTACTACCAGATTGTTTTTGTAATAATACACTATAACGAGAAATATTAGATTTATTGTCTCCATCTCCAAAAAAATTATTTAATTTAAAATTTTTATCATCTTTATTTACTTCTGTTTTTTCCAAAACATTAAAAGGTATCTTATAAATAAAATAAACTTTTGACTCAAAACCTACTTCTGTCATTACCCAATTAGCAAATACTGTCTTACCAAATTCTTTGGTAATACGAGTACCTGTTTTACTATCTATTTTTTCTAATTGTTCTATTCTCTTTAAATCTAAATCATCTTCATACCAAGAAGGTGAAACTTTGAAATATTTTTCATCAGGTACAGTAAAACCACTTGCTTCTAATAATTCTGAACCTTCTGGTACATAAATTCTAAGATAATTAATATTATTTGCATCATAATAAATTTCACCACCTTGTCCTGTATTTTTTCTCGTAATAATTACTGTATCAATAACACTACCATCTTCTTGTACAACAGCTTGATGCTCTATTTTTTGATCTATTTGAAAATCACTTTTTTCACCACCAATATTACTATTTACCACAAATAAATAATCTTGTTTTGGCAAAACATTCAAAACATCGCCTGTCCAACCATAATCTTTCACAACATTTTGAACATAAGAATCATTAAAATATAATTGGATTTCTTTTTGTGTCAAAGCTTCGTGCAATTCTGTAACCAAACTCAACAAACTATTTGGTTTGATATTAGAAACACTACTTAAAATTTGTTCCAATAAAACAGATAAAATTTGTTTTGGTTTGTTTTCTTCTAGATCATTATAATTTCTAACTTCACTTTCTATTTTTGTCAAAGCATTTTCTGATTTTAGAAGTAAAGAATAATCCTCAGTTTGTAATGGACCTATCACTTTTAGAAGTCTTTCCAAAACAGAAGAATTGATAGCAATGACACCATCGACTGTAACATTTTTACCATGTTGAAAAAACCACGACATTTTTTGAGCTGATTCAGCAAAATCTGGAAACCAATTACCATCTTGAAATTCCCATCTTTTGTTTACCAACTGTAAAGGCAAAGGTGGTTTGTTATAGACATCTAACTGTCCTTGAAAATCATAACTACCCTCACCAGGTACATCTATATCCAAAATTTTGCCACTTTGTACATCTACCACAGCATAACTGCCTACAAAACCACCTGTAGGGCGAAGCTCAAAAGTATTTTGAAATAAAACTAAATAACGTTTGAAACCATCCCCACCCATAAATAATTGAATACCCCAAATCACGTCATTAACATTATTCATATCTTCCACAAAACTAGCAAACAATAATTTGAAATCACTAAAAGATTCTTGATATTCAATAGGCACATTTTTTTCATCAATATTTTCTATTTTTTCCAAAGCAACTTTGTATTCTCGCAAAGCACCCTTCAAATGTTGCTGTAATATTTCTAATCTAGCAATTAAATTGATAGTACTTTCATCCTTAGTAGCTTCATCAATACCTTTGACCAAATAAGCATTCCCCAAAGTAAGATGTTGCCCAGCCAACAATAAATCTTGTCTACTTTTGACTTTATCCCCTACTACAGGCATCAACTTGGCTACATACAACATAGCTTTGTATTCTTTATCCAAAATCTCATTTGCACTAGCAAAAGAACTCAAAGCCAAATTCAAATCCATTTCAGCTTTATCTATATCATTGTGAAAAGCAGAAACAGTTGAAGATTGTAATGCCAAAAAAGCTTCATTACTTTTTGCCAAGATTGCAGAAGTATCTGATTTAACTTTTTTGTAATAACCAAAAGCAGGAAAAGGTAAAGAAATCAAAATTAACAAAACAAGCAAACTTACACTAAAACGTTTGAAACTAAAGTGATTGGAAAAATTACGATAAGAATTAACAAAATTAGTAAATATTTCATTACTAAAACTTAGTATACTCAAGAAAAAACTTTTGAAGTTATTTTTTATTTTTTTAACAAAATAAAAACGTGGCATTAATTTATTAGCACGAGTAACTTTGAAAGTAGATTTTTTTTCTTTTTTGCTAAAAACTTTTTCTTTTTTAGGAGTATTATCAATACTCTTATAATTTTTATTAGTTTCTTTGATAATAGAAGCAAAATCTACTACTATTTTTTTATGTTCAGATTTTATTTGATTATTTTTGTAAGCGTTTATTTTTTCAAAATGATTTTCTTTTTTTATTTGACTAGCAATATCCAAAACAAAAGGAGATCTTGGCATTTCTGAAGAAATTTTTATACCTACAAAAGCACCATCTTTTTTTTTATTTTCTTCTGGAATTTGTTTTTTAACAATACGAAGAGTAGGACAAGTTCTAGTATTATGTCCTACTTTATTACAAATCACACACTTGCGTGGTGGTTTTCTTATTTGAGTTTTTACAATTTTTTTAGCCATTTACGAAAAGGTAAAATAACAGCTTAATTATACCATTTTTTGGAAATAAGGTGAAATGTTTTATCCCCGATGATAGCTAAAACAAAAACAATCTCCGCAAAGAGATTGTTTTAAGTTACTAGGTTCTAGAGTGTTCAAGTGATCAGGTGTCTAGTTGACTAAGACTTTAGTTCTGCACCTGTCTCATAGACTTCTGTCGCTGGAATAGTGACAACACGGTCAAATCTGAAGTTTAGTTTATAGAACTCTGCTTCGTTTGGAATGTGACGTTTTACTTGTTTAGTAGTATCAGTTGAGTTTGGTTCTAGACGATAAACCTTAGGATTATTTTGGTATTTTACGAGAGTATAATTTGGATGTTTACTAGTATCTATGATTTCTTCTTTGGTGATATATTTATCTAGCAAAGTTTGGTCAACTTGTTCGATCCAATTCCAATTATAATTTAATTTATTGAAGGTATTTTCATTAGTGATCCAATATTTATTCTCATTTAGAAGAAGATATACTTTTGGATCATTAACTACTTTTACTAGAGCGCCATATTTTGGATCATATTTTGGTCCCAATGGTGTTTCCTTATACTTATCTAGACTTATTTTATTTAATTCAGTTAAGTCAATTGTTTTAACTTCTGACCAGTTACTAAAGTAACTAAAGTAAATTTTTTCATTTGGTATTTCTCTTTTAGTACAATCTTCAGTGAGATAATATACCATTTTACTATTTTTTGTTTTGTAAGGAGTATGAGGCAATAATTGACAATTATTCTTATTAGTATTTTCATTCTTAATAGTATTTTCATTTTTTATACTATTTGGGTCAGCGAAGCTTTGACCCAACAATTCTATAGTATCTGAGTAGACGATACTACTACCATCTGGAGCTCTAAATTTAGCGTAAACTATTTTTGTACCATTTCCTTCATTTAATGTCCATTCTTTACTACTACTATATGTTTCAAATGAGGCATTAGTGAAGTCTGGATCATTAGACACAGCCATTTGAGTAGCGTTACTAATATCTAATTTTAATTTTACTATTTTATTTATTGTTGTTTTAGCATCTTCATTAATACTTAGAGCTCTACCACTACTATTTATTACTTTTGGTGGATTTTGCACAATCATACTACCACCTTGTGGGATATGTATTAAAGTGAAGTTTACTTCTCCAGTTGTTTCATCGATACTATTAACGGTAACTGTAGTATCATTTGTACCATTACCATTAGTATCTACATTTTGGCTTTCGCCTGCGGCTAGAGTAACGGTGACGGGAGTAGAACGTAAAGTAAGTCTAGCTTTTGGTAAGATTAGTGGATCAGTACTAGTCACGATTGCATTTAATTGAACACTATGAGATTCTCTAATACCTACGAAAGTGTAAGTAGGAATAGCGCTATCATCGGTAGTAAGCAGAGTCATAGACACTGTTTTTGCTGGCGCTTCGGTGGTAACTGTTGGCGTGGTTGCTGAAGTTACATAACTAGTATTATCTGAGTTATAGTAAGCTCTTACTTGGAAAGTATAGTTTGAAGCACTAGATAGACCAGTGATTGTTAATTTAGTATTAGTTGTTGGTTCTGACAATATACCTTTAGAAACATTGTAAACACGGTATACGGTACTAGTTGGGTTATTATTTGCTCCCCATGATACTATGGTAGCTGTTTGTCCGTTAGCGATTGCTGAGACGGAGAGAGGTTGAGCGGGGTTGGTGTATACTGTAGTTGTAGCTACACTTGAATCTACAGTTCCATCATTTGCAAAAGCATAAATACAATATTGTGTATTTGGTACAGTACTATTTGCTGAAATATCCCAAATACTTTCTACTGTATTATCTGCTATTGCAGTACTAATTCCTGTTGGTTCATTACTTGTTACTGTAAGTGAACCATTCTCATCTGATGAACTACTAATACTTGGACTTGGTTGAGCAACATAACTTCCACAAGCACCAGCTTCATAAGCATAACTTACTGATAAATTATTTGCATCAGCATCGTTTACCACAGATGATATTGTGATATCACCGACTGCGTCGGTGGCTGGAGTTGCAGTGAAGGTGGAGAGGGTTGGAGCAGTATTTGGTATCGTATATACAAAAAGTCCATTAATAATTGTCTGATCAGTAGCCAAAAAATATAAATTATCATCAACAGAAACAAAAAACTTTGGGTTTGAGCTACTTATGCCTAAATTCATGTCACTTACGATTGAAGTCCCTACTTCTGTTCCATCACTATTCCAAAATTCAGTACCATTTACACCATCAGTTGCTGTAAAATATAATTCTCCATTAAAACTAGTCAAATAAGAAGGTGATGAACTACCAGAACCACTAACAATATCCTTTACTATTACAGTACCAACTTCTGTTCCTATACTCTTCCAAAGCTCATTACCATTTACTCCATCTGTTGCGGAAAAATATAATACACCATCAACATTAACTAAAGAAGATGACATAAAAGAACGAAAATAATTGAAATCTTTTACTAAAACAGTACCAGCTTCTGTCCCATCACTCTTCCAAAGCTCATCCATAGAACTGGATGCCGTAAAATAAAATACATTACCTACATTCACTATAGTACTTGGATAAGAACTACCAGAACCACTAACGATATCCTTTACCATTACAGTACCAGCTTCTGTCCCATCACTCTTCCAAAGCTCATTACCATTTACTCCATCTGTTGCGCCAAAATATAATCCTCCATTAAAATTGATCAAATAAGTAGGTGATGAACTACCAGAACCACTAACGATATCCTTTACCATTACTGTCCCAGCTTCTGTTCCATCACTCTTCCAAAGTTCATTACCATTTACTCCATCTGTTGCTTTAAAATAAACAGTACTACCAATAAAAGAAAAATAAGAAGGTGACGAACTACCAGAAGCATTGATATCCTTTACCATTACAGTACCAGCTTCTGTTCCATCACTCTTCCAAAGTTCAATACCATTTACTCCATCTGTTGCGGCAAAATATACATTACTACCAACAACAAAAAAATAAGAAGGTGATGAACTACCAGAACCACTAACGATATCCTTTACCATTACTGTCCCAGCTTCTGTTCCGTCACTTTTCCAAAGTTCAATACCATTTACTCCATCTGTTGCGGCAAAATACAAAACACCACCCATATTGACAATAGAAGAAGAAAAATTAGACAATAGTGACGATGAATACTTACTATTTAGATCTTTTACCATTACAGTCCCAGCTTCTGTTCCGTTACTCTTCCAAAGTTCAACACCATGAGTTCCATCATTTGCTTTAAAATATAAAATACCACCAACACCTTCTAAATAATCAAGTGATGAACTACCAGAACCACTAACGATATCCTTTACCATTACTGTCCCAGCTTCTGTTCCGTCACTTTTCCAAAGTTCATATCCATGAGTTCCGTCATCTGCTTGAAAATATAAAGTATCACCTACATTAGTTAACATACTTGCAGAAGAACCACCAGAACCACTAACAATATCCTTTACCATTACTGTCCCAGCTTCTGTTCCGTTACTCTTCCAAAGTTCTGAACCACTTATACCATCATCTGCGGCAATATATAATTCTCCATTTATATCCAATAACTCAGTAGGTGTACTAAAAAAATCTTTTACCATCACAGTACCCAACTCTGTTCCATTACTCTTCCATAAGTCATACCCATTTATACCATCTGTTGCTGTAAAATATAAAACCCCACCAGAATTTTTTAATCTAGATATGTAAGAACTACCAGAAACATTAATATCCTTTACCATTAAAGTACCCGTTGTAGTACCATTGGTTTTCCAAAGTTCAGTACCATTTACTTCATCTGTTGCGCCAAAATATAGAGTGTCATTAATACTAAATAAAGAACCCGGAAATGAACTACCAGAACCACTAACAATGTCCTTTACTATTACAGTCCCAGCTTCTGTTCCGTTACTCTTCCAAAGTTCATATCCATAAGTTACGTCATATGTAGTAAAATATAATTCTCCATTAAAACTAGTTAAATTAAAAGTAGGTGGGCTGTAAGGATCTGCGTCTATAATGTGCTTTACTATTGTAGTACCTGCTTCTGTTCCGTTACTCTTCCAAAGATCAAACCCAGTTGTTCCATCAGTTGCTGTAAAATATAAGATTCCATCAACGTCTGTAAACTCATAGGCATAAGAACTACCAGAAACACTGATATCCTTTACCATTACAGTCCCAGCTTCTGTTCCATCACTTTTCCAAAGTTGATTCTTATTACTACCAATAATAAAATATAAAATTCCCCCAACACCTGTAAGTTCATTTACATTAGAACTACTTGCACCACTAACGATATCCTTTACCATTACAGTCCCAGCTTCTGTTCCGTCACTTTTCCAAAGTTCATTACCATGTACTCCATCATCTGTTCCAAAATATAAAGTACCATTAATATCAACAAAATTACTAGGACTAGAACTCTCTGTATTTTCATTAATTACTTTAACAACAGACGGTTCAACAGCACTCACAAAATTTAATGGCACCAAATTAAAAATCATACTTAGTACCACAAATACATACAAAAACTTTTTTCTAAACATACAAATTAAATTAAATTTTATAAAGTTATATTATTATAACAAAATAACAAAATAAACACAAACGTTTTTTGACTAAGGTTAGTCAAAAAACTATACGATTTTAGTATGACATACAAAATATAAAAAAACAATCCCCTATTCAGGGAATTGTCTATTTTAAATATATTATTTGTTATACAACTAGTTCAAAGCCTTAGAACCTTCTTTTTTGACCATACCTTTTAAAGGTAAAGTGAAGTAAAAAGTCGTTCCTTTATTTTCTTTGGATTCAAACCAAATTTTACCATCAGCTGACTGTTCTATAATAGATTTGACAATATAGAGACCAAGACCAGTACCTGTCGTATCTTTTAGTTTTACATTATCAGCCCGAAACATTTTGCCAAAAATATTTTTTTGTTGATCTTTTGGAATACCATAACCATTGTCAGCCACACTTATCAACAATTCTTGATCATTGTTACTAATATTTACCATTATTTTACCTTTTTCTGGTGTATATTTAACCGCATTAGACAAAAGATTTTGTACCACCATACGAATCAATTTTGGATCCAAATTTATTTTTTTTATTTTTTTATCATATTTAGTTTTGACCAACATTTTCTTTTCTTTAATATTTGGTTCTAATTCTTTTATTACACTATCAAATACTTCTCTAATATCCAATTTTTCAGGATCAATAGCAAAAGTACCAAGCTCAATACGAGATACATTTAATAATGAATTAACCAAATCCACCATACGCTTGTTACCTGCAGAAATTTCAAGTAAATAATCTTTTTGATCGTCAGTAAGTTTACCAGCGGTTTCATCCAACAACATTTCGGCATACCAATTGATAGTAGAAAGTGGCGTACGCAATTGATGAGAAGCTAATGAAACAAATTCTGTTTTAGCTTTATCAATACTTTGTTCATAAGAAATATCACGAAATACCAAAATACTACCAATAATCTTTTCCATCCAAACAAAAGGACTAACCATAAATCCTATTGGAAATAAAATACCATCTTTATTTTTATAATAATGAGGCGTACCTACCAATGAAACTTGTTGTTCACCAGTTTTCAAAGCTTTGAAAATGGCTCTATCCTCTTTATTAAGGACATTTCCTTTTTCATCAAAAACCAAAACTTCAGAATAAATCGACTTATCTTTCATATTTACTGAATTTTTGCCAAGCATTTCCTCAGCAGCTTTATTTACTAAAACAATTTTACCTTTTTCATCAGTTACAATAATACCACTACTAATACTTGCCAACAAAGCTTCATATTTGGCTTTTTCTTCTGCCAATTTATAATCTTGTTCTTTCAAATCTCGCAAAACTTCTTTCAACATTTCTTCGTCTTTTTTACGAACCGTAATATCACGTTCAATACCTAAGAAAAATTTTACATCTTTGTGTTTATTCAAAAGAGGTGTAATACTAACTTCCGCAGGATAAATTTCACCATTTTTTCTTTTATTCAAAATTTCACCAGCAAAAACTTTTTTATTTTTCTTAATTACTCTCCATAAAGTATCATAAAAATCTTTATCCATTATACCTCCCCACAACTTACCAGCCTTAGTTCCTAAAACTTCTTTTTCATTAAAACCAGTAATTTTACTTACAGCTTTGTTGGCAAACAAAGTAATACCATCAGGATCTGTAATCAAAATATGGTCAGAAGCATTATCTACAGCAAATTTGAATTTTTCCAATTCTTTGGTCAAATTATCACTTCTTTCTTTTTCAGCTTTAACATCTTGCAAAACATTTAATAAAGCTTCCTTTTGTTCTTCTAAAAATTCTTGTTTTTCTACAATTTTTTTAGTTTGTATTTGTACTTTTTCCGCAACTTCATCATGAATTTTTTTGACACTACTTGCCATCATATTAAAAGCCAAAATAAGTTCTTGCATTTCTTCAAATTTACTATTATAGGAAATATTATAATCATATTTTCCACGACTTACGACCAAAGCGGCATTATACAACATTTCAATAGGTTTTAAATAATTTTTGATAATAAGAAATACAATAAAACTCGCAAAAACAACACCAAACAAAATTAAAAAAGAAGTTATATTAACAATATTTATAATATTTTGTAATTGTGTTATCTCTAATTCTTCTACAAATAAGAACAAATTATAATTACCAATTTGATTATAATAAACATTCTTTCCATTTTTAGTAAACAAAGTAACAATATTACTTTTGACAAAATCATTAATACTCAAATCAAAAATATGATAATTTTTTTTATCCTGAAATCTCTGTCCTTGAATAATTTTTTCCTTATTTATATCATCCAAAACAAATACACTATTGAACAATCTTTCCAACTTGTTAGAATAAACAGCCACACTATATTTATCCGTCAACATAATAATAGTATTTTGATTTTTGTTAACAAAGTCCATCTTTTGTTCAATAATATCTGATTTCAACTTAGCAACAACAACACCCAAAGGTTTACCATTTTCATCATCAATACGTCCTGAAAAATAATAACCCAACTCTTGACTAGTCGCACCAAGTACCACATCAAAAGAATAAGACTGATCTTTGGCTTCAATAAAATAATCTCTAAAAGAATAGTTTTTCCCTACAAAAGATTTATCTGTAGACACTAAGGTATTACCATCCAAATCCATCACATACAAAGCAGAAAAAACATTAGCAATATTATAGACTTTAAGATGACTTAATACTTCTTCATTTTGTATTATTTTATCAGTATTTTTTAGATAATTTTTCAATACCAAATCATTTTGCAAAGACTGTGATACATAATTAGCACTATTCAAAGTCACACGAATTTCTTCACTTTTAACAAATACCGCATTTTTATAATTATTTATTTCAGTTTCATACAAATTACCTTTGATAAAAAAATAAATAGCAACAATTACCAAAAGTCCACATACAAAAATAGCAGACAAAGCATAAATTAATAATTTGTAACGTGAAAGAAAAGTCATAAATAAAATTATTTTTTATTTTTTTTTGATTTTAAAGCATCTTTTAATTCTATCATTTTTAATTCTCTATCCACCATGGTACTATTTAATTTTTCTAACTCCTCTACAGTTTTACTCAATTTTATTTCTGAAATTTTGAATTTTTTTGCTTCTTCTATCATTTCTTTTTTTGTTTCATCTAAATCTTTTTGTAACAATAAATTTTTTTTGATAATAAAATACAAAACCAATAAAAAAATAATTAGTAAAAAAGCTACAAAATAAAAGAAAATATAATTATCTTGAGTATAATCTAATAACATTTCTGATTGTATGAATTTGACAGGAGTATCTATAACTACAGACCAATAATATTCATTAGCAATAGGTACTCTCAAATATGAAGCCACTTTTTCTTGCCCAAAATAATCAAAAATCTGATAACCTGTTTTGCCTAAACGCGCATTTTGCAATAGATTCAAAGCATCACTAAACTTACCAAAAGATTGTCTAAAATAATCATCTTCAATGTTTTTGCTTATAAAAGATACATCGCTAGACCAAATTATTTGACCACTATCAGTAACGATAGTATAGCGAGAACCATACCAAAGACTATCATCCACAAAATAATCTTTGGCAAATTCCTCTACATCTGTCAAAAGTGTTAAGGTAAACAATTTATTTTTATTTTCATCAAAAAAATTTTTATAAATTTTGAAAAAATATTTATTTTTTTGTAATTGTTGATTACCTTCAAGCAAAGCTACTTTGGAAAACCAAAAATCTTTACTTTCTTTTAGAGCAAAAACATCATCAAAAACTCTTAAATTGTTAAATCCATTATTGATATTATCACTACCACAAATAATTTTGTTGCTATTGTCATACAAATACCAACCTAAAAAATTATTGTCATTTTCATACAAATCATTACAATCAACTACAATACTTTCTGTACTACTTACTATGGATAAATGATCCAAAAAATGATTCATTTTACCAAAAACATCAACAAATTCATTTTTTACTTCTTTGGCAATTTGATTATTATAATTTAAACTTATTTGTCCAAAATATTCATTATACTTTTTTGCAAAATTATTATTATTTTTTTCCAAAATTAACCAAAAAAATAACAAAAAAATAATTGTCAAAACAATAAAAAAAGCCACAAAAAAAGTATCCCAAATCTTATTATTTTTTATTTTTTCTACCATAATAATCTACTTAAATTATCTTGTTTGCTTTTGGCAAAGTCAAGATCAAACAGAACAAAAAGACAAAAAAGCTAGGTAAAACTAGCTTTTTGCTTTAAACAAAATTTTTAAAAATGACAGGCATATGGTTTTTGTCTATTTTTAAGACATAAAAACTTTGTACTTATTTTGAAACAGAAATATTATCACTATTTTCAGATTCACAAGCTGCAACAGTAACTAAACCTGTATCATATTTTGTAATAGTATAACCAGTTTTTCCAGTAGTCCAAGTACCAGCACCATTTGAACTAACAGGTACTTCACCCAAGTAACCTTCAGTAACTAATTCAGTCAAATCTATACAAGCAGCTTGAGAAACAGTCCAATCAGTACAACCAGAGTTACAACCACTAGCATCAGTACCAATCATATAAGTAGTACTTGCTGTCATACCTCCAACTTCTGTTGGATAACTACCTTGATTATCTACTTGATAAACTTTAACAGCAGAAACTAAAGAAGAAATGTCTGCCCAACGACTAGAATCTCGAGCATCTTGAAAACGTTTTAGTGGATCTAAAGCCACAAAAACTACAGAAGCCAAGATAGCGATGATAGAAATAACGATAAGCAATTCTATCAAGGTAAAACCTTTTTTGACCATATGCTTTTTTATATAAATTATTAATTTGTTAATTTAAAATTTTCATTACTTGAAACTTTCACTAAAACTTTTACTACATACAAATCTTCATTAGTAGTTTTTTCTATTGATTCTATTTTTAATTCTTCAAATAAATAAGGAATTTTTTTGTTATTCAAAGAATCAATTTTATCAAGAGTCCTATCTTTGATATCTTTGGAACTAATTACCAACCATTTGTATTGATAATCATCTTTGTTGTTCAATCTTTCTACTGCTATTGGATATAATTCTTCATTTTCTCCAATTTGAGCCAAAGCTTTGGCTTTGGACATCTCCAAAGTTTTTTCTTCATTTTCATTTTCTATCAAATCAATTTTCAAAATAATATCTGTAAATAATCTCCCTCTAATTCTCTCTTTGGTATAATTATTTGGTGAAACAGACAAAGGAATATCCAAGAATAATTCTTGTAATGTGTATTGTACCACATTTTCAGAACTATCGCTAGTACTTATTTGTTCTTTTCTGTTATTTCTGTTGATTTCTCGAAAAACAAAAGCAGCTACCAACAAAAATACAGAAAATCCCATAAAAATCAGAAGCCAAACAGTACGACTTAATTTTTTATTATCTGGATTATATCTATCAAAATTAACGTCTGGAGAAACACCACCAACATCAAAATGTTCATCTAAATTTTTTAAATATTCTGATTCTTCTTTTTTCAAAGAGTTCAAAGCACTACTATTTTTTTGAGTTAATTGTTTTTCCAAAATAATAGGTTCATCTTCATAATCTTTGGCAGCAAGACCGCGCAGAGCCAAACCAAAAGATTCTACAAATTCCAATTCTTCAGCCTTAAAAGTTTTTGGCAAAGAAAAAATTTCTACTGGAATTTCAAAATGCTTTTGCAAATATTCCAACAAACCAGACATCTTACTAGTACCACCTACCAACAAAATCCTTTTTATATTTTTTTCGTTATCATCATTTACCTCTATAATATTTTTTGTATCACTTATTATTTTATCTAAACCTTGTGTCAAAATATTAGAAATATCAGTATTTTTTCCAGTTAAACCATTTTCAATTTTTTGTTGTTCAGCTTCTGACAAACTTATACTCAATTTATTGGATATTTCTCTATTAAAATAATCTCCAGCGATATGTGTATTATAACAAAAATAAAATCTATCTTTATTGAAAATATTAATAGAAGTGGATTGTGCACCCAAATCTACTAAACATACTTTTTCATTTTTTTGACCAAAAAACATAGATCTTTTCAAAGCAACAGCTTCTGTATCAAACATTTTTACATTAAATTTGTTTTTCTTAAAAAAATCAAACCACACTTGAGCTTCATCTTTTGGTACAGCTACTAACATACCTTTGACCACATCTCTATCTTCAGAAAAAATTTGATAACTATACAAAACATTACTCAATTTTTCCGGAACCACACTTTGCAACTCTTTCAAAATCAATTTTTCTCTTTCTTTTTTATTGTGTGGAGGTAAATGAAAAATATGAACATAAACTAAAGAATCAGGCAAACTCACAATAACATTTTCTCGACTTATTTGTTTAACTTTTGAAATATTAAATAATTTTTCAAAAACATCTTTTAGTTTTTCTTCATCTTTTATTCTACCCCATTCAATAATTCCTGGTTCTAGTTGTACACGATTTTTCAAACTCAAAACAGGCTTACTAGCTGAACCTGTCATTTCTAAAACTTCTATTGTATGGTCAGCAATATCTATGCCAACATAACTTTGTTTTTGAGTCATGGTTAAAGATTAAATTTAATTATAAATTGCAAAGCTCAAATAGAAAATTTAAATTTGATATTTTAAAAACTAAATTTCTCTACGACTATTCAAAGTAATGACATTACCATTCAATGTAATATTTGCTTCAAGTGTTTGTGTATATTCATTTACACTGCCAACAATAGTTATTGTTCTATCATTTCCTGATTGTGTTACTGATATTATACACGATCCTGTTGTTAAATTCAAAGTTTCTCCTGTGTATGATGTATCAATTCTCAACTTGCGCAAACTTTCTTCAAGACAACCTTCTGCAACACTAAAAGCTTGACCACCTTGATTCTTGGTAAACTCCATTTGTAAATCAGCCATACTAAGTCTGACAGCACTCAAAGCCAAAATAAGTGCAGTAGCACCAACTATCAATATCAACATCACAGCCATCATACCTCTTTTGTCAGATTTTATTTTGGATAACATATTTTTTTATAAATAATACAAAATTAATTTCAACTTAATTTCTAATACTTGCCAAATTTTCACTACTTTGTGAAAAAGTAAAATCTTTGGTAGCATCTACTCCACTGTCATAATCAATTGTTAAATTGAATTGAATACTTCTAGCTTCATCGCCAGTAGAAACATTACTAAATTGCAAATTATTTACCAAAACTTCTTCTGTAGTAATAAAAATAGGATCAGACAAACCTTCTACAACTTGCAATTTTCCATTGTCTTCATCTAGAGAAATAATTGTTGGATTTTTGCTATTGTCACTCATAGACAAAGACAATACTCCAGGATCAGTATCAAAAGTAGAACTACCCAAATTAATACCATTGGCTTCTTGAATTTTTTTATTTATAAAAACAACAGCATCTCTCACATTAGCATGCACTTCTTGAATCACATAAGTCTTATTTCTTGCACTAGTAATAGACATAGAAAATTTCATAAGACCAGAAGAAACAAGACCTATGATAGCTACATAGATAAGTGTTTCGATAAGAGTGAAACCACGTTTATTTAACATAATTTTTTTCTAAAACAACTATTTACATTTTATTTAAACATTATTATTTTCTGTATGATAGACAAATTGAGATAAGGAGATAAAATGGAGATAATAAAAACAATTTTTTATCTCTACTTTATCTCAATTTTATATCTATTTATTCCAAGTTCAATACGCATTCCCCTTTCCTCATTCCTCTATTTATAATTTATCCTCATCTCTTTGAACACCGGAGTACTCGTACCATCACCCAAAAGTTCTACACGATAACGAACCCAGCGACGACCATTCAAATAATTTGGAATAATACTACCAAAATAATCAACAAAATATTCATCAGCTCCACCAACACCATACCAAGGTGTCCAAGTGCCTGGAACACCTCCATTGTCTGGGGCAGTACTTACTTGAATTTTTATAGAACAATCAGTACAAGCTGTCAGATCCTCATCCCAATCTAAATATTGTGCAGGCGAAGCATCCCCCATATCAAAAGCTGAAGAAATAAAATATGTTGAAGTTGCAAAACCACCGCCAGAGCCACCACCAGAACCACCACCTACACCACCACCTTCTCCAGCTTCCCAATTCAAAGTCGCGTTGTCAATATCCATATATTGAGTACCATCAGAAACAAAGAAAGTTTTTAAAGACACACTACCTGTTGAAGTTGGAAAATTAACAATATTATTTGTCACAACAGTTGCTGTATTATAATTACTACTTCCAGCAGTAGACCAATTAGTTCCATCAAAATATTTCCAAGTTACACCATCGTCATCTGATAATTGATAATAAATTTCCCCATTATTTTTGGTTGCTGATTCTATAAAAGAAGCAAATGATAAACTACTACTAAAATTATAAGGCAATCTTGATTCTACAGAAACAGCACCTGAAGTATATCGAGCTCTATTTCCAGAAGGAAATGTTGGCGGTGTAAAATTAGAAGTACCTGTCCAACGTGCAACATTTGATATTCTCATTTCATCCATATAACATGGATAAGAACTACTACACTGACCAATTCTAAAAGAACCATAATTATTATAAATAGTACCAACAAAATAAGAAGCTGTCTTATACACACCATTTACATACATATAAATATAACTACCATTATATGTAATAGCAATATGATTCCATTGACCATCAGTAGCACTATATGTAGCACTTGTTAAAGTAGGGCCACCTTTATTTAAATAGAAATATACGCGTCCACTATTAGCAATGGTTAATGAATAACCTCCTGTATTTCCAGGTTGATTTGATACATACATACCATTCAATATAGCCGCTTGACCAAAATATGTATCCATAGCTTTTACCCAAACTTCCAAAGTAAAATTATTTGGTAATTTTGGCATAGTCGCAGTATATGAAATATATCCACTAGATCCACTTTTTACAGAATTTCCAAATTTTCCAGATTGTGCAAAAAGAACTCCCGAATATGGAGCAATATTGTAATTTCCAATTACATCTATCATGTTACCACTAGCTTCATCAAAATGCCACAAATTGGTAGTATTAGAATCTGCAGGTGTAACCATAACACCAACAGTTACACTATTCAAAGTTACTTGTTGAACGCCATCACTTACAAAAATTGCTTTCATATACAATTTTTTATTTTGCGGACTAAACATTTGTATATATTGATTAACTTCAGTTGCAGTATTAACTTGAGTATTATCTACTGCATTCAACCAACGCAAACCATCAAAATATTTCCAAGTAACAGCATCATCTGATATTTGAAAAAAAACATTTCCACCAGATGGATTAGATATACTTGCTGTAAATGTTTCAAAACTATTTATAGCATTATTAGAAAGTAATCTACTTACATTATTTATAATAAATGGTCTATCTGTGGCATAACCATAAACAGATCTAGAAACACTAACAGCCACATTGTCCAAACCAACTTTTTGTGTACCATCACTTATCAAAAAAGCCTTGGCATACAATTTTGAAGTACTTGTAATAAAAGTATTTATATTACTATTTATTACACTATAAGAAGAATAATCCAAAGAAGCATTAGCTACTGGCAACCAAGAACTACTTGTCGTATTCAAATAAAACCAATTTATATTATCATGGGATAATTGATAATAAATACTACCACCGTTCAAATTTGAAGTCTCTACAAAACTAGTCCAACTACTTACACCAAAATCATCTCTATAAGCTACTACAGTAGGTTTGGTAGCTGAATAAACACCGGTGGCTTCAATACTAAGAGTTGTTAAAGCCGCACTATTACTAGAAGTTTTGTGTGCTATAGCAAAAATATTACCATTTACTCTAACCAAATTAGAATGTCCACTACCATAATTATCATACGTCAAAGTATCCACTTTTGGAGTTGTAATAACACCTAAAGTACTAATATTATACGTATCCAAAATCATTTGACTATTCAAAGTATAACTCAAAGCATAAAAAGTTTCTGCCAAACTAATTAATTTTGGATATTTCAAAGCAGTTCCACTACCATAAGTAAGACTATAATTCAAACTAGTTGGCATAATACCAGCAGACGTAATATTTAATGTTCCTAAATAAGTAATGCCATCAGTTTTAGTATAAGAAATTGCAATATAATCATTAGAAACTCTTACCATTGTCGTACCATAATCAGGTACATAACCATCAGCATTACTCATTTTAGTATCCAAATTTATGAGATCAAGAACAGTGTTTGTCTGAGTTATACTTCCATTGGTATCAATATTAATAGTTATTATTTCAGTAATACTTTTATATGTTGGATAATCTTGCTTCACATCATAACTCACAGCATACACATTACCACTTATATATAACAATCTAGTATTAATATGAATTTTTGTATAATTTGTATAACCACCATTTGGAGATAAATAACTAAAAGTATCTATCAAGGTACCAATAACACCAACATTAGAAATAGTAACAGTACCTATATAACTATTATATTGATTAGAAGCAATAGCATATACATTGGCACTACCTTCTAATTTGACCAAATCACTAATATCACTAGTAGTGTGATTATATGTTTGAATAAAACTAATTACACCTGTATCACTGACACTATATGTAGAAATATAAGCTGAATACCCGATAGCAAAATATCCATTAGAAATTTTTGTTGTAACATATTTTGTACCATATACTGTCAAAGTCATTGAACTCAACACATTTGGATCTATAGTACCATCGTTAGCAATTCGTTTAGTAGCTAAATATAACTTAGTACCTCCATTATCAGCATAAGTGTATAAATAAATATCATCACGTACATTTGTAACTATAGGACGTTGTATTGGACCACCTCCCACTACAGAAGTAGCAATCAAAGAATTAGTAATATCACCTGCTGAAGAAATTGTTATCGTACTAAGAGCTAAACCACCAGCAGAATTTTGATAAGCCAGAGCATAAATACCTGTACCAACATTTTCAAGTTGACCAGAATCTCCATCACCATTTTCATAAGTATAAGAATCAATTGCAGTAGTATTAATAACACCAGTAGCAGAAATATTGAAAGTGTCTATCGTACCATAATCATTTACCTTATTAGAAATAATTGCATAGTTATCACTACCCAAAGAAACTATATCAGGATAAGAACCATCAGTAGCTACTTTATATTGAAAAGATTGTACCAAAGCAATCATACCACTACTATTCACATTATAAGTTTTTATCCAACCATTTCTGTTTTTATCTTGATATACCGCTGCAATATAATTGTCTGATAATTTGACCATTGATGTATTTCTATTATACATAGTTGTGGCTATATTACTATCCAAAGTCTGACCACTAGGCATAGTAATAGCACCAGAACTATTAATAACAAAAGATTTAAGTTGTCCAGTACTTAACTCCCAATTATAAGGACTTTTATAGTCATAACTTAAAACGTAGACATCACCACTAACATACATCAAATTAGGATTTTTATAATCATATGAACCATAACTGTCATCTGTTCCTACTGCCAAAGTACTTATAACACTACCTATCGTACCATTACTAGCAATAGAAATAGTTTTTAAATATAAAACATCAGATGCATTATACATATAATCAAAAGCTACGGCATAGATATCAACAGCATTTTCCACTTTAACAATACTTACATTTTTTGGAGCACTCAATACATAATTATATACAGTTCCAGTAGAGATACTAGCAAAAATACCATTCGCATCTATCGAAAGAGTAGAAACATAAGTATAATATCCTGAAGAATAAGCCACACCAATAATACCATCAGAAATTTTTACAACATCCAAATCAGAAAAATCATCACTGCCTGTCTGTAAAGCAGAATTCACACCAAAACTTCTAGTAGAAAGAACTTCTGATATTACAGTACCATCAGCAGAAATTCTTTTTGTAACAAGATTTACAGTTCTAGAACCATTAGCATAATTATCCAAATTATATACATAAACATAAATATCACTTCTTACTTTTACAATGTCAGTTGCAAAAGCAGGTGTGCCACCTAAATTTTCAAAATCTGTTACAGAATTAGCTATAGCACCCAAAGCAGGTCCAACATGTTTCAATCTAGCTTGACCACTCAAAAATTCTACTTTTGCAGGATCATAAGTATAACTAGAAGAAGTATTATAATCCCAATTAAATGTACTAGCTGGATCTATATATTTTAATCTTGCTGCATTACTTGAAATATCAATTTTAAAAGGATCATAATCATAACCTACAGCAGAAGTAAAATCCCAAAGGTGATTATGAGTATATTGATTTATCAATTTTAATTTAGCTTTGCCATCTACCATTTGAATTTTTACAGGATCAAAAATATACTCATCAAATTGGTCAAACGTCCAACTATAACTTTGCGAACAATTCAAAGCAACACTACTCAATGTTATTTGAGAAGAACCATCACTTTCCAAAAATGCTCTAAACATCAACTTACCAGTAGAAGTAGCAAATTTACTTATATTAGCACTTACCGTAGTAGCGACATTATAATTTGTAGAACCAGCAGTAACCCAATAACCACCATTCCAATATTTCCAAGTACCACCATCATCATCAGATAACTGATAATAAATTTCACCAGCACCTTTACTAGCGGATTCAGAAAAAGAATTCAATTGCTCTTCCAATAAAAAAGTAAAAGATTCTGTAGGTTTTACAGTTGGATTATCTGTTGTGTATAATTGTCCATTATAACCATAGGCTAAAGAAGAAAAATATAATGCATAGGCATTGTTCACATAATTACGATAATAAAAAGTAATCGTTTCATCTGAATTAAACAATGAGTCATCAAGCATATTAAAATTACTCACAGTTTGAGAAAAACTATCAATCACATCAGAAATATTTCCATTGATATCTATAGTAGTTAAACCAACAACAAACTGTGAAGTTAATGACTTATAATAACCAATAGTGTAATAAGAATCCGGACCATGACCTAACTGAGTATAAGAAGTACTACTATCATTATATATTAATTTATCCACTGGTGTTATATTACCAGAAACATCAATATTTATTGTTTCAATATAACCTCTAGCAGTAGAATCAGCAATAGAAATACCAGCTTGATACTTTAATAAAAAAACATCAGCATTAAAATTAGAAATATTATAAGAACCACTCATAGATCCCAATGCAAATTGATAACTATCTGGAGATACGTCAGATATACTTCCATTAGAATCAACAGTAAAGGTATTCAAATAACCACCACTATTTGTTGTTACCCAATTCGCATCATACAGATAGCCTGAATACATAATGGCATAAGTATCACCAAATGTATTTATATATTTTATTTCATTAAAATAAGTATAAGCATTAGAAATAACTAAAGTATCTATATCAGAAACACTACCATCAACATTTACAATCATTGTTTTTACAAAAACTTCACCATTAGGCCCTCCTGCAACACCACTGTTATTTGATATCATCATAAAAATATTATCAGTCTTAGCTATCATTTGTACATAATAAATTCCTGACGTTAAAGAAGTCATTTCTGTTGGCACACCAACTTCTGTAATACCTTGACTGTTAATATCTACAATTTTAGCATACGATTTTGAAGACCATAAACTCTGATCCGTTTCTGTATATAATAAAACATAACGAGCTCCACTTAAATACATAATCTTTTGTGCATCAATACTAAAGCCTGTACCCCGCCCATATTTAATATTTCCACCAATAGTTACTTGTCCTAAATTATTAATATTTATTAACATCAAATTACCATAATAAATATTAGTTCCTGAAATATTATCACCCTGAAACAAAACAGTGAAAACACCTTGAGAAATTTCTTTAACCTGAAAATTATAAATATTAGGAACATCATTATTAAAGCTATATGATGACGTAATTTCTGTAATTATACCTAAACTGTTTATACTAAAAGTTTGAACAAGCAATACATAAGAAAATCCGTTATATGTTGCATTATAAAAAACACTATAAACATCTCCATAAACATGTTTTATAACAAAAGAATTTATAGATGAACCCAATAATAAAGAATCTACATAAGTAATACCGCCAGAGCTATCTAGCAAATAACTTTTTAAATAATTATTGTAAGGAACAGCACTTTCCGCATATTTCACCACATATAAATTACCAGAAATATGCATTGGAGCAGAAAGATCAGAACTATCAGCAACTTTTTCAGTAACCAACAAACTGTCAGCCAGACCATTTATATTAGCATCAAAAGATTTTAATAAATGAGCACTACCACCTGATACTTCAACTTTAGAAGTGTCATAAACATAGTCAGTTGATAGATCAAAAGTCCACGCAGTATTAGTACAAGTACCACCACCTTGTTCAGCAATTTTTATTTCACCAACAGTACTATAATCTACTCCACCATCATCACTATCATAAGAAGAAGCATCACTCAAAACACTCTGCCCAGGACCACCACTCCAATCAGACTGTATCCACTCTCTTGAATCCCAATTGGTCAGATAAAATTCTTTGTTAACAGAATTAGTAACACCAGGACGAATTTCCCAAGAAACACTGACATTTACTTTTTTGGATTGCAAATCAGTAGAATCACCAGGACAAGCTACTATCACATTTTGAGCATCACGACAAACATCTGAAAAAGTAACAGTACGAGTATAATCCCCTATTGTTTGAACATTGGTACTATCAAAAGACCACTCATAACCAGCAAAAGAAATAGTAGAACTACTATACAAATCATTCCAAGCATTTTCTTTGATACCACGTATAGCTTCTACAGCTTCTTGGGCTAGACTCTCAGCTCGTGACTGTTCACCACCTTTGTTCAAAGAATTTAAATTCCCAACAGAAGTACCAGCAATAGCCGAAGCCATCAACGCAAAAATAGCCATTGCAAGAATGACACCTAAGATACTTTGTCCTTTATTAAAATTCATAAATTTTAAATTCTAAATTTTAAAACAATTTTTTAATGCTTAAATTTTAAATTATTTATTTAAAATTGTTTCAAAATTTAAAATTCCTAAATTAAAAATTTAATTCTTCTCTACTTTCCCATATTCTCCCACACTAATAGTTTTACTACCAATAACACTGTGTGTCAAAATCAAAGAACCTATATTATTTGGTACACCTAATCCACCTTTGGCAAAATTTATATCAATATCTAAACCTACTAAATCAAAGGAACTATTATTTATAGACAAAGACCTTTTCAAAACAAATTCTTGATCATAAGCAACATCTCTTAGTTCATAAGACTCTCCTTGATACAAAATAAAACTATCTACTTCATTATTTATATCAAAAAAAACTCCATGAGCCGAATTATTCAAACCAACAATAGCATTTTGTCTTGCTGTTCTAAGTGTCTGTACAATATCAGCCGAAGAATCCAAAAGATGTAATTTCACTTGAAAACTTCCATATACTGGTACAGAAGTCGCTATCATTATCGCTGTAATACCCAAAACAACGATGAGCTCCATAAAGGTGAAGGCTTTCTTTGAGTTTATAAAGTTTTTAAAGTTCATAAAGTTTATAAACTAATTTATCCTTTAATATTTCCCGTCACATTGTAAATAGGAGTAATAATAGAAATAGCCAAAAAGCCAACAACAACACCAATAAATAACAACAAAATAGGTTCTAAAGCTGTAGACAAACTCTTGGTAGAATTATCTACTTCATCTTCATAAAAATCAGCCATATACAAAAGTGTATCTTCCATTTTTCCTGATTCTTCACCTACATAAACCATACGTGAGACCATCTTGGGAAAATATTTACTATGCGCTTTTAGACTTTCTGAAGCTTTGACACCTTTTTTGATACGAGCTAAAACATCCCTAATTGCTTTTTTGTAATAATAATTATCCAAAGATTTTTCTGTCACACTCAAAGCTTCATCAATACTAAGACCACTACGCAAAAGACTACCAAAAATACGAGAAAAACGAGATAAATTTGTGTTACGCACCAAACGACTAATAATTGGAAATTTTAACAAAATATAATGAGTAACTGGATGAGAAAATTTTTGTTTTACCAAAATGATAAACGCAGTGATAAAAATAAAAATAGACCAACTCAAAATAACTTTGTGATCATTGATAAAATTAGAAAAACTCATCAAAGCGCGAGTTGTCCAAGGTAACTCCATACGCAAACCTTCAAACAAAGGTACTATCTTTGGCAAAATAACAAAAGACATTACCAAAGCTAAACCAAAAGATGCCACAAGTACAATAGCAGGATAAAACATAGCACCTTTTATTTTGTCCAAAAGTTGTTTTTCTTTTTGGAGAGTGATAGACAAATTTTCTAGATTATCAGCGAGACTACCAGATTTTTCACCAGCATAAATAGAACTAATAAATATTCCAGAAAAAACATTGGAGTGTCTTGCAAAAGATTCTGCCAAAGTATTACCAGATCTCAAAGACAATAAAATATCTTCTAAAATTTTTTTCATTCTTCCTTGAGAAGATTCAATAATAATAGACAAAGACTCCACAATATCAATACCAGCTTTTTGCATTACAGACAAATTTTTGGCAAGCAAAGCTTTTTGATTCAAATTAATAAACCCAATTGCAAAATCTTTTTTAAAAAAATCAGTATTGAATTTTAGCATATTTACAGTTTTAAAAACGTTTTAAATTATCTAATTTCTTACTTTACAAAATTACAACTGAGTTACTCTCATTACTTCTTGTATTGTTGTCACACCATTCAAAACTTTGGAAATACCATCATAAAGCATAGTTGTCATACCACTTTGTATTGCTTGTTTCAAAATTACATCACTTGAAGAATGTTGCAATACCAAACTACGAACTTTTTCGTCCAATTCCAAAACTTCAAAAATACCAAGACGATCATTATAACCAGTGTTACTACAAACTTTACAACCAGAGCCTTTATAAATTCTGGCTTTAGAAAAATCATCAACTTTCAAATCATGTAAAATATCTTTGAATTGTTCATTTTCCAATAATACTTCCATTTCCTCTTTCGTAAGTTTGTAAGAAGTACGACAATGATTACAAATTTTACGTACCAAACGTTGAGCAATTACTAAATTTATAGTAGATGAAACCAAAAATGGTTGTATACCCATATCCAAAAGACGTGGCAAAGCTGTCACCGCATCATTGGTATGAAGTGTAGACAATACTAAGTGACCAGTCAAAGCAGAATTGATAGCAATATCAGCTGTCTCAGCATCACGAATTTCACCAACCATCAAAATATCCGGATCTTGACGAACCAAAGAACGCAAACCTTTGGCAAATGTTAAATTTGTTTTTGGGTTTACTTGAATTTGAGTTATACCTTCAATGTCATATTCAACAGGATCTTCAATAGTAGCTAAATTTATTTCACGTTTATTCAAAATTTTTAAAATAGAATAAAGAGTTGTCGTCTTACCACTACCAGTTGGCCCAGTGACCAAAATCATGCCATGTGGATTTTTGATTGCTTTTTTTACTTTTTGTAAATTTTCACTATCCAAACCTAAATCTACCAAACCCAATTGTCTATTTTTTGGATACAAAAGACGCATTACAATATTTTCACCATAAGTAATAGGAATAATAGAAATACGAATATCCAACCAACTGTCATTTACCAAATAACGCATTTTACCATCTTGAGCTGCAAAGTGAATATCTGTAGCCATCTTTGACAAAATTTTGATACGAGTCAAAATAAAACTAAGAAAATCTCTAGGTGCTTTATTTTTCTCTACGATAAAAACATCATGCATCACACCATCAATACGAAAACGGAAGGTAACTTTATCTACTTGAGGAGTAATATGTATATCAGAAGCATTGTTTTCAAAACCATATTTCAAAACCATATCTACAAACTCTACCACTAAATCATCTCTTTCTTCATTGCTCAATCTAGAATTATTAAGACTTTTCAAAAGATTTGTTACTTCAACATCAATGTCTGATCCATATACTGACAAAGCTTTTTGTAAATCTTCCTCATCAATATAAAAAACTTTGACAACTTGGCCCAATTTTTTTTCTACAAAATTTTTGGTTTCCAAATCACGTGGATTTTGCATACCCACTTTTACACCATTTTCATCAGCACTAATTGCTACAACTTTTTTATTACGAGAAACCATTTCTGGTATCATCTTTACCATGTTTTCATCTATTTTTTCATTTCCCAAATCAATATAAGGTACTCCAAAATATTCGGAAACGGCTTGACCTATCAATTCTTTACTTAAAACATTTTCTACAAAAAAATATTCCATCAAATCTGTATTGTGAGATTTGGCATATTTTTCGGCATTATCAAAATCTTTTTCTTCAATATAACCCTGATCCAACAAAATTTCTTTTAATTGTAGCTCAGTAAATTGCATAGTAATAATAGTTTTATATTCCTAAAACTTTTTTGATATGTTCAACTACGTCTGAAATAGGTGTATCAGATTTTACAAAATAATCTTTTGCACCCAAAGACATAGCCTTTTCAATATCATCTTTTTGATTTAAATTGGTAGAAACAATTACCGGTACTTTTATTTTTTTTGTTTTTATATCTTCCAAAACAGAAAAGCCATCTTTATTAGGCATCATAAGATCCAACAACAGTAAATCATATTTGTTACTTGCCAATTCTTCCAATGCAGCAACTCCATCAAAAACAATAGTGGTTTCAAAACCTACTTTGTTTAATTTTATTTCCAAAGCACGAGCCATAGGTTTTTCGTCTTCAGCAATTAATATTTTCTGTGCAGCCATATATTTTGTATATTTAAAAATTTGTTTACATTATACCATTTTTTTCAAAAAACGTGAAATACTTATCCACGTTTTTTATATGTTTAAAAAAATAAAAAAGACACGCTTTTGCAGAATGTCCTTTTTGTCTATTTTAAGCAGAGATTATATCACCAGTTGGTATCTTATTTTGATTCAGATCAATTTTTTTTTCAACACTCATATTATCTTCTACGATAATCTTATCAACCTTAACTTGTACAATCTGTGAAGTATTTATCAGATACTTTTTGTTAGGAGAAGTCATTTTTTTGACAACTATTTGTACTAATAGATTTGACTCTATATCAACTACAATATCATAAATATGCCCTAAAAAAATACCATTTTTTGTTTCTACTTCCAAACCTTTCAATTGTTTGAAATTAAGACGCATAAAAAATTTTATTCACTTAATTTGCCTTCAATAATACCTTTACTCTTTGGAGTATTATCATGATTTCTAAAAATTATCAATTGTTGCAAAACAGTCAAAGCTGTAGAGAAAAACCAATAAAGTGACAAACCGCCAGGTAATTTTAAACCAATAAATACGGTCATAATTGGCATGAAATACAACATTTGTTTGTTCATCATAGCTGTCATAGATTCATCTTTACTTCCTGTACCAGCCTCAGCAGGAGCTTTCTTGCGCATAAACATTTTTGCTTGAGCAAATTGAGCAGCACCAGCAATAATAGCCAAAAAGATATTTGGATTTTTCAAATCAAATAATCCCAAAGTAACAGAGTTAATGTGCCCTGGATTATTGACAAAACTATACAACAATTCAAAGTTATCACCTTTAAAAACAGAATTAAGAACCCAATACAAAGCTATAAATACTGGCAATTGAATAAGCAAAGGCAAACAAGAACCAAAAGGATTTACTTTGTGCTCTTTGTAAAGAGCCATAGTTTCCATAGCAATTTTTTGTTGATCACCAACATATTTCTTTTTTAATTCTTCTAATTTTGGTTGCAATTCAGTCAATTCTTTTTGAGCCTTGATAGAATTATTGGTACTTGGATAAAGCAATAACTTGATAATAAAAGTAATCAACAAAATGACAATACCAACATCAGGAATCAGATTGTATAAACCAACAAAAAGGTTGAAAATAGGTTGTGTAAGTATAGCTTGAAAGATATCTCCCATAAAAAATGCTTAAATAAAATACTTAAAAAATAAAAATTATTATTGATTATACCATTTTTAACATGATATCACAATTATTGAGCTACTTCTTCACTTTTTTCTACTGTAGCATCTTGCAAAGCTTTTTCTACTTCAGAAACATCATCTTCACTACTTATTTCTTTTTCACCACCCAAATCTTGTACTTTTATTTTCCAACCTGTCAATTCAGCAGCTAAACGAACATTTTGACCACCACGACCGATAGCTAAAGAAAATTGGTCACTCTCTACCATTGCCATAGCTTCTTTTTCTTCTTCATTCAATTCAACACCAGTTACTTTAGCAGGTGAAAGAGAATTTTTGATAAATTCAATAGTATTATCACTATATTTGATAACATCTATTTTTTCACCACCTAATTCAGCAATAATAGTAGTAATACGACTACCACGCTGACCAATACAAGAACCAATAGGATCAATAGAATCATCTTCAGTAAAAACAGCTACTTTGGAACGACTTCCTGAATCACGAGCAATACCTTTGATAATCACTTCACCAGAAGCAATTTCTGGAATTTCTTGATTGAATACTACTTCTACAATACGTTTATCTTTACGAGAAAGAATAATTTCAGGTCCACGATTTCCCATATCTACAGAAATCACCAAAAAACGCATACGACTACCCATATTATATCTTTCACGTGGTACCATTTCACTACTTGGCAAAATACCAGTAATTTTTCCCAGATCAATCAAAAAGCCACCAGTTCTATCACGACGTTGTACTACACCTTGAACAATATTACCTTCTTGATTTTTGAAATCTTCAAAAACATTGCCACGTTCAGCTTCACGAAGTTTTTGAATAATAACTTGTTTAGCTGTTTGAGCAGCCATACGACCAAAATCTCCAGGAACTTCCAAATCAATTTTAATTGTTTCTCCTACTTTAATTTTTTTATTATGAGTTTTTGCTTCACTTATCATGATTTGTGTTTTTGGATTGAAACGCATAAGTCCTTCCATTTCTTCTTCAGTCAGTTCTCTTTCTGCTTTGTAAGCTTCTTCACGACGCTTAGCTAATTCTTCTTGATCATGAAGCAATGTTTCTTCATCAATATCTTCAACAACTTCTTTTTCATCCCAAACTTTCATATCCCCTGTTTCAGGATCAAAAATTACTTGAATATTTTGTTGTTTGTTACCAAAATCTTTACGATAAGCAGCAGCAAGAGCTGTTTGCAAAGCATCCAAAACAACTTCGTATTTTAGACCTTTTTCATCACATATAAATTGTAAACTTTTTGCAATTTCTGAAGACATATTTTTATTAATATAAATAAATAAGTTAAATTTTTGTTTAAAATAGCTAGCATTTTATGATGCTAGCTAACTGATATATATATTATCAGTAAAGTGCAGTTTTGTCAAGTTTTATTACAAAATCAATTCAACTCCCCTTCTTCCAAATTAGCCCACTCACTAACCACACATCTGATATGTTCTCCGGTAACTTTTGGCCAACCTTTTTTCTCCAAAATCGAAGATTCTTCTTTCTGAATTTCTTTGACTTTTTTAACAATTTCTTTACGTAAATTTTCAATATCTTTGGCTTCGTCCAAAGAATTTTCTTGTTTTCTCAACTCTAAAAGTTCTTTTTTAAGTTCCATAACTCTAGCACTTTCCAAACCATGTTCTTTCGCTATATTACCAGCAGCACCATAAAGCAAAGCAACAGCATGATCAGGTGCTTCTTTTTCATGAACATGTATCATGGCAGCAGCCTCATCAATTAGATCAATAGCTTTGTCTGGCAAATGACGTCCTTTGATATATTCTTCCGAAAGTCTAACCGCTTGTTCAATAGCATCATCAGTAAAAATTACTTTGTGATAAAGTTCATAATTTTTCTTTAGTCCTTTCAAGATTTCAATTGATTCATCTATACTTGGTTCATCGACCATCACTTTTTGAAATCTTCTTTCCCAACTCTCGTCAGGTAAAATATACTCTTCATATTCTTTTTTTGTTGTAGCCCCTATCACTTGCAACTCACCTCTTGCTAATGCTGGTTTCAAAATATCAGAAATATTAACAGAACCTTCAGAACCCTTTGTTTGCATGATGGTATGAATTTCATCAATAAAAAGAATAATACTTCGTCCAGAACTTTTGATATAATCAACCAATTGTTTAACACGCTGTTCAAATTCACCACGATACTTAGTACCACTAATAAGATCTGCTACTTGCAAAACTAAAACTCTTTTATTTTGCAAAACAGCAGGTACATCTCCTGTAATAATTTTTAGAGCCAATCCTTCTACAATAGCAGTTTTGCCAACACCCGGTTCACCTACCAAAATAACATTGTTTTTACGACGACGAGTCAAAATCTGAGTGACACGCAAAATTTCATCATCACGTCCAATCACAGGATCTACTTTACCTTCTTTGGCCAAATTGGTGATATCGCTAGTAAAACCACCATAACTCGCTGAATTATTAGATTTCATTTTTGGTAAAAATGAACCACCTTTTTTTGAAGAATAATAAATAGCAATGCTAACAATAATCAAAATAATTCCTACCCATTCACTGATTTGAAAATAATCCATATTTTTTTATTATTTTATTTTAATACCTATATTATAACACAAAAATAGAGTAGACAAAAATGTCTACTCTATCTTGGATAAATATTATAAAAATCTATGATTCCAAATCTTTTGTCAATTCATTATTATCTTCATTAGACTCTAAAATATAACCTTTTTCTGGATAAGCAAAAGGTGCTATTGAAATAATAGAGCCTTCTAACCAATCAACTTTCATTTTTATTTTTTTATAACTATTAAAAATAGCATCAGATATTTGTAGATCGCTTGAAATAGTAAGTTTAGCACTTGGTTCCAACTTTAAACTAGAGTAATTAATTGTACTACTAAAATATTTATTGGAGACTGAAACAGAGCCATCTTCACTAATAAAATATAATTGTACTGCAAAAGTTCCTAAATTTTGATACATACTAGTTGGTCTTACTGCAGCAATACTACCAATATTTTTTAGTACAATATCAAAATGTCTCATTCCTACATAATTAGTACGACTTACTGTAAAATCTTGTATAATTAAGTCAGGTAATTGTTCTACCATCACAGATGATGAAGTACTTGTTGATGTTATCAAATCTATTTGTTCTACTTTTGTTGTTGAAGTAGATGTATCTGTAATCGTAGATTCCTCAATAAAAGACTTCTCTTTGATAAGTCCCATTTCTACAATATTATATTTACCTTTATAAGTATTATTTGTTTCACTTACTTCACTAACAACATTAGTACTATCCCAATTATAAGTGAATGGTAAATAATCCACATCATAATCTTCAGGTATTACAAACCAATAAGTTATAACAGTTGATTGACCACGTGCCAAATTAAAATTTTTGACCAAAATATCAAAAGAACCATTTTCTGATTCCAAATTTTCATAACTTTCTTTGTTATCTTTGGAAACAGGATTCAAAACCTTAATATTTCTAATGACATTCTTGTTTTCACCAATTTTTATGGACAATACAAAAGGAGTGGAAACATTAGCACTTCCTGCATTTTTGAGTGTTATAGAAAATTTGTTTAGTTCACCTTCTGTAGAAACAGTAGACTTCTCAAATAGCAAATCAGATTTTGCAATATTTGTCCTAATACCAGCAAAACCAGCAGCAAAAGCTGCTAGACCCAAAAAGCCAACTGCCACGGCCATTTTGGTTTTTGATTGTACAACTGTCTGTACCTGTGTAGATTCTTCACCCATAATTATAATATTAATAAATAAAACATTTACACGAAAATACATGTAAACAAAAATAATATAAAATTTATAAATATATTATAACATAAAAAAAATAGAGTAGCTAGTAAGCTACTCTATTAAAAAATAATTCTTAATTTTTTATAACGGTATAATCAAATACTGAGCCAAAGTTTGAAATAGAAAATGCCATTTGTCCACTCTTTTGATAAATATAACCGTTAACAGTATTATTTAGATAACCAAAGCTATAATTATTACTTAATGACTCTAACACCATAGGAAACTGAATACTATTTGAAGTTGGTAAAGTATAAATACTAAGTATCATATGATCTCCACCATGTAATTCAAAATAAGCCACTTCGTTATATAAGCCAACATGTTCTAAAGTTCTGTTAGAATTTTCTTCTAGAACTCCATTATTTACAGACCAAATATTCCTATATGAGGTACCATTACTAACATCTAAAACAGTTGCTTCACAAACACCTAAACATTTAATCCTAGCAAATTCCTTACCTACTGGCATTACAACATTTTGATCAGGTGTTACAGCAGGAGAAACAGGTACTGTACTGGTAACCAATTGGAAAAAACCAGTCGAAGTTGGAAAATAATCACGATTTTGACCCGCTTGTTGACAACTTTCTTTATCTCCATAATAAGCACTACCAGCACAATTTGGATCTGAAATGTCTACAATAGGATTTGATGTCATACATTGCTTTTCAAAATTCAAGCACCAATATTGATAAGGAGTTTTTACCAAATTGTTTTTTATAATACTCAAAAGTTCATAATACATATTTGATTCATTTGATTCACTAACCACATTAGTAGTATCCCAAGTATAAACTACAGGAAACTTATCATTAGAATAATTACTAGTTATAGCAAACAAATAAGTTATAGTAATAGATTTTCCAGGCAATAAATTATTTACTATAGGAATATTAAATGAACCACTATCTGATCTTAATATTTTGTCACTACCATTCAAAGAATTAACAACAGTTATATTCTTTATAACACTGTTTAATCTATCACCTAACTTAACATTTAAAATAAAAGGACTGACAGCCGTAGCACCACCAACATTTTTTAATGTCACACTAAATTTATTTAAATCACCCTCAACACTAGTATTTGAACTTAAAAAAATTAAATCTGCTTTAGCAACTTTGAAACTAGTACTATTTGATTTCAAACCAACAAAACCAGCTGCCAAAGCTGCTAACCCTAAAAAACCAACAGCCACTGCCATTTTAGTTTTTGATTTAGACATAGTCTTAGTCTGCAATTGTTGTTCATCCATACGAGAATATATTAAAAATAATTATTTTTTAAAACACTACCATTATAACACCAAAGAACAAATTTAAGTAACAAATTAAAAGTACTTATACACAACATGATCTGTAATTAACAAAATATATATTTTTTAATGTCTAATATTTTTTGATCAAAAAAAATACCACACTAAGTGTAGTATTTTAAAAAACTAAACATAATTATTACATTGGTATCTCATAATGTTTGATATCCTCCCCTACTTTATTTTTATAAATACTTATTTGTTCAAATTGAATATAAGTTTTATCTATATCAATATTATTTTTAAAACAAAAATCTTTTGCAACCACAAACAAAGCTGCCATCTTTTTTTTACCGACAGAACGCTCGGCACTCGCATCATCATGACTTCTAGTTTTTACTTCTACAAAACATAAGGTCTTTTGATCATCTCTTTTTATATGCCAAGCTACTATATCTATCTCCCCTTTTTTAGGTAAACTATAATTACGTTCTACTATCTCATAATTTTTGTCTATTAAAAAATGGGTAGCAATTTCTTCTCCCCATTTTCCTAACTTTTGTTTTGTTGTTTCCGCCATAAACTAAACATTTCTATACAAAATAAGTCCTCTATGATAATTACCAACAGCAAAATCATCTTGCACAAAAAAATTATTTTCTTTGGCCCAAGCTAATATCTTTTCAAAATCAATCATATCACTTTGTTCAGGACCAATACCCGCTAAATGATGTGTCCAATCTACAATAAAAATTTTACCTTTATCTTGCAATAATTTACTAGCTTCAGCTAAAACAATTTTATAATCATTCAAATGAAAAAAAACATTAACACAAAAAACAATATCAACGGTTTTTTTGGCAATAATTACACCATCTGTTCTTGAGATATCTCCCCAAATTGTTTCAATATTAGTAAAACTTTCCAACATAGCTCTACGTCTAACTGATTCCAAAACATCTGGCAAAATATCTACAGCATAGACCACACCTTTATCACCAACCATCTTAGCCAAAGGAAAAACAAGATGTCCTGTACGACCACAACCAAAATCTGCCACATGCATACCTGTATGAATTTGTGCTTTCTGCAAAACAAAATTTGCATCTACCAAATTGTTGACTGAATTATATGACATACAAGCAAAATTTAAAAAATTAAGAAATACCAAATAATCTACCAAACATAGAAACAATAACTTCACCCAACATTCCTGTCATTCCCATAAGAGACAAAATAATAGCCACAATACCAATCAATTTGTACAAAGTTCTAGTACCTCCACCACCCAATTTTTCTTCTGCCCACGAACTATAACCAAAATTTTCTACCATCCATTGAGTTTTTATGACCATAAAAGACCCAATTACGATGACAAGCATTCCCCAAACATATTTCATATAAAAATTTTATGATTACTTATACATTATAAATATAAAAAAACTATTACAAAATTTCTAACAATTTTCCTTCCAAATGTAGCCTATAAATATCATCAAATCCTCCCAAAAATTCTTCATTTCTGAAAATCATGGGTACAGTCATCCAACCACCAGACTTTTTACTAGCCTCATCACGAGCTTGTGTATTTTCAGTTACATCAATTTCTTCAAAAGCTAAGCCCAAACTTGTCAAAAGTTCTTTAGCTTTTTTACAATAAGGACAATAATTTGTTGTATAAATTTTAAACATATTTTTATTTTAATTTACTATAATCTAAATCTACAGGCAAATCAACTTCAAATTCCTCACCGTCTTCAGTATAACTCAAATAACTATAAGTAAGTTTGTTATTTTTATCCCAAGCCAATCTAAACATCGTAGTTGTGTCACCCAAATAAATTTGTTCTGACTCGGTTACTTTTTCTCCGGCTAAATCATATACTGAAATAGAGGTATAAGTATAATCACCAAAATTATCTCTACCGTGTTCAACAATAGCAATGTATTTGCTGTCCAAAGACCAAAAAGGAACTTCACTAATACACCTATCAGCACATATCATAAACGAACTAGTCAAAATATTTTTATAGCTATTATTGTAAATATCATAAATGACCAAATCAGCCATAACAGTACCACCAGACATAGTAAAAGCCAAATATTTACCATCTGGTGACCACCAATACAAACCATGATCTTTGTTTTTGTATTCTTCATTTTTCAAAGACATTTTGTTCAAAAATTTGCCAGTAGCCGTATCAAAAAGTCTAAAAGCAAAATCATTACTTTCTGAATCCATAACAACGAATCTTTTGTCTGGTGACAATACTATTGTTCTGTGTTGTGGCATCTTGATAAGTGTTTTACCAGTTGGTCCACTCACTTCATAAATATCCAGGATATCTTCTGTAGTGATTTCTTCATCAACATTTTCCATAGTCACAGCACTCAAATCCAAAGTAGTTGGCGACACCAAATCTTCTTGTGTTTTTGTAACTGCAACTTGCTGTGTATTTTCTATTATATTATTTTCAGTTGAAGTTGCTTGATTATTATTTTTTTCAAAATTACTATCTACTTCATTTTTATTCGAAAAATCCTTTGGTACCAAAATATAAACAAAAAATAAGACTATCAAAACAAAAGCCGTACCAAAAATAAATGTCATTTTTTTGTCCATATGTAAATAATTTTCAATTTAATAATTTTATCTAGACAAGTCAGGATTAATTTTTCAAAAGTTCCATTCTGATTGCTAAAATAGCATAATCATTCACTTCTTCTTTTTCATAGTGACTATACACTTTTTCTAAATATTCTTCTTTTGTCAGATTCTCACCATATCCCAAATCTTGCAAATCACAATTTTCATACACTTCTTCAAAAGTTTTGTAAGTTTTCAAATCAATTATTTTTACTTGCAATTTCTCATGCAAAGTAGGACGTTTGGAAAATTCTATTATATCACCAACTTGCAAAACTTTACGTTTTTCATCCAAAAGTCTTGTTTCAATCGTCTTTTGACCTGATTTTATTTTTTCAAAAATTTCCTCTGGTAATCTCATGGTTTGAATCATATTTTTCTAGTTAGTCAAAAATTTCTTAATCTTTCTAAAAGTAAAACATTTCATGATAATAGATGAAGACAGATGTCCACCTTTTTTTCTAGTGATAAATTTTGCCCCTATTTTTTTCATGAACTTACACACTCCTTCATACATAACTATTTTATCATCTTTGGCGTGAATTGACAAAATTTTGGCAGAATCAAATTGCTCAACATAATCAATAGGATTAAAAAAACTAGTATTTATAAGCTTATTCCAATTTTCATCACTAAAATGATAAGCTCCAGGATATCCAACTTGAATCTGTTCTTTCAAGTCCTCATTGGATTCTTCCCCACTTTCATCTTTCCAATCTACCACTGGACAAATTGCCACTACTTTTTTAATTCGAGAATCTAAGGAACTCATTAGAGCTGTCGTTCCACCGAAGCTAGCACCAATAACAAAAACACTTTCAGGATTTACCTTGAACTCTTGTTTATCCCAGAGATCTATGAAACCTTTTGGCAAAGCATCAACTAAATCAAGTACGTCTTGAACTGGTGACTTATCTAAAAATTCACCAACACTCTCCCAAGTACCACGATAACGCATATGAAATACCCAGTAATTTTTCTTGGCCAAAAATTTGACTAGCTTATTTTTACTAGGCAAAGAAGGTAATCCATCACAAAGAATTATAACTTTTTTAGAAGTTAGATTTTTGGGTGGTAGAAATTCAGCGACGATTTCGTTTTTGAAAATTGTGTGATATAGGTACATAAAAAGTAAAAAGTTTGTAAAGTTAAAAGTTTGTAAAGTCTAAAAAGAAAAATCAACTAAACCTTTTCTAATTTTTTCTTTCACTTCATCCTCCACACTAGAATTATCAGCAATATTATCCAAAACTTTTTGTTTTTTATTATTATCTTCCATAACCGACACTTGAGTATCACGAGAAATTGAGAGTGGAATTAGATTTATTTTTACATCAATATTTTCTTCTAGTTTTACAAAATTAAATTTTAGAGACAAACCTTGCATAGTTTCAGGCGAAAAATACTGATCAAAAATAAAATTTCCCAAACTATAAAAAATAGGTTTTTCTTTGTATATTTCTATTGGTTGAATCACGTGAGGATGAGAGCCAATGATAATATCAGCACCTGAATCAATAAACTGATAGGCTATTTCTTGTTGTTTTTTGTCTGGTCTATTAGTCAGATACTCTGTTCCCCAATGCGGATAAACTATGATAATATCTGCCAATTTTTCTGTTTTTATTTTTTTTATTTCGTTTAAAACATTGTCCAATCCTCCGTTATACAATTGATGATAGCCTACAAAAGCAATCTTTAAGTTTTGAGATACTTCATAAATATAAGAAAGTTCTGTCTGATTATAAAAATCCCCAAAATAATTTATACCTGATTTAGTTAAATAATTTTTGGTTTGCACTACACCGTCATTTGCAAAATTAGTGATATGATTATTGGCTAGACTGAGTAAGTCGAAGTTCTCTGCCAAAGTTGTCGTAGTTTGCGGTGAAAAAGTAAAACGCAAGTTACCACCATTGTCACTAGCGTCTCCAGCTTTGATGATTGATCTGTTATTGGTGATAGGCCCTTCCAAATTGCCAACTCGAAAATCAGCATCAGCCAAAAATGTATTTATTTTAGCAAAAGGAAAATTGAAATCACTGTTATTTTTTTTGATATAGTAATAGACATCTCGATCAAGCATAATATCACCTACGACTATAATAGAAGTCTTCGAATATACAGTTACTTTTTCTTCTGCTTTAGTTGTTTCAACTTCGACAACTACTGGAATAGTAGTAGCCTGAACATTTTCAACAATATTTTTTTGAGTAGGAAGTGAAAAATAAAATAAAAAATACCAGAGCAAAGCAAAAATAAAAGTACACAAAAATAAGGCAATACTAACGATTACCCAAATTTTCCATTTTATATTTTTTTGGTTGTCTGGCAATTCAAACATAAAAAAATTACTTAAGTTTTACAACGATAAGTTGCCCCTTATACTCCCAAGAGTTATCGATACCATTTTTATAAACAACAAAATTATCACTAATAGAAAAATCTAAAATATTAGTGTCTTCTACCAAGACAACTTCTTCTTTTGTATTCAAATCTACCCTTACAATTTGTTTATCACCATTATTATAATAAAGATACTTATCTGTGATTAATCCTGTATTATGAGATGTAAAAGTATCAACATCATCTGACAAATATACTAAAGTATTATCAAAGGTATTATACACTTTCCATTTTTTTTCAGTGTATATAACAACTAAATCTTTATTACAGGCATATATCTTATGACCTTGTTTTTTATTATCATCTTCATAAAAATAATAGTCTTTATAATTGCAATCATCCTTTAAAATACTAGAGTTATATTTATCTAAAATCCTTTTATTTTCTTCCCAATTATTCACTTTATCTATATTTGAAGTACTATTTTTTGATAAATCATAAGAGTATAGACTATAAGCATTATTATTTTGATTTTCAACAATATAAAATATAGAATATTCCTGACCAAAATTTTGTCTTTCAACAGAATTCCCTTTTCTCAAATCACTTATCTGTTTCAGTTCATATTGTTTTGAATTTTTATCAAGTGATAACAAATATGAATCCAAAACATTGGTGCCACCTACAGTGTTGTGAATAGTCAAAAGTACTTTGTCATCTTTTGTTGGAAAATCCCGACCAAAGACTCCTTCAAAAACCACAGTCTTCCCGTCTTCTAATACATTTTCTTTTTTTTCATCAATAAACTCATCACCTCTCTTAGGACCATGTATAATTCCATAATCATATAAAAAATGTATAGTAAATCCTAAAATTAAAACTATAAAAAAAATCTTTATAGAAATATTATTTTTTTTTGGATATTCTTTAATTATTTTTTTACCCAATACTTTTGTGGATATAATAGTAAGCAAAACAAAAAAAATAGAAAACAATACAGTTGGTACCAAAAGAAACATATGAAGTAATTCAATACCACCCAAACCGCCTATTAATAAAGCCAACCAATAAAATAAACTTACCAAAAAAGAAGCTAGAAAAACATTTACTATAGCAATACCTAATAAAAGAAGATAAAACATATTTTTTATAATATAAATTTATTTTCCTAAATAAAATTTCAAAGTAAAAATCATATCTTCATTTTGTTCTTCTAGAGGTTTAGAGGATTCACTATTATACAACCAATCCAAATAACCTCTATCCATCTTACTTACTTCGACGAAAGTTTTACCATTATATTTTCCAAAAGTAAAATTTTTTAGTGGCACGGGTGTCGCCGTCAATTCTTTCATTTTATTTAAAACTTCTTCATCAGTCAGCAACATAAATTTTTCTTTGACCACCGGAAACAAATATTCAAACAAAGCTTCCAAAACCAAAATGTCACCCCAAGCATCGTGAGCTAAGCCTTCCACATTAAGTTTTAGCAAGTAACGTAGATACTGCAATTTGTGTTCTGGACTTTCAACCACATGACGAGCCACGCGCAAAGTATCAATAAACTCTCGAGTTTTTACTCCTTCATTTTGCAAAATACCAATATCAAAAAGTGCATTGTGAGCAACGAGAATATAGCTTTCAAGTAATATTTCCAATTCTTTTTTACATTGACTTCCTTCAAAAACTGGTTTGTCAGTGATCATTTCATTGGTAACATGATGAATAGACATCGCCCCAACCGTAATTTCTTTTGGTGGTTTGAAATATTCATTGACAGTGTCACCTGTCAATCTATTTTTGTAAGCAAGCTGAATCAAACGTCCATCTTCTAAATCTGTTGTTTCTGTGTCGAGGAAAAGTATTTTCATATTTTTTTGTTCATCCTGAGCCGGCGAAAGCACGGCGTGAGGATCTTTCTTAAGAATAATTTGTAAATTTTTCTAGATATTGTAATTGTTGAAATTGTTATAAATGAAAGCCAATTACAACAACCAAAATTAAAACAAATGTGTCAAAAGTATTTTAGCACCAATTGCAATAAGTGCAATACCTGCGAAAATCTCAATTTTTTTGCCAAATTTATGGCTCAATTTTTTGCCAAGAGCACAGCCAAACAAAGAAATTATGAAAGTCACAATCGCTATGATAGCCAAAGCCAAAAATAGATTAATTTCTATAAAAGCAAAAGTCAGTCCAACTACCAAAGCATCAATACTTGTCGCAATACCCAAAGTAATCAAAATTTTGAAAGTAATATTTTTTATTTTTTTGTCTTCAGTCGCAAAAGCCTCCATAATAAATTTGATACCAATCAAAAACAACAAAACAAAAGCTAGCCAATGATCAAACTCTTGTACATAAATTACAAATTGTTTGCCAAGTAAAAAACCAAGCAATGGCATCAAACTTTGGAAAAAAGCAAACACACTCGCAATCCACAAGGACATCAACCAAAAACTTTTGTTGTGTTTCAAACTAAGACTCCCGGCTGTCACAAATGAATCAATAGACAAACTAAGAGCAATCAAAAATATAGTAAACATTTTATTTGATAAAATTATTTAAAGCTGACAAGACATCGTCTTCTGTCTGACTATTATAATACTTTCCACCCAATTTTTGAAATGTCTCACAATTCTGCAATGAATCATCTATCAAAATACAATCTTCTATTCTAATATCATATTTATTTGCGATATCCAGAAACCATTCACCATTTTTGTCAGATTTTAATTTCTTAACGTAAAAAGAATTATTGATTCCATGAAAACTACTTTGCAAAATCTTATTAGCTGGCAAAATGAATCTATCAAAAGAATCCATATTGTCCGTCACCATAATACGCAAATACTCATCTGGCAAAGTTTGCAACTTATCTAAAATGTTTTGTGACAATTCAATTTGTTCACAATCTTTTACAAAAACATCAAACAATTCATCAAACTCTACTCCAAATTTTTCTTCCAATAATCTATGAATATCTTCGCTAGTATATTTACCACGCATCCATTCATCGAGCAGTGGTCTATTTTGTACAAATAAGAAATCTTGAATATTCTCCAAATATTTATGGTGTTTATGCTCAGGATTTTGCAAACTAAACCAAAAACGGGTATTAGATAAAATACCATAAAAATCAACGAAAAGAATTTTTTGTGTTTTGTTAATCATAAAATCAATTTATTCTCAGTCTAGATGAAATCTGTAAGAAATCAAACTTTAAAGTTCGCCTTACTTAATCCGCATTAAACGAAGGCGAGTGCAAATTAAATGAGAATGTATTATAACAAGTTTGAAGAAAAATTGCTAAAAGCAAGCTTGATTTTAAATTAAAAAATGCTATAATTAAACAATAATTAATAAACTAAAAATATATGTTCAAAAAAATATTACAATTTTTAGGAATCTTGGTTGTAATTTTATTGCTAGTTTCTCTTGCTATAGGTCTCATGTATATCTGGGATATGCTTGATAAAGCAGTGGCTGTAGATGCTCTTTGGAAAACTTCTTATACATTTGGAGCAATTTTCCTAGCAGGTCTACTCATAATGCTTATTACAGATAGTCTAGAAAAGAAAAAATAAAATATAACAAAAAACAGTCCCGTTAACGAGACTGTTTTTATTTTTTTGTAAAAATTATTTTACACTAATACTCTTCAAGAAATCTTGATAATCTTGTTCAAATTTTACAACACCTTCTGGAGTTCCTGTAAAAGTTACAAGAAAACCTTCTTTTTCTGTTTTGAAAAGTGTTTGTTCAAATTGTAAACGTCCTGCTTTAGCATTATCAGCTTGATAAGCAACAGTAATTGCAGGATAACCATCTACTGTAAGAGATTTTCTAGACAAAAGTTTGTAACCAGGAGCTTGTTCAGATCCAGCCATTGCACTATCTACATATTCATCAATTGTCATTTCTGCTTCACCTTCGGCAAAAAGAAAACCCATAATATTTATATTTTCACGAAAAGCATCACCTTCTGCTTCTGGAGAAAAAAACATTGTTAATACACGAGGGTCAGCTTCTTTGTTTTCTGTCCAATCTTCGGCAATATTACCACTGATATTAAAATTACCACTTTTATCAGCTACAGTAACTTCTTTTACCTCGCTAACAGGAAGAGGTAAATCTTTTACTTCACCAACTGATGCTTCGTAAGAACAACCAGCTCCCACAAAAAGCATACTAAAAGCTACTACTAACAAACTCAAGTTACTTTTCTTCATATTGTATAACTTATATAAATAATGTTTATATTATAACAGATAATTATTCAATTCCCAATAGTTCTACTTCGAAAATCAAAGTTGCTTTGGGTGGAATTGGACCATAACCATTTTCTCCATAACCAAGCTCATAAGGAATTGTTAATTTTCTTTTCTCTCCTACTTTCATACCTTGTACACCTTTATCCCAACCTTCAATAACCATACCACGACCAAGTAAAAAAGAAAAAGGCTGACCTCTGTCTACACTTGAATCAAACTTATTACCATCCTCAAAAGTACCAACATAATGTACTGAAACAGTATCACCATGTTGAGCTTCTTGACCTTCTCCTTCTTTTATTATTTCAATAACTAAATCCATAAATTATATTATTACTGTATTAAAAATTTTTTAGATTATACTATATTAAATAACACAAATATTACACAAATTACCACAGACAATTTTTTGCGTAGGCCAAATCCGTAAATCCGTATTATCTGTATATCCGGATTGTTTTACTTAGACTTTTTGTCACTAACAGTACTCTTCTTCTCTACCTCAATCTCACAATTAGTAAGCAAAGCTGCCATAGCACCGACAGCTGCGATAAGTGGTGCTGCCAAAACTCCAATAGCTCCAATAGTGATTGGAAATTCAATTAGTTTTTTTCCTTCTTCATTTTTGATAATAATCTTACGAGCATTACCTTCTTTGATAATTTGTTTTACTTTAGTGACAAGTTTGTCACCAGATACTTTGTATGTTTCTTTTGGCATAAAATTAATTATTAATTATTAATTATTTAATTGCTTCTAAAAATAAATCCTTCCTACGTAATTTTCGATTATTACTTAAAAAAAGGTTTTTCAATCTAACGATCTCATCATCAGATAAAACCGAAACTAACTTTTTTAAAACACTTTTGTTATCATCTGGAATGATATACTCTAAAAAAAGTATTTCACAATGAAGAATCAAATCACTTACCCATCGATGATCTTGCAAAACAGAATCAACAAACATTTCAATAACTCTTTTGCCTGTACCTGGAAATTTTCTATATAATTTTGCTTCAGATATTTCTTTAATAGAATCTAGTGAAGATTTTGGACTTGTTGAAACAGTTTCAACCAATCTAAAAAAAATGCTCATATCATCACCTGGCAAAGTATCAAAAAGTAAATTATCAGACAAAAACAACAAAAGTGAATGAGCAGAATTTGGATCATTAATTACTAACCTTATATATTTATAAAATATTTTTTCAGCATCACCAGGTAAACATCTATTTAAATATGAATAATCCAAATTTAATAAAGTATGAACAATAGTATAATTTTCAGCATCAAAACTTTTTCTCACCAATTTTGAAAAAGTATTGTCTTCTTTATCCCCAACTGTTTTATCCAATAAATAATCTGGCAAAGAAGTTAACAAAATACCACTATCTTTAGGATCATTAGAAACAGATTCAATAAGTTTTTCAAAAATTTCTAAATCCTCCAATAATTTTAACACATCTTTATCTTTCTGATACAATTTACCAATAATCCAAAAATAAAAACTCTCATCTTTTATTAAACTTTCTCTCAAACTAGCTAAAAATTGTGTAATATCTTTTATACTACTAGATTCACTCTGTTTTTTTGTCAAAAATAAAAATAATTTATATTTATTTTCTTTTTTCTCTTCCACAAAAAGTAATGCTTTTTCATAAAGTCTTGAAAAAACAGTTTCAGCACTTCCAGAAATAATTTTATTCAAATGATCTTCTGGCCAAGTCAACAAAGCCTCATATGAAAATTCTGGAGATTCTAATACTTTTTCAACTAAATCAACAAAATGACTATCTAGAGTAGAACTGTCTTCGCTATAAGTAACTAACAATAATTGAGAATACTCGCTATCTTTTTTGACAACATCCAAAAGTCTAGAAAGTATACTTTCATTTTCACCTTCTTGTACTATATCCAAAAATTCTTTTTGCCAATTCAAAGCAGCCACATAGGCAAAATAAGGTATTTTTAGGGCTTTTTCCACCACCAGATCAAAGATAGTTTTGTCTGTATCTGGCATACTTCTAGACAAATAATCTTTGCTAAAATAAGCTGGAAGATAAATAAACAAATTTGTACTATCACGAATTGCCAATATTGATTTTGTAAAAAAAGTATTTTTTCCATCCAAAACTCTATCTAAATATTTATCTTCTGATAACAAACACAAACTATTAAGATTTAAATTGTCAACATGATTAAAATCCAGATTTGAAGCTAAAACAAAAAAAATATCTTTACCATCTTTTCCTATTTTTTTATCAAGTGTACTACTATCCCAAGTTGTTAACGCATAATAAATAGCTTTCTGCGAAGAAACAACACTTTTCAACAATGATTCTAACTCGGACACAGAAAAATAAGAAAAATTTTCTTCAAAAATATCAACGACTAATTTTGGATTTGTTAAAACTTGATTAAAAAATCTAGCATAGTCTTCAGGTGTATAATTATAAGGACTTTTTTTGTAGATGTCTGACCATCCCAAAATCATTTGACTTGAATAAAGTGAAGAAGATTCAATCTCAGGATCAGAAACCGCCGCAGTCAAGATAGACACGACATTGCCATTACAACCTTCCAAAGTTCTAAGTAAATATTCCTCCTTCCAATTCATTAGTGCTTTATAAGAATATTCCGCTAATATCCTAACTTCTTTTACTAATCTAGCAAAAATGGTCTCATTATCACCATCCAAAGTTTTATCCAAATATTCTTTTGGCCAACTCAATACAGCTTCATAAGAATATTCTATAGAAGTCAAGACTTCCCTTACCAATCTAGCAAAAACTGTTTCACTTTCTCCTTTCAAAGTCTTGTCCAAATATTCTTCTGGCCAACTCAACACAGCTTCATAAGAATATTCTGCTGAAGTCAAAACTGATTTAACAAATGTATCAAAAACTTTTGTTTTTTGAGAAAGAAAATCACGATCTAAATATTCTTCTGGCCATTCAAGTACTGCTTTGTAAGAAAACCCTGCTTTTTGAGAAATTTTTTCTGACATCAAACTCCAAAAATCTACTTCCAAAAAATTTAATAATTTAAGATACTTATCAACATCATCTTGACTAACTAATTCCCCAGACTCAAATTTTGTTTTTATCTCATCTTCCACTTTTTTCAAAAGATCCAATAAATCTTGAACCGTTTCTTTTTTTTCTTCTTTACTAGTTAAATCATAAAGTATTGTCATATCCATATAAGGAAACAACTCTAAAATACTTTTTATTTCTCTTATTTTACTCAATAAAAAATCAAGTTCAGCATTACCCTCTTCTTTTGATTCTATTTCTAATGATAATGTTCCCCCAAAAGGTTCTCTTTTATCAGCCATAAATATATAAATATAACAAAATTACAAAAATATATTACCACAACTAGTCAACAACCGCCAGTCCCGCCGCTCTCCCCGTCGCCCAAGAAGCCTGGAGATTGAATCCACCAGTAAAACCATCAATATCCAGAATTTCTCCCGCAAAATAGAGCCCAGAACAAATTTTTGATTCCATAGTCTTTGGATCGACTTCTGACAACTCTACTCCACCAGCAGTCACAAATTCGTCCCCTGCCCCACGACCAATAATTTTTAGAGGCAAAGCTTTGATATATTCGGCTACTGCTCGCAAATCTTTTTTGCTCATCTCAACATTTTTCTTTTCAAAATCAATCTTCAAATTTTCACAAACTTTTTCACTAAGAGATTTTACCAAAAAATTGTGCAAAGTATTTTTGAATGTTTTTTGTAAACTTTCTTCACGCAATCTTTGCAATTCAACAAACAATTCTTCTACATTTTTGTCCGGCAAAACATCTATCAAAATTTCTAACGGGTTTTGTCTATCATATTTTTCAAAAGCAATCATCGCTGACAAAGCGAAAACAGCTGGTCCACTTACACCCGTATGTGTAAACAGAAAAGGTCCTGTGAATTGATATTTTTTATGACCTTTGACTTTTATCACAGCTTTGACAAAAGAAAGACCTGACAATTCTTTTGGCCATTTTTCTTGAGTTAAAAAAGAGTTTAGACTTGGTGACAACTCAGTAATTTTGTGACCCAGTTTTTCCAAAATATCATAACCATCTCCAGTTGAGCCAGTCTGACGATAAGCCTGTCCACCCAGAGCCATGACGACTTTGTCTACTTCCAAATCTTCTTGTTCAGCAAAAGATATTACAAATTTATTTTTTTTCTTCACAATATTTTTCATATTGTGTTTGAAAAGTAAATTTGTTTTTGCATTTTTAAATATTTTTTCAAATACAGCAACAATATCATGACCATCATTGGAAACAGGAAAAACCCGCAAATCATCTTCGCATTTGAGTTCTACTCCATGATTTTCAAACCATTCAAAAACTTTGCTTGGTGGAAATCTATGCATAGCCGATTGTAAAAACTTATTACCCCGAGGATATTTGCTCAAAACCAATTTCAAATCATCAATTCCAGTCGTCACATTGCAACGCCCACCCCCAGAGATAATCACTTTTTTACCCAAAGAATTATTTTTTTCAATCAAAAACACTTCCACCTCTGGATGTTCTTCTACAATTGTCGCCGCACACATCATGCCAGCCGCTCCTCCACCTATTATTGCTACTTTCATAATTTTTCCGTCATCCCGAGCTGAGGATACAGCGAGGGATCTTTCTTAAATAAAATTGAGATAAAATAGAGATACATTGAGATAAACAACTGAATCTGCTGTATCTGCTGACAGCTGTTTCTGCTGTCTCTGCTTACCTAAAACACTTCATCTTATACAACGAATACCACTGAATCAAAATAGATAAAATAATAATAATTACTGCATGTTGTCCCAAAAAATGAAAAGCTGTACCAGGGAAAATCGTGGCCACAATACTGCTACCAAGTGATATTGCACAAAATCCTCCACCAACCGTACAAACCTGCAAAGCAGACAAGCCCAGAAGGGCCGCTACAATACCCAGGACGCTTTTGCCAGCATCTCTGGCGTTCTTGTATCTCTCTTTCATATTCAAGACTAAGCAAGTCATCACAGCCGAAAAACTAAGCGAAAACAAGACTACCAAAAGCAAGTACAAACCTTGAAACAATTTGTGTGGTACTAGATAAAAACTAAGTACAAAAAAGAAAGCAAAAACAATTTTGCAATAATGACTTTTTAACATTTTTTTGAAAGGATGAGACATTTTTTTGCCATCTTAAGCTGAGAATACAGCGAAAGATCTTTCATAAGTAAGAGCTTCACTATATAATCAAATAAATTTAGTAAATACAACTCGTATAGTTTAACTACTTTTCTATTTTAGAACAAATGGGGATAAATGTAAAATAAAAATGAACTTTAAATAAAAAAATAGTTATTCACAGTCCTTGCAAAGCGCAGGCACTCTTGTGTATAATACAGATAGCTTTTTATAGTCTTATTGCTAAATCTTCGAAGTTTCATTTCTTGTTTGAACTTTTGTAATGGAAATTTTTTACATTGTAATAGGAGTTATAATGATTTACCTTCTGATTCACTTCGTAGTGATTCAATTTATGAAATCATGGAAAGAACGTTCCATCTATGAAAAAGTTGTAACTATTGGTGCGATAGTTGTATTATTTTTACTTTTACTTGGAACAATGGCTGGCGAATAATTTTGTTACATCACACAACAACATATATAAGGTTACGTTTTTTTTCAAAAATCTCCACCCAAATGTAATTCGTAAACTTCTCATACACGCGAACGTTATATAACATTTAACAGCAAAGTAACATTATTAACAAATAAATAGTTTTTTAAAAAAATCACAACATGTTAAAGCTATATCTAAAAGCTAAATATCCTCTTATAGGTACGAAAGACTTCATTGAAATTTCAATAGGTCAACCTGAACTTGATCCGAAATCACCAAATGATGATCGTCGTTGTGAATGCAAAATTTCTGGTCCTAACTACGAAAAAAAATTTTATGTTTATGGCATCGATGAAATACAGTGTGTTTGGATTGGATTAAGACAAATAAGAGTAGAAATAGCTGAGTTTGAGAAAAAAACAAATATGAAATGTGAATATGTTTACTTTCAGGATTTCGAAAAATAAAAATTAACGCATCACCTTGCAATTCAATCTTTATAGTCACTAAACTAAATCATTGTACAGCACAAAAAACTTATATATGCGCGAATATCCTACGAAATAATAAAAAACCTTTTAAACAAAGGTTTTTTATAATACCTAAAAACAGTAGAAACCTAAATCCAAAAATTTTCTCAAAAAAATACACTATGGCATAAGTACGTTTCTATGCTATACTCAAATAGAGGGGTAATTACAAAAATTAATTCATTAATACATACCCATATGCTTTGGACTATCGCTATCGTTCTAATCGTCTTATGGTTACTAGGAGTAGTGACTTCCTACACAATCGGAGGTTTCATTCACATCCTACTTGTAGTAGCTGTTATCGTAGTACTCGTAAGACTGATTAAAGGTCAAAAAATAGTATAACAAACAATATTAGTTTGTTCTATCTATGTTTGCTAGTTATAAGACTGACGACATAATATACGACTAGCAAGCATCTTTTGGCTAAAATAAAATTATTTTTCTTTATCATCAAATCCTAAAAAAAATATAAAAAATATCATGAATTCTAATTTTTATCGTTCAAAATTGATTACCTTTTTAATTATACCGTCACTACTAATTGTGACATCAATTTTTGTTTTTCTCAAATTACCATCTTCATCACCTACTAATGAAAATATTAATTGTCATCAAACAAATCTTCCTTACCAAAATTCAAAATTAACAATTGACGAAAGAGTCACCGACTTAATGAGTAGAATGACTGAGGTAGAAAAAATAGGACAAATGGTTTTGATTGAAAAAAATAGTATCAATAATATTAATGATATTAGCAAATATAATTTAGGAGCATTATTAAGCGGTGGTGGAGCTGGACCAAAAACTGATACTCCACTAGCCTGGTTACAAATGATAAATAATTTCCAAGACGCTGCCAAAGATACTTGTCTAGGCATACCACTTTTGTATGGCATTGACTCTGTCCATGGCCATGGCAATGTACTTGGAGCTACCATTTTCCCTCATGCTATTGGTTTGGGCGCTAGCCAGGATCCAGATTTAGTGAAACGAGTCGCCAAAGCAACGGCCGATGAAATGGCCGCGACAGGAATTTATTGGAATTTTGCTCCCAATCTTGATGTTGCCCAAGATATCCGTTGGGGCAAAAACTACGAAACTTTTGGCTCAAATACAGACACTGTCGCGCAACTGGGAGTTGCTTATTTAGAAGGTACACAAGATTCATCCTCTGGCTATTTCAATGTCTTAGCCAACCCAAAACATTTTATTGGTGGAGGAGATATGATATATGGCACATCCCGCAATAAAGATTTTCAAATAGAAGAAGGCAATATAACTATTGACGAAAAAACTTTACGTCAAGTTCATTTACCTCCTTTCCAAAAAGCAATCACAGCTGGAGCGCGCGTCATTATGGTAGGTACTGCTAGTTGGCAAGATACCAAAAACTCTGACAATTATCATCTTTTGACAGAAATTCTAAAAAATGAAATGAAATTTTATGGTTTTGTAGTTTCCGATTGGTACGGTGTCTATCTCATCGAAAATAATAAATATAATTCATTAGTCAGAGCAGTGAACGCCGGGATCGATATGGTGATGACACCATTTGATTACAAAGATTTTATCTCCAATATGCAAAAAGCCGTGACTAATGGTGATATCACAAAAGAGCGCATAGACGATGCTGTCAAAAGAATTTTGACCGTGAAATTTGAGACAGGCTTATTCGATCGTCCGGAAGCTCTAGCAGAAGGCTTGTCCGTGATAGGCAGTGAAGAGCACCGCGCAATAGCCAGAGAAGCAGTTCGTAAATCTCAAGTATTATTAAAAAATAAAAATTCAGTATTACCATTATCCAAAACATTGAAAAAAATCATCGTGGCAGGTGGATCAGCCGATAATTTGGGTCGCCAAGCAGGTGGCTGGACGACTGAATGGCAAGGTATAGATGGCAATGCTGGTATTTTGGGCACGACCATTCTTGAAGCTATCAAAAATACTATTTCCAAAGATACTGAAATTGATTATAATAAAGAAGGAAATTTTGCTACCACAAATAATCTAGCCGACGTTGGCATTGCTATTGTCGGTGAAAAACCTTATGCCGAAGGCTGGGGAGATATTGCCAATCCAATTTTAAGTCCTGAGGATTTATTGGTAATAGAAAAGGTACAAGCAAAAAGCAAAAAAATAGTAGTAATAATAGTCTCTGGACGTCCACTAGATATAAAAGACTATGCCAAAAATTGGGACGGAATTATAGCCTCTTGGCTCCCCGGCAGTGAAGGACAAGGTGTTGCCGATGTTTTGTTTGGAGATTTTGATTTTACTGGAAAATTGCCAGTGGATTGGAAGTTGTAATAATTTTGCTAGTACAAAATAAAAAAATATTTATATAATAAATTTTTTAGAATAATAAATAACTTAAAAATATGCAAGAACAATACATTCCCCCTTTTCAAAAAGAGGAAAAACTAAAAAGTATACTTGAGGAAAATAATGATGATAGAGAAAACAAAATAACAGAAGAAAAAAGAATATTAACTTATCTATCTCAATTAAAAAATGGAGAAAAACCGGATGCTTATATAATATTAGGCATACCAGTAGGATCATCAAAAGATGAAATAAAGAAAAGGTATAGAGAATTAATCAAATTATTTCATCCAGATTTACATAGAGATGACCCTGATAAATTAGATATCTCAAAATGTTTAAATACAGCTTACGCACAAATAAAATAAAATTTATTTTGAACAAAAAAACAACTCGTCAAAGTTGTTTTTTTGTTCAATTATTTTTCAGCCTTTGGCTGATCACCCGTAGGGTGAAATGTTTCTATGTTTTAATGCTTTTATTTTTTAAGGCAAGAGAAAACAAAAACGCCAAAATAAACAAACCAGTTCCCGTGAGAATAATCGTCGCACCAGATGGCAAATCAAGATAGTAAGATAAAATCAAACCACAAGAAATTATAAGTACAGAAAATAATACAGTCAGCCAAGTAAAGGCTTTGAAACTTCTGACAAACATTTTAGCAATCGCACTAGGCGTCACAAGCAATGAACTCACCAGAATCACACCAACGAGCTTGATACTAAGAATAATTACTACAGCAGTCGAAACATAAAGCAACAAATCAAAAATCCAAATATTTATACCAGCTAAATATGCACCTATTGGATCAAAAGTACTAAACAAAATTTTGCGATAAAAAATAAATAAAATTAACAAGACAAAAAAACCAATAATCAAAATAGAAAACATATCATAACTATTGATAGCCAAAATATTTCCAAACAAATAACTCATTAGTTCTGGTTGATAACCTTGATAAAAACTTAGCAAAATAATACCAATCGCCATGCCAGTCGTCAGCATAATAGCGATAGCCATATCACTAGATATATTGGTTTTCTTTTCCAAAAAATAAATAATTACAGCGATGATACTAGCCAAAATTACAGCTGTCGGAATCGGTGCCCAACCAAGCAAAATAGCCAAGGCAATACCCGATAAAGAAGCATGAGCAATTCCGTCGCCAATAAAACTCATCTTGCGAGTCACCACAAAAGTACCGAGCCAGCCAAGCAAAATGGAAACAAAAATACCACTCACCAGAGCTCTGATCATGAAGGGATATTGTAGGAATTCTAGCATAGAGTATCTCACAATCCCGAGTCGAGAATACGACGAGGGATCTTTTTTAAGTATAAATATTTTTATTTAATAAACCTGAAATTGATTCTAAAAAACGTTTTTGAATAGATAAAAGTTAACAGGGTCTACAGATCCCTCTTCGTCTTTCAGCGAATCGGGATTACTATACTAATGAATATGATCATGCGCATGAAACAAACCAGTATCACTACCATACAGTTTCTCCAAAGTCTCTTTGGTAATCACAATTTCTGGTGCTCCAAAACAAACCATTTCTTTATTGATACAAATTACTTTTTTGGTATATTTGTTAACAACGTTAAGTTCGTGAGAAACAATCAGACAAGTAGTACCACGTTCTTCATTTATTTTTTTTATCAAATCATAAATAGTTTTTTCTCCAGCAATGTCTATTCCCGTAGAAGGCTCATCAAAAATTAAGATTTCTTTTTCATGAAGCAGTGCCCGAGCAATCATAACTCGTTGAAATTGACCACCAGACAAACTACCCAATTGTTTTTCTTCCACATCTTCCAAACCAACTTCTCTTAGAGCTTCTATAATATTTTTTTCATCATGACCTTTTTTGCCACATTTTTCTAGACTCATGAATTCATGAACACTGATAGGAATTGTTTTATCGAATTCAAATTTTTGTGGCACATAACCAATTTTGTGTCTTATTTCTTTTGGTTTTTTGCCATCAATCATCACACTTCCTTCAGTTGGTTCCAAAACTCCTATAATATTTTTTATCAAAGTAGTCTTACCACTGCCATTTGGACCAATGATAGCCACAATCTCTCCTTTGGCAATTTCAAAAGACACATTTTCCAAGGCTGTGAAATCGTTGAATTTGTAGGATAGGTTTTGTACTTTTATTAACATACTTTTTTATTATTTTTTCCTTATTAGGGGGAGTTAGAGGGGGTCCATCTTTGAATAAAACGTTTTATATTACTCTATACTTCCCCTAGCCCCTCCTAATAGGAGGGGAACTTCCAAATATTATTTTAATAAATCAAATACATTATTCACATTAAAATCCATCATCTCAATATAACTAGCACGTCCTTCTACACCACCAGTAGGATCCAAAACTTTTATATCTACTCCCAAATCTTTAGCTAAAGTCTTGATAGAATCTTGAGACAACTGTGGTTCTGCAAACAATGCTTTAATATTATATTCTTTGACAGAAGCTTGTAATTCTTTCAAATATTGAGGAGTAGGCTCTTGTCCAGGAAAAGGTTCAAAAGTACCAACAACAGTCAAACCAAAATGATCCGCAAAATAGCCCCAAGCATCATGAAATACTACAATATTTTTGTTAGTCAAACTATTCATCTTTTCTTGCCACTCGACATCTTTGGTCTGCAATTGATTTACAAAATTATTATAATTACCCAAAAAGTAACTTTCATTTTCTGGAGATAATAATACCAATTGATTCAAAATTTCTTCAGATACAGTATAAATATTTTTTGGACTTAGCCAATAGTGAGGATCTAAACCTTCATCTTCTTCATCAGGTCTATGATTTGGATTATTCTCATCTAGTTGTTGCAATTCTACTACCATACTCAAATCAACAGTTTTCGAGTCTGAGATTGTTGAAGAAATATTTTCTACCCAAGCATCCAAATTTTGACCAATAACAAAAAACAATTTTACACCCTGTAATTTTTTTATTTGAGAAGCTGAAACTTCGAAAGTGTGAGGGCTAGCGCCAGGAGGAAGAATCAAACTAACATCAATTTTATCTCCCGCAATTTCTTTTGTTATATCATATAAAGGAAAAATACTAGCAGCTACTTTTATTTTTTGTTCACTATTTTTTGTATCTTCAGAAGAATTTTGCAAACTACAACCACCTAAAAAAAGAGTTACAGCAAAAAACAAAACGACAGACAAAAATATTTTTTTCAACATATTTTTTATTTATTACATTTATTACAAACACCGGTCAAAGTCATCTGATGTTGTACATTACTAAAATTACTAAAATTATAATGTTCATAAGTACAAGGTACTTCCTCACTAAACCCACATTTTTTGCAAATGATATGATGATGAGGTTCAGCTGACAAACAATACAATTTTTCATTATTAAAATTTTCAATATTGACTATCCCCAATTCTTCCAACAAATTTAAAGTGCGATAAACAGAGGCTCTATCTACTTTGGAAATTTGTTTGTGCAAATCTTGAGCAGAAATAGCATGATGATTTTTTTCCAAAAAATCCAAAACCTCTTTTCTAGGCTTAGTACATTTGTAGCCAGCTTGAGTAAGTTGTGTGATAATACTTTTCATAGTCAAAGTTATAATAACACAACTGCGACAAAATCGCAATAACTACTTATCCCCAACAAAAAAAATAATCAATAAAAAATCACCATTCAATCTATGGTGATTTTTATTTTGAAAAAAATTATTTAGTTACTAACTTCATTTACACTTTTTGCAACTCTACCTATCAAATAATCTATATTAAAATCTTTTTCTTCTTGAATACAATCTTCTGCTCTCAAACCATCATAATTCATACATTGTGGAAAAATTACAGTAAACACAATTTCTAATACTTTGTTATCAGAAAAAGATGTAGTGTAATTATAAGTATCAAATATACTACCAGCAGCACCTTCAGAAAAAACATTTACACAATATGTTGTACTATTAATTATTTTTTTTGTATCACCTTCTTCTTCACAAGAAAATTTTTCATCTAATAATTTTACCTCTGTTGGGAAATCGTTTAATTTTACAAAATTGAAACCACCAATTTCTTTTGGTACTTGATAAATTAAATTATTTTTGTTTACTTCTTCCCAAATTACAGCATCAAAACTGTTATTTACTTCTGGCAAGAAACCCTCATTGGTAGAACTACTAATTACTTCAGGACAAGCTTCAAATTCACAGTCAGGTGCTACTCTACCAACATAAGAACCATCAGGACACATCTTGGCGTCAGCAGTGCAATAAACTGTATTATCTTCATTATTGTTATTTGGATTATTGGATTGTGATTCAAACCAAGAATCTTTAAATAAAATAAAAATTACAACAAAAGTAGCCACGACTAACATCACAAAAACCAAAATTATAATTAACCATGATTTTTTTTCATTCATATTCATGTTTTTTAAAAATTATTAATTATAAACTCCTGTATATTATATTCAGGAAAATCAGCTTTAATATTGTTTGGAATTTCTATACTATTTATTATTTTATTTATAAAATTATCTAAATTTGCTTCCATAAAATTATTCCAGGATTTTTGTCCAATCTCACATTTTTCAATATCTTCATCCCCATAAACTCCACAATTAGTATGTGATACTACAACAGGTATTTCTACTAAAAGTCCCTCTTCAACCTCAGTGATATATAAACTACTACTATAAGAAGTTCCTGCCGCACCTTCCCCATAGACATATAAACAGTATTTTTTATCTCCAATATTTTTTTCAACAAAATGAGGTGCAGGACTATTTGAAGGAATATCTGATATAGGACAATTCAATTTTCCTTTGGATATTTTTACTTCTGGTGACCAATTAAAGAAAGGTGCATGTATAGGAGCTATGAATTTTACACCATCAGATCTTGTAATTTCTTGCCAATCAAGATTATCAAAAGATAATGGTTTATTTTCATACCAATTCATCATATTTTGATTTTCAAAAGTAGTATTATCTTCTGGTAAAAATCCAGAATCTTTATCAATATTTGTTTCTTCTTCAGGACAAGCTTCAAATTCACAGTCAGGCGCTACTCTAGCAACATAAGAACCATCAGGACACATCTTAGCATCCATCGTACAAGCAACTACATCTTCTAAATTAGAATTTGCATCATTTTTATTTTCCAAATTTTTTACCAAAATATTGTTCCAAATCAAAACAGTAACTAACCAAAAAGTCAAAACCAAAACAAGAATAAACAAGATTGCCAAAAAAAAATTTTGTAATTTATTTGACATAGAATTCAATTAAAAAATAAAACTATTTTACTATTTCTTCTTCCAAAATCTTTTCCCCTTTACTAGCCCAATCTTCTAAACCAAGATATTTCATTTCTAAAATATAATCTGTCAAAATATCTTCTTTCTTTTTTACTTCAGAAATACTTTTTAAATAATCTTGCAAAATTTCTAAATGCAAAGTTTCTCTTGCTTCTTCATCTTCCACTTGCATCCATAAATTATTTTCAAAAGCCCAATTTACAAATTCTTTTTCAGTTTTTCTTTCATTATAAGTAGCCAAAACTTTAGCATCAGCTTCTTCTAAAGTAACTCCCGTATAACTACTACCTTTCAAATAATTTTTGACAGGGTCTATCATTTTTTTTACGTATTCCTCAACGTTTTCAGAATTATAAGGTATATCTTCTACATCATAACTTGGTCGCATCGCCAAAGAAATTTTATCAGAATTTTTTGACAATTCCATCTCACTAAGTACTCCTATTATTTTTTCTGATTCTTCAAAACTCAAATCTGTCTTTATAATTTTGTAAATTAAATAATGAAAAGGCAAATCAAACTTTGAATTTTTTTCAGGAATATATTTTGTCATCATTTGTTTGATAAAAGTAGAATGATTACGAGCTCTTTGAGGTTCACCAATACGATAACCTTGTCTTTGACGTAACCATTGCAAAGTTTCTGTTGTAGGCAAATCAAAACTACGCAAAATGCCCAAAGTTTCAGAAAAACCTACTACCACCAAATAATCAGCTTTTTTACCTAATATTTTCTCAATTTGTTTGATACCATAATCAAGACCAGCCAAACCACAAGCATTGGATACATAATAATCTGTAGAAGTCACAGCTTTACCAGGAGGTAACGAAGAATAAGTACCACGAGGTACAGCTGTAATTTGTACATTACTTTTGTTTTTATCTATTTCCAACATTTGAATCACATCACAATGCCCAAAAGTTTGTCCAGCTCTACTATCAAGACCAATCAGAAGAATACGTGCTAATCCATCTTCACCAAAAGGATCGGCATCGTCATTTTCACGTACTTGTGTAGCAATTCTATCTTCAATAACTTTCAATATTTCCTGCTTTTGTTCCTCTTGTTTTTCAGCATCAACACTGTCTCTTTTTATCCACCAAAAATACCATAACAAAGCCAAAATTATGAAAAGGCTTAATACTAACAAAATTATTTTTATTTTTTTATTCATATGTTATTATTTTACTACATTTTTCGCTGCATTGTAAACAAAAAAAAGATTGTTGTCAACAATAAACAAATAAATATTTTTCAATATCATCTTTACAAATTTATTACCAATTTGAAAAATGTAAAAAAACAGAGTAAAACACTCTGTTTTTGTAGATCTTATTTTGATCTACTAGGTTTACTCATTCTATTACCCATACTTCTTTGACGAAGTGCACCGGCTTCACTTTTTGCTTTAGCATGAAAACCAGTTTTTTGAGGTTTAGGTGTTTTTAGACCTTGTAGATTTATATTTAAATCAGAACTTTTTTTCTTCTCTAATTTTTTTAGATTTTGCAATACTTTACTCAACATACAATTAAATTAATATAAAAAATAAATTATAGAATATAATTTTATCTTTCGCCTCTAGCATCAGTACGTCCATAACGACGTTCAAAACGAGAATTACGATTATTCTTTTTGTGAAAATTATTTCCACCACGATTACGTGTAGAAAAATTATTATTTGTTATTCTTTCATTTACTTGTCTTACCCTACTTTCAAAAGGTTCTGAAACTTGTATAGGCAAGTCCAAAATTGGCAAACTTTTACGAATCAATTTTTCAATTCTTCTTATATCTGCTTTTTCAGATGGAGCTACAAAAGAAATTGCTTTTCCAGATCTGCCAGCACGTCCTGTACGACCAATACGATGTACATAATCTTCACTATTGTCTGGTAAATCATAATTGATTACTACAGAAATTTGTTTTACATCAATACCTCTAGCGGCAATATCTGTAGCTACTAAAATACGAAATCTACCATTAGAAAAACCATCTAACGCTGTTTTACGTTGTGCTTGTGTACGATTGGAATGAATTTCTGTAGCAGTATAATTAGCATCACGCAAATCTCTAGTAATATGCTTGGCACCATGTTTGGTACGAGAAAAAATAAGAATAGTATCTTTTTTGTAAGTTTGCAAAAGATTAAACAAAAGACGCATTTTATCTGGTTTACTTACAACGAAAACTTCTTGTTCTACATTTTCAGCAGAAGTACCTTGTGGAGCAATTTCTATTCTCAAAGGCATTCTCATAAAAGCACTAGCCAAACTAGCAATCACTGGTGGCATTGTAGCAGAAAAAAGCATAGTTTGTCTATCTTTTGGAGCTTGTTGAAAAATACGTTTTATTTGAGGCAAAAATCCAACATCCAACATTCTATCAGCTTCATCCAAAATAAGCATTTTAACATCATTTAATCTAAAATGTCTTTGTTCCATCAAATCATCAAGACGACCTGGTGTTGCAATGACAATATGTGGACTATTACGTAAATCTCTTATTTGAGGACGTGAAGAAACTCCACCGATCACAACAGCCAAACGTAAACCTAAATTTTTGCCAATATTATTCAAAGCATCTGCTACTTGTTGAGCCAACTCACGAGTAGGCACCAAAACAAGTCCTTGACCTTTTTGGCTAGATAAAATTTGAATCAAAGGAATACCATAAGCCAAAGTTTTACCTGTGCCTGTTTGTGCTATACCTACCACGTCTTTACCTTCAAGAGCACCTGGTATTACTTGGTGTTGAATTGGAGTTGGAGTAATAAAACCTTTATATTTTAGAATTTCTAAAAAATTCTTTTTGATACCAAGATCGTCAAAACGAACAGTATCGATTTGTGTTTTGTTCATAAAAAAAATGTGTGACCCAAAATTTCTGAAAGTCACACATACTTGTCCGCCTTGCAACACGAGCCTTTGGCTGTGAACGGAATGACACAAAAAAAATCGAGTCGCAAGACTATTGCTAGCCTTGCCTATAAATTAATACCCAAGTATAGCAAAAAAGTAATACTTTGTCAAGTAAAACCAATCAAATATTAATATTTGTTATTATTCATGTCTATTAGTACTAATATTCGTGTTACCTTGACAAAAAAGCCATTCTATGTTATACTACTTTTTGTAGCTTAGTGCTACACACATATTAATAGTGTAGAGATAAGTCGAATTTCTGCCTTTTGGTATTTCATTCACAATATCTTTACATACATATGCAAGGTACTATCAAAAAATTAGTTGTAGAAAAAAACTTTGGTTTTATTCTACAAGCAGAAGGCGAAGATTTATTCTTCCATGCTAATAGTTTGTCTGGTGTTAGTTTCTCTCAATTGAGAGAAGGTGACGAAGTTACTTTTGATGTAGAAAGTACACCAAAAGGTAAAGCAGCAACAAACGTACAAAGAGTTTAATAACTTTTATACTAAAAAACAGACTATGCAAATAGTCTGTTTTTATTTTTAATTACTTTACAAAATTACATTAATACTTCCATTGTCTTTTTAGTTTCAACAGTCCTCCGGCTCCACAAATAACCAAAGACAGCAACGACAACATTGGATAAGGCAATCGCAGTCCACATAGCCCAAATATCAAATTTAAAAACACTAGTCAAAACATAACCCAGAGGCAAAGAAATAAACATGAACTTGGTAAAGAAAATCCAAAAGCCCGGCCAAGAACGTCCCATAGCTTGAAAAACACTAGCCTCAATCATCGCCGCCGCTAAAAAGCCATAAGTACCACCGACAATCCACAAATACATTAAAGAATACTTCATAACTTGAGGATCTGTGGTAAAAATACCGACGATATAACCACCAAATAATATTGCCAACACGCCAAAACCAGAAGCTGACAAAAATCCTAAGACAATAGCTTTTTTAAAAACTGCTTGCGCGCGCTCCAGTTTGCCAGCACCCATACTCTGACCAATCATCGCCATAGCAGCAAAACCAAAACCAGCGGCTGGCAAAAAAGCAAAAAATTCTACACGAAAAACCAGACTAAAAGCAATGGCTCCAGCTTCCAAAAAAATTTGAGAAGTAATAAAAATCAGAGCAGCCAGACCAATTGGATTAATAACTTGGGTGAGAGAAGCAGGAATACCTATTTTCAAAATTTGTTTGACAGACGCAAAATTGAAACTCAAATTGTGAAAAGAAAATCTAATATTTCTTTTTTTGCCAGACAAAACAATAATACCTAAAACCAAAAAAACGACTTGAGAAATAAGTGTCGCATAAGCTGCTCCAGAAATTCCCAGAGCCGGCATGCCAAATTTACCAAAAATCATGATAGGATCAAGCACCACATTGACCAAAGTAGAAACAGCAAACAATTTGGTCAAGGTAAAAGTGTCACCTTCGGAATTAAAAGCAAACATAACATTCATGAGAAAGAAAAAAAGAATAGAGCCTCCAGCAGTAACAGTGAAATATTCCAGAGCCGGCTCATAAATAAGACCAGTAGCTCCTGAAACAGTCAATAATTGATGCTTGAAAAGCAAAGAAATGATAGTAAAAAATACACCAGAAATAGCAGCCAGGACAAACGATTGTCCTAAGATTCTCTCAGCTTCTGGTTTATTCTTAGCACCAATACTCATAGCCATAAAGACTCCTGAACCAACGGCAATACCCATACTAAGGGCAATCATCACAAACAGAGTAATCTGCGAGATACTGACAGCGGCAATAGCCTCGGTGGATAATTTGCTAACCCAAAAAGTATCAACAATGCTATAGAGTGTATAAAAAAACATGGAGAGCATCATCGGCCAAGCTAGTGACCAAAGATGTTTAGGAATATTTCCCACTGTCAAATCTTTTATATTGTGTTCTGCAGTCATAAAATTAAATATTAGGCACTAAGTTTTAAGGAATACGAAATTATTTTTCACACAATTCTTTTAGACTTTGCAGAGCTTTTGTCCACATCTCAGAAAACATTTTGGCGTATTCTTCGTTACTATCTATATCCACGACAATTTCTGTGCCACCATCTTTTTCTCTAAAAATATAATTCTCAAAAGCTGGTGTCCATTTTTTTACTTCTTCACTAGTAGTATCTTCCACACCATTTTTTATAATACCCAAATGTTCAATAGAAATATATTCATAAAGACGATTTTCCTTGATGCGAGAAACCATACCACCTTCACCACTACCATCTGGATTTGGCCCCAAAAATAATATCTTAGAACCTTGACTCCAATCCCCTTTATAATATGAACCACCAGGATTGAAAGATTTTGTCCACTCACGATAAGAAGAATCAGAAAGCATCGTTTCCCAGACTTTTTCGCGTGAGGCACTTATAAATATGGAAAAATATAGTTTTTTCATATGATTACTGATTAAATATGAATTAAAATTTGAGAGAATTATTTTTTCTAAACGAACCTCACCCCAGCCCTCTCCTACGAGGAGAGGGAGAATCCAATTTCCAATTCCTCAATCTGCAGTATAAAGACTAATTCTATTTTTGAGAACAATTGAACATCCATTTCACACCAAACTTATCAGTACAAGAACCAAAGTAATCACCCCAAAACATATCTGTTAACGACATCTCCACTTCTCCGCCAGAAGAAAGAGCTTGAAAAAGTCGTTCGGTTTCTTCGCGAGTATCTGGTTCTAAATTAATATAAATATTGTTGCCCATATTTACTGTGAAACCCATACTTTCTGGAGCATCAGTACCCCTAAGTACGTGTCCACCCAAAATTGGTAAAGCTACATGCATTACCAAATTTTTGTCTTCTTCACTTATTGCAGGTTGACCTTCTTGTGAAGGCATATCACCCATACGATTGATTTCACCTTCAAATTCTGTCCCAAAAACTGATTTATAAAAATTGAATACTTCCTCTGTGTTGCGAGGAAAATTGATATAAGTGCTGACTTTTGACATATGATTTGTGGTTAGATAAATTATACTAAAATTGTATAATATTATTATAGCACAAAAAAATAAAAGTCAACAAGTCGAAAAAGTGGAAAATTATAAAAAACAGCCTCGACAAAATCGGGACTGTTTTTACTTGAATATTTACCTAAATTATCTCAAAATTTCTTCTAGTAGCTCAGGAAATTCGCTCTTTCCCATATCTTGAGGAATAAAATGTCCATAGCCAGGAAATTCTTTATATACTATATCTGGGAATGTTTTCTTAAGTATATTCGCCGTTTCCATTATGCCGTCAGAATCTTTGTCGCTCATGATGAGAATCATTTTCCGGACTCTGTTACTCAAATCTTTGTCTATGGCAAATTTATGAAATTCCAATCCCGTTTTTTCAAATGGATCAACTGAAGGCGCAACCAAAACAAGTTTGTTAACAAAAATTTTTTTATTTTCAGACAGCCATCTGAGCAAAAATCCCCCACCAGCACTATGTCCGACTAAGATTGTTTCTTCGTTAACCTCGTACCTCTCAAATTCTTCTTTCCAAATCTCATATTGCGGTTCGTAGGCCAAAAACATTTCCGGTGTATCGGCTTTGATATCTTTTATTATCAATTGTTTTTGTAGCCAAGGAATCCAAGCAAAATTACTAGATGAAGTTTTACTTGCATCATAATAAATTTCTTTGGTTGGTCTGCCATGAATTATTATGGCGTTTTTCATAGGTGAAAAAAATATAAATTTAGATATTGTAATGGTAACATAAAAAAACAAATACCTAAAATATACTAAAACAATTGCCAAATAACTTTCAAAGCAAAAAATATCAAAATTAATGAAGCCAATATATTAAATGTTTTGACCAACCATCTAGAACCAAATTTGTTTATCATTTTTCCAATTAAAGAGACAAAAATAAAGCAAGCCATTGCACCAAAACTCAAGGCTATACAAGACAAAATTACCGTCAACAAATCCACTCCGTTTTTAAAAAAAGTACCGGCGACACTGACAAAATATAGTAATGTGGGTATATGTAATAAAACTAGCACAAAACCACTAAAAAATGATTTATTTCTTATTTCTTTTGCATCTGTGTTCTTTAAACTGTCCCTCAGACCAACTATACCAATATATCCAATATATAGTGATCCTAAAATACCAATTATTACTTTCAACCAATGATAACTGATGAGTATTTGTACTAAACCAAAATAAGCTAATCCCAAATACAAACCATCCATTGTGGAGGCTCCCAACGCAAATTTGAGACTACTCTTAGCCTTACCAATAATAGAACTCTGCAAAATGGTAGTCTGTACGGCTCCAGGTAAAGCAGCCGCTATAAAACCAATTGTAAAACTTGATATTATTATATTTTCCATACTGTTTAATAAAAAAACCCGCTTATCACGAAATTATTAATTTATACAAATTTCAACAATAAACTACATCCCATAACTAAAAATATTATTTTGATTATTATTGTTTGTATATAAATGTTTCATTAGGAAAATTTTGAGTTTGCTCCGAGAACAGGATTCGAACCTGTGACATCAGCGTTAACAGTCCCGATAAAAGCTCCCAGAGTAGGATTCGAACCTACGACATCAGCGTTAACAGCGCTGCGTTCTACCACTGAACTATCTGGGAGCCCTTATCGGGATTCTACCACTAAACTACCTCGGAATATTTTAAAATAAAAATCCCGCTTCTTTAAGCGGGTTATTTTCTATTTACAAAAATGACACCCACTTATTGGCTGATATTATTATTCAAATTATTATTGTTAAATAATTGTGTCATAGCTTTAATACTTTACTATAATAGTCACAAACTGTCAAATTATTTATCTACATCATTTAAAGCATGCCAATCATCGTCACTTATCATCTTATCTTGTTTCATAGTCTTCTCCAAATTTATAACATAATTATCAACAATATCAACCTCAGTTAACATGTCCAAATGTGCGGCTCCTTCACCCTTCCACTTGGCTTGTGCTTTGGCTTTGGCCTCGACTTTATCTTCAGCCACCACCAGCACCACTTCATGATCTTCACCTATTCTATTTGGTAACATTTTACCACCAAGATAAGCTAAAAATAATTTAGGCATAGTTTAAAAATTTTTAAATTAATACTTCAACTCTACTATTTTTAGAATATGATGTCAAATAGACTACATTGCTGACAATCTATACATAGTATAACCACCAATGAGATTATAAACATTACTATAACCTTGATTATTCAAAAAATCTACCGCCATACTACTGCGTCCACCACTGCGACAAACACAGACTATAGTTTCATCTTTGTCAGCTAATTTTTCAACAAAAACTCTGTCGAAAACATCAAGAGAAATAAGCTCTGAACCTTCGATATGCCCAGCATTGTATTCATACTCAGTACGAACATCAATAATTCTAAATTGTTTATTTTGTTTTTGCCACTCTAACAAATCTGGAGTATTTATTACTTTCATGCTATTTTTTAAAATAATTTAATGGAACACGCCTGCCTGCCGGCAGGCAGGGATCTAACAGATTTAACGAATTGGAACGAATTCGTTTTTATTCGTTAAATTAGTTCAATTCGTGTTCTATAGTTTACTCATACTACATAATTTTTTAATTCATGTCAATTATAACTAAAAACAAAAAAGACGCCCACAAGCATGTAGCATCTTTTTTGTTTTAACACTAATTTTATTATTGACCAGTACATTCTTTACAATCCTTTTTATGAGTGAAAAGAAGCACAAGACCAGATAGACCTACCAATACGTAAACTATTCTAGCGATAATGTACAAATTTTCATTGAAAAGAAATGTAACTAAATCGAAAGAAAATAGACCTACCAACAACCAATTCAAAGCTCCTACTACGACTAGTAAAAAAGCTACCATATGTAATGCTTTCATATTTTTCACCCCCTTTCTATAATGTTTAGATGAATAAAGATTCTTACCTAATTCCAATGAGCTGTCTGATTTCTCTCATAGTACTCTTTGCAATCTTGCTAGCCTTTTCTTCACCTTCCGCTAATATAGAAGCAAGTTCATTTCTATTTTCCAAAAGTTCTGTCCGTCTCTGTCTGAATTCAACGAAGTAAGCACCAATCGCTTCTGCTAAAATATTTTTTAACTCTCCGTATTTAATAGTACCACCTTTTTCAGCTTCTACAAATTTGTTATACACAGCCTCATCTGCAAAGTTTTTTAATAGTAATAATAAGTTTTCTACACCTGGAGATTTTTCACCTGGCTCACTAGCGGTTACAGCTTTTTTGAGCTTAGCCAAAATCACTTCTGGTTCATCTGCAAGTTCCAAAACATGATTTAGCCCATAACTCTTACTCATTTTTCTAGTTGGTTCTAGTAAACTTTTTACTCTAGGAATTTCTGTGAGCAAAGGCTTCACTTCTCCAAAATAATTTTCAGCATATTTATTATTGAACCAGCGACCGATATCTCGAGTAAGCTCTACGTGCTGAATTTGGTCTTCTCCAACAGGAACCAAATCTGTATGATAAAGCAAAATATCAGCAGCCATAAGAGTAGGATATGTCAGAAGTCCTGTATTGATATTTTTTATTTGTTTTTGAGATTTATCTTTGTATTGAGTCATTCTTTCCAATTCAGCAATCGGAGTCACAGTATTGAAAATCCAAGCAAGCTCAGTATGCTCTGGCACATGAGATTGGACGAAGAAAGTAGATTTCTTAGGATCAATTCCCAAAGCCAAAAGCTCAGCCGCCATAAGCACAATCTGATCTCGTCTATCTTGAGCTGTCTTGTCGCCGGTCATCGCATGATAATCTGCAATACAAAAAATACACTCATAGTCCTCATTTTTCTGTAGTTCTACCCAATTTTTGACAGCGCCAAGATAATTACCGATATGCAAGTTGCCAGTCGGTTGAATAGCGGAGAAGATTATTTTTTTACTCATAGTTTTTCGTTATTATTTACATCTTTAGTTTATCTCAAAATGAGGGTGATGGCAAGAGACATCAAATTAAAACATTTCCGACCAAGGCGGATCAGCCTAGGGCTGAAAAGCATGAAAACATAAAAACAAATTGCTAAGATTGTCTCTTTTTTGATTCTTGCAAAATTAGTTGGAGAAGATTGGTTGTAAAATTTTTATCAAGATTAAATTTTTGTGAAAGTTTTTCAAATTTTTCTAAAATTTCTACTTCCCTACTTTTATCTTCTATTTCAATCTTTTCTAATTTTTTGATTGCACCAATTTTGTCAGTCAAAACAAAACGCTTTGCAAGCAATTTCAAAATTCTTTTATCAACACAATCTATTTTTTTACGCAAACATTTTATTTTTTTCATATTTTTCTATGAACTATGAACTCCGAACTGTGAACTATAATATTTTTAATCCAGGCAATTTTTTACCAGACAAAAATTCAAGCATAGCACCACCACCAGTAGAAACATGATCAACATATTCTGTCATCTTTACAGCTTCCAAACTCAAAATTGTTTCTCCTCCACCAACCACAGCAAAAGCTTTACCTTTTGATCTACTAGCTACCAAACGAGCTATACTATAAGTACCATATTGATACGGATTTTGTTCAAAATATCCCATGGCTCCATTCCAGATAATGGTATTAGCTTTTTTGATAATTTTAGAAAATTCATGAATAGTTTTTGGACCAATATCATAAATTGCTAAATTTTTGTCAGTAATTTTGAATTTTTCATTTATATCCATGACAAAATATTTTTTACCTTTTATATCCCCTACCACTACATCCAAAGGTTTTACTACTTTTTTATTTTTACAATATTTCAAAATTTCTTGAGCATAATCTTTATCAATAATAGAAGCTCCTACTTTGTAACCAAGTGCATACAAATAAGTATTTACAATACCTCCGCCAATCAATAAATGATTACTTGTCTTCAACAAATTTTTCATCACAGGAATTTTTGTTTCTGCTTTTATGCCACCAATAATAGAAACAAAAGGCTTTTTTGGATTTTTCAAAACTTTTGTCAAAATTTTTATTTCTGTTTCCAAAAGTAAGCCAGCATAACTAGGTAAATATTTGTCTACACCAACAACAGAGGCATCCGCCCGATGAGCAACAGCAAAACCATCTAGTACAAAAATATCTGCAAGATTAGCCAATTCTTGTGACAAATCACCTTTATTATCTTCTTCATCTGGTGAAAAACGAATGTTTTCCATCATAGCGACTTCAGCTGGACGCAAAGCATCTACTGTCGTAATCAAATCCAAACGGATTTTGTCATTTTTATTTTTTGACCAATCTTTGGTATCCAATTTTACAATTTTTTGTTTTAATAACTCACCCAATCTTACAGCTATGGGATCTACTTTCAAAGAAGCTACTACTTTGCCTTCAGGACGTCCCAAATGAGTAACTATAATAATCTTAGCTTTTTTGGCTTGCAACATTCTTATGGTTGGCAAAGATTTTACAATTTTTTCATCATCCAAAATCTCACCTTTTTTTAGTGGAACGTTGTAATCTACTCTTAAAAGTACAATTTTATTTGTAAGATCTTTTAGTTTACTAATAGTCTTCATAAAAAATAAATTTTATGAATCCCCCTCCTATTAGGAGGGGCTAGGGGAGGTCTTTTATAAGATAAAACGTCTTGTTCAAAGATGGACCCCCTCTAACTCCCCCTAATAGGGGGAGAACCCTTTTTGTAATTTTTTAATTTAATATTTTGATTCCTCATTCCACATTACTCGTTCCTCATTCCTCTTTAGTTTTTTCCCACTATCTCCACCATTTCTACCAATCTATTAGCATAACCCCATTCATTATCATACCAAGAAATTACTTTTACCAAATTACCACCAACTACATTTGTCAATTCCAAATCCACAATAGAAGAATAAACATTGCCAATAACATCTGATGAAACTATAGGTTCTTCTGTTGTAGTCAAAATACCTTTCAAATAAGTTTTACTTGCTTTTATCAAAGCTTTGTTTACTTCTTCTTTTGTAACACTCTTTTTCAATAAAACAGTAAAATCTGTCAAAGAACCTGTAATAGTCGGCACACGTATCGCTAGACCATCAAATTTATTTTGTAATTCTGGCACAACTTTCGTAGTAGCTTTGGCAGCACCGGTAGAAGTTGGTACAATATTTTGACAAGCAGCTCTAGCACGACGCAAATCTTTGTGTGGACCATCTTGCAAATTTTGGTCTGCTGTATAAGAATGAATTGTTGTTAACATTGCTTTTTCTACACCAAAATCACTTTCTAATACTTTCATCACTGGTGCAGCACAATTGGTAGTACAAGAAGCATTATCAATAATTGTTTCTTTGTTTTTTTTGTAGCTTTCACAATTCAAACCACGTACATAAGTAGTAATATCATCACCTTTAGCAGGAGCTGACAAAACAACTTTTTTGGCACCAGCTTGTAAATGTAAACCAGCTAATTCTTTGGTCAAAAACACGCCAGTACATTCAATCACTACCTCTACTGACATCTTTTTCCAAGGTAATTCTTTTGGATCACGCATCGCAAAACATGGTATTTTTTTACCATTGACGATAAGATTTTTTTCATCAAAACTTATTTTCAAATTAGTTTTTGAATAAGCAGTATCATATTTGAGCAAGTGCGCCAAAGTTTTAGTATCAGTCAAATCATTGATAGCTACTACTTCCAAATTTTTTTTGGTCATGGCAACTTTGAAAGCATGACGACCTATTCTACCAAAACCATTGATAGCAATTTTTATTTTTTTAGACATAAATTTTTTGTTATAATTTAATATATGTATATTTTATCATATCTAATAAACAAAAACCAGATGACTGTTGTCAAAAATATATAAACAATGATAATATAATAATATATTTACTTATTAACATACTATATGGAAACACAACCAAAACAAAACACAGAAGTATTAAATTCAAAAATGGATACACCTAGCACAATACCAACACCAACAACTATAAATGTAAAACCTGAGGAAAGACAATATGCTGGATTTTGGATTAGATTTTTGGCGATTATTCTAGATTGTGTTGGACTATATATAATAGGTTTCTTCTTTGGGGCAAGTAGTCTTGGACCTGCTGGTTTAGCCTTCACTTATACTGGATGGAAAGTTATAGTGCCTATGACTTACATTATAGGATTTTGGATTTGGAAATCAGCTACTCCTGGCAAAATTATTTTAGGACTAAAAATTGTAAATGAACAAGGAGAAAATATTAATACATCACAATCTTTTATACGTTTTTTCTCTACAATAGTTAGTGCTGTTCCATTTTTCATTGGTTTCATCTGGGCTGGATTTGAGCCACAAAAAAGAGCTTGGCATGATTTGTTGGCTAGGACTTATGTAGTAAAGACTAAATAATTTTTTTAAATTTAAAAACACCAGTCTCGATTGAGCTGGTGTTTTTTGATTTACAGAGTAGTTTATCTACCCCATAAAACTAGAAAAAAAACCTATAATTAAAATAAAAATAATAAATACTTTTATAAAAAAAATAAATACCGACTTAAAAAAGTCTTTTTTTATTAGCCCTGGTTTTATTAAAAATAGTATAAAGTAAATTACCAACATTACAAACGTAGTATATGATGCAAAAAACAAACACAAAAAAACAAGATCGATACTAGACAAATTTAAAAAATTAGCTAATTTAACAATTATTTTCGAAAATATAAAAAATAAAAATGCAAAAAGTAAAATTTTTAAAGCTATCGGATCTTTTATCCTCTTAAAAAAAGACATCTTTGGAGTTATATTATTATCCATATTTTTATATATTACATTCTAAGCATCCTCAACCCAGTACTACAAGTCAATGCCACGGCCAAAGCATCTGCAGCATCATCGGGAGTGATTGCTTTCTTCACCCCAAGCATCATCTTTACCATACGCTGCAACTGCCCTTTTTCAGCCCGACCATAACCGGTAATACTTTGCTTTATTTGCAAAGGAGTATATTCGTATACAACTACATTTTGTTGTTTCAAAGTAAGTAAAATAACTCCACGCGCTTGTCCAACTTTGATAGCTGTCGTCACATTTTTGTAAAAAAATAATTCTTCGACCGCACTAAACTCTGGTTTATATTTTTTTATTATAGCAGTCAAATCAATACTAATTTCTTCTAATCTTGTCACGAAATCAGCTTTTTTGTCAGTTTCAATACAACCATATGCCACACCAACCCATTTGCCTTTTTTGTTTTCAATCACTCCCCAACCGATGCGACCGAAGCCAGGATCCACACCTAAGATACGTTCATTTTTTTTGGACATATTTTATAATTTAGAAATTTAGAAATTTTAAATTTTCAAACAATGAATTAATTTTCAATTTCTAATTTTTAGCATTGTAAGCCTTGTTAGCCTTGTTAGCCTAGTAAGCTTTGTAAGCCTTTATTGTTCATTAGTATAAACATCCTCAATATCATCCAAATCATGCAAAGCTTCTACTAACTTTTCTAATGATTCAGACTTGTCTGCAGGAAGTTCAATTGTTTCTTTGGCAAGCCACTCTAAACCAGAAGTTTCTATACCAACCCCAAGTTTTTCAACAGCTTCCATAATAGATTGAAATTTATCCATAGCACCAATAAGCTCTACGCCTTCCTCACTTTCACGAATATCATCTACTCCAGCATCCATAAGCTCAAGTTGAGATTCTTCCCAATTTTTAATTTTTGCTTTTTCTTCAGCTGTGATACGAACAACCGTCACATTTTCGAATTGCCATTGCACAGAACCTTTTGCACCAAGAGAAGCATTATATTTATTGAAAACACCTTTCAACTCTGAAATAGTACGATTGATATTGTCAGTAACAGTTTTAATAAGTAAAGCTACTCCTCCAGGTCCATAACCTTCATAAACAACTTCTTGCAAAGTTCCACCTTCCAACTCACCAGTACCACGCTTTATTGCACGTTCAATATTATCTTTGGGCATATTACCAACTTTGGCTTTGTCAATTGCTAAACGAAGAGAAAAATTCATCTCAGGGTCGCCACCACCGAGTTGAGCTGCTACAGTAATAGTTTTCGCCAATTTGGTAAACAAATTACTACGAGCCTTATCAGCTTTACCTTTTTTACCTTGTATATTATGCCATTTTGAGTGTCCGGACATATATTTTAGATTAAAATAATTCTTATTTGTTGAATATAATTTAGCATATTTTGAAGGGAAAATCAAGAACAAAATAAGTTCATAAAGTTATAAAGTCAAAAGTTCATAAAGTTACTTACTTTGTTTATTTTGCTTAATCTGCATATTATGCTATATAAAAAAACTCCCCGTTTTCACGAGGAGTTCTTCCAATTAACAATAATTTTATTCAGCTTTAGAAGTTTCGACTTGTTCCACTTCTTTGATTTTGTCTTCCAACTCTGGGATACCAGAAACACCAGTACCAGCAGAAATAAGACGACCGATAATCACATTTTCCTTTAGACCTTCAAGATAATCAATCTTACCAGTAATAGCAGCTGAAACAAGTACACGAGATGTTTCTTGGAAAGAAGCAGATGATAAGAAACTTTGAGTTGTAAGAGAAATCTTACTAATACCCATCAGCATTTCACGTGCTTTTGCTGGTTTGACACCTTCTTTTTTAGCTTGTCTATTGGCCAAAATCAATTGTGATCTTTCTACTATTTCACCAGGCAACAAATCTGTATCGCCAGGTTCTTCTATGAAGACACGACTAAACATTTGTTTGATAATAATTTCAATATGTTTGTCATTCAATCTTTGACCTTGTGAAGCATAAATTTCTTGGATTTCTGCAAGCACATATCTCTTCACAGCATCTTGTCCTTTTAATAGAAATAATTCTTTCAATTCAACAGCACCATCTGTTAATTGATCACCTTTTTCAATAACGTCTCCATTATTAACCCACAATTTGTAACCAACAGGAATAATATATTCCTTTGTTGTTTTGCCGTCATAAGATAAAACCAAAGTTTCACCATCAATACGTACACTACCAGCACTAGGAGCTTTGATTTCTTCACCAGAACCACCTAAAATAACAATTTTATCACCTTTTTTGACTTTTTGACCATCAGCAACTTTGACATCATCATTTTCTGTAATTTCAAAAGTCATTTCTTCAGTTCCTTCATGATGAACTTTGACAATTTTTTGACCACGACGTCCTTCAAAGATTTTTCTACCAGTAGGAGCTGTAATAATTTTGCCATCAGCATCTTCAATTTCTACACTACCAGCAACTTCAGATAAGAAAGCTTTACGTTTTGGATTACGTGCCTCAAAAAGTTCTTCAACACGAGGCAAACCTTGTGTGATATCTCCGCCACCAGCAACACCACCCAAATGGAAAGTACGCATAGTAAGCTGTGTACCAGGTTCACCGATAGATTGAGCAGCAATAACACCAACAGCTGTACCAATTTTTACAGGTTTACGATTACTCAAATCAAAACCATAACATTTGGTACAGACACCTTTGGCTAATTTACATTGTAAAACTGATCTAACATGAATATTATCAATATTTTCTTTTTCAATAATACGAGAAGATTCAGCTGTTACTACTTCACCTGCTTTTAATATTACTTCTTTGCCAAATTTTACATCAGCCAAAACATAGCGACCAAGCACACGTTCTGCTAATTTTTCACCCATTTGTTTTGATTGTTCTATTGTAAACATTTCACCATCGTTATCTCCACAATCTTCTTCTTTTACAACAACTTCTTGAGCAACATCTACTAGACGACGAGTCAAATAACCAGCATTAGCTGTACGAAGAGCCATATCTGACAAACCTTTACGAGTACCATGAGATGAGATAAAGAATTCAAGAACATCAAAACCTTCTTTGAAGTTTCTCTTTACAGGCAACTCAATAACGTCTCCAGAAGGAGAAGCTACTAGACCTTTCATCGCGATAACTTGACCCAATTGGCCCCAACTACCACGAGCACCAGAATCAATCATCGCAAATACTGATTTATCTTGACTCAAAACTTCTTTACTCATAGACACCAACTTGTCTTTGGCTTCTGTCCAAATTTCCAATACTTTACCATGACGTTCAGAGTCTGTAAGTAAACCTTCTGCATATTGTTCTTGCACCAACAATACTTTTTTATCAGCTTCAGCCAATAATTCTTTTTTAGCAGGAATTGCAGGGAAATCACTTTTACCAAGTGAATAACCTGATTTTGTAGCGTATTTATAACCCAAATCTTTTATTTTGTCTAAATGTTCAGCTGTAATTTCTTGACCATAAAATTCAAGTAAAAATTGGATAATATTACTCAAATCTTTTTTAGTTACAGTTTGATTGTAATAAGAAATTTTGTCTGGTAAAATTTCATTGAAAAGAATACGACCAAAACTTGTTTTCACAAATTTATTTGTACCTGCTTCAAATTTATCCAAATTATCAAATCTTACTTTGATAGTTTCACGAAGTTTGATAACTCTAGTTTTATAAGCATACTTAGCTTCTGTCACACTAGAAAAAACTTTGATATTTTTTTCATCAACATTTTCATAATCAAGTTTTGTCAAATAATAAGAACCAAGAGCAATATCTTGTTGAGGAGTTATCACAGGAGAACCAGTCGCTGGTTTAAGTAAATTCTTTTCTGAAGCCATCAAGTTTTCAGCTTCCCATTTTGCTTGTTCTGACAAAGGTAAATGAACAGCCATTTGATCTCCATCAAAATCGGCATTGAAAGCCGCACAAACAAGAGGATGAAGTCTAATTGCTTTACCTTCAACCAAAGTAGGACGAAAAGCTTGAATACCAAGTCTATGCAAAGTAGGAGCACGATTCAAAAGTACGCGAGTTTTCTTTGTTAATTCTTCCAAAATATCCCAAACTTCAGAAGCATTACTTTCAATAAATCTAGAAGCACTGCGAACATTGTGGGCAAGTTCCCGCTTGATAATCTCCGACATGATAAAAGGTTTGAAAAGTTCAAGTGCAATCATTTTTGGCAAACCACATTCACTAATTTTCAAATTTGGTCCTACTACGATTACAGAACGGCCAGAATAATCAACACGTTTACCAAGCAAATTTTGACGGAAACGACCTTGTTTACCTTTCAAAATATCTGCCAAAGAACGCAATTGACGTTTTTGTCCAGTTGAAGCACGAACTGTTTTTGTAGCACGAGCATTGTTATCTATCAAAGCATCTACTGCTTCTTGTAACATGCGCTTTTCATTACGACAAATAACTTCAGGTGCATTCAAATCAATCAAACGACGCAAACGATTATTTCTATTGATAACACGACGATATAAATCATTTAAATCTGAAGTAGCAAAACGTCCACCATCAAGAGCTACCATAGGACGTAAATCTGGTGGAACTACTGGCAAATTTGTCAAAATCATCCATTCTGGACGAATATTATTTTTGTTCAAACTCTTCAAAAGTTTGATACGACGCATTAGACGTTCACGTTTAGCACCTTTACTTTTCTTTAATTCAGTTTCTAATCTCTTGATTGTTTCAGCAAGATCCAATCTTTCAAGTAAACCACGAATAGCACCAGCACCAATACCAGCTTCAAACAAATGTCCGTAACGTAAAGATAAATTTTGATAACGTGATTCAGAAATAATACTCATCATTTCAATATCTTTTAATTCTTCTTCAGCTTCTTTGAAATCTTCTTCCAAACTTTCAAATTTTCTATCACGTTCAGTTTCTAAATCAGCGATAGCTGTTTTTTCAGCTTTAGCTGATTTACTACTAAATTCAATTTCAATTTCTTTCTTTTTTGTTTTATGTTCTTTTTTCAAAGCATCAGCAATAAGTTTTTTTTCATTTTCATCAACATTAGTAATGATAAAAGAAGCAAAATAAATTACTTTTTCTAATGATTGAATAGACAAATCTAAAACTAAACCAATACGTGAAGGAATAGTACGTAAAAACCAAATGTGAGAAACTGGAGTTGCTAATTCAATATGACCCATACGTTCACGACGTACAAGTGAATGTGTGACTTCGACTCCACATTTATCACAAACAATTCCTTTATAACGAATTTTTTTGTATTTTCCACAGTAACACTCCCAATCTTTGGTAGGTCCAAAAATTTCTTCAGCAAAAAGGCCACCTTTTTCTGGTTTTTGAGTACGATAATTTATCGTTTCTGGTTTATAGACTTCACCAAAAGACCACTTACGGATAGTCTGAGGAGAAGCGACTTTTAGACGCAAAGCGTCAAAATTCATAGAGTGAAATGTATCGCGTGACATAATTTTTTTTAAGAAGTTAGATTATTTTAGTTAGATTATTTTATTCATTACTATCATTTTTATCTACAGATCTACCAATCATATCCGAATTTATATCTATAAATTTTCTATCTTTGTCTACTCTAGAATCTTCTTCAATTTCTATATATTCATCATTTTCATTTTTCTTAAGTAGCTCTACATCAAGACACAAACCTTTCATTTCACGTATCAAAACGTTGAAAGATTCTGGTAAATTTACTTTGGTAATAGCTTCACCCTTGATAATAGCTTCATAAGCTTTTGATCTACCAGGAACATCATCAGACTTGATAGTCAAAATTTCTTGTAAATTATAAGCAGCACCATAAGCTTGCAATGCCCAAACTTCCATTTCTCCGAAACGTTGACCACCGAATTGTGCTTTACCTCCCAAAGGTTGTTGAGTGATAAGACTGTATGGACCAATTGAACGTTGATGGATTTTATCTTCCACCATATGATTCAATTTCAACATATAGTTGTAACCAACGGTTGTCTTATTATCATAAGGTTCACCAGTACGTCCATCATAAAGTTGTAGTTGACCATCTGTTGGAAAACCTGCTTTGATAAGTTCTTCTTCAATTTGTTCTTCAGTAATACCATTTAATACTGGAGTAGCAGCTTTATAACCAAGAGCATTAGCAGCCAAACCAAGATGAGTTTCAAGAAGTTGTCCCAAGTTCATACGAGAAACAACACCAAGTGGAGATAAAATAATATCTACCGGAGTACCATCTTCTAGGAATGGCATATCTGAAGCAGGAACTACACGAGAAATAACACCTTTGTTACCATGACGACCAGCCATTTTGTCACCAACTTGAATTTTTCTCATGTCAGCTACTGTAACTTGTACTTCTTTGATAACACCCGGTTGTAACTTGTCACCATTTTCTGTAGAAAATACTTTGACATCAATTACTTTTCCTTGTTCACCATGTTCTAGATACAATGAAGAATCACGTACATCACGAGCTTTTTCACCGAAAATTGCACGAAGCAATCTTTCTTCTGGAGTAAGTTCTGTTTCACCTTTTGGAGTAATTTTACCTACTAAAATATCACCTGAACGAACTTCTGCACCAATACGGACAATACCTTCTGAATCAAGATGACGAAGTTTTTCTTCACTAACATTTGGGATATCAGAAGTAATAACTTCATCACCCAATTTTGTTTCACGAACACTAATTGTATAATCTTCAATATGAATAGAAGTATATCTATCATCTTTGACCAATCTTTCAGAAACGATAATAGCATCTTCATAGTTGAAACCTTCCCAAACCATATAAGCTACCAAAACATTTTGTCCCAAAGATAATTCAGCATCTTTGATAGAAGGACCATCTGTCATTGGATCACCTTTTTTCAATTTTTGACCAAGAGTAACAATAGGACGTTGGTTGATACTACTTGAAGCATTTGATCTAATATATTTTGACAAATTGTAAGTAGTTACTTTACCTTTAGCATCAGTAAATTCAATTTTACCACCATCGACAAAAGTAACTTCACCATTTGCAGGAGCTGTCATCACATAACCACTATTTAGAGCAGCAATTCTTTCAACACCTGTTCCTACCAAAGGAGGTTCTGGTTTGATACAAGGTACAGCTTGACGTTGCATGTTTGTACCCATCAAAGCACGAGTCGCATCATCATGTTCCAAAAATGGAATAAGACTAGTTGCTACTGACAAAATTTGATTTGAAGCAACATCAATATATGAAACTTTTTCAGCTTCAATAACTTGAGGTTCACCATTTACACGAGCAGAAATTCTTTCTTCAATAAAATAATCATCTTTATCTACTGGTGTTGTTGCACTAGCTGTGATAGTTCTTTCTTCTTGAAAAGAATTCAAATAAACTACTTCACTAGACACATGAGGTTTTACTTGTATTTCTGAAATAGTTTTTTCTTTTTCTAATTTTTTAGCAATTTCAGCAGTAATTTTCTCACCAACTTTGACAATACCTTTTACATCAATTCCAGAAATTTCACCAGTAGTCAAAGCAGCTTCATTTTTGACAAGATTAATTACTTTTCTATAAGGAGTTTCCAAGAAACCAAATTTATTTATTTTAGCAAAAGTTGATAAGTGACCAACTAAACCAATGTTTGGTCCTTCTGGAGTAGCAATTGGACAAATACGTCCATAATGAGTTCTATGTACATCACGAACTTCAAAGCCAGCTCTATCACGAGACAAACCACCAGGTCCAAGAGCAGAAATACGACGTTTGTGTTCAAGTTCAGCCAATGGATTGATTTGATCCATGAACTGTGACAACTGTGAACTCATAAAAAATTCACGAATCACAGAAATTACTGGACGAGCATTGATAAGTTTGTTTGGTACCAAAGTATCAATGTCCATAGTACTCATACGATCACGAATAATACGTTCCATACGAGCAAGACCGATTCTAAAACGATTTTGTACAAGTTCACCAACACCACGCACACGACGATTTCCCAAATGATCGATATCATCAGCTTCTTCTTGAGTAACATTCAAACGAATAATTTCTTTTAATACTAATAAAAGTTTTTCTGGAGAAAGCACGCGTTCATCTTTATTATCGTAATCTTCTTTTTGTAAGCCTAAATTAAATTTGATACCAAATTTATAGACACCAACTTTGCCCAAATCATAACGATCAAAATTGAAGAACATGGCATGAATCAAACTTTTGGCATTTTCAGATGTTGCCAAATCACCTGGACGAATACGTTTGTAAACTTCGATTAAACCTTCATCTTCATTTGAAGCAGCATCTTTTTTCAAAGTATTTTCAATATAATCAATATTTGGATGATTGTTTACATCTTTAAACAATTCTTTTATTTGTTCATCAGTTGAAAAACCAAAAGCGCGCAAAAGTGAAGTAGCTGCGACTTTACGTTTTCTATCTACTTTAATCCAAAGGACATTGTTTTGGTCTGTTTCGATTTCAATCCAAGCTCCACGATTTGGAATGATTTTAGCACCATAAAAACGACGACCTCTTACTGATTCAGCAGTAAAGAAAGCACCAGCACTACGAATAAGCTGATTGACTACAACTCTCTCAATACCGTTGACAATAAAAGTACCCCTGTCAGTCATAAGAGGTATATCACCTAAATATATTTCTTGTTTTTCTGTTTTGTTAGCACGTTTGTTGACAAGACGAACATTTACACGCAAAGGTGATTCAAAAGTAATATTTTTCTTAACACAAGTTACTTGGTCAAATTTTGGTTCATCAATATAATAATCTTCAAAATAAATTTCTAAATCACGACCTGTAAAATCAGTGATAGGAGATAATTCATCAAAAAGTTCACGTAAACCTTCTTCAAAAAACCAGTGATATGAAGATTTTTGAATCTCTATCAAATCCGGTGCTGAAATAGCATCGCGAATTGGAGTAAAGAACTGACGTTCTTTAGTCTTTAATGCTTGACGTTTGTACAATGGAGCCATAAATATTTTATTTATGAAAACTACAAAAAGAGGCGTTTTTTACTTTAATTTGCGCGATTAAAGAAAGAAACTTATTTCTGATTCTGTCAGAAATTTTAAACCTGTTTATGTAATAAATAACTTGTTTATTAACTAATTTTTACAATCAAATTTTGATTATATTTATCAGCTAACAAAAGTTATTTTTATCCTATTTCCGACAACAAAAAAACTCCTCTTTTAAAAAAGGATTCTCTGTTCAATTATTTGTGACAGAATGCTTGAGCCATGTTGATCCGGATAGTCCGTCCCCTGCTTGGACGCTAATATAGGGGCGATAATACCAGAATTTGGGCTAAATCTAGCGAATTTTGCGCAAATTCAAGAAGTTTCTGATAGCTTCTATAGAATACACTTAAAAATGCTTTTTGTCAAATTGAGAACACGTGGATAACTTTTTGTCAAATAAACACAAAATTGGCTTAAATAAGCCAATTAGTAAATTGTATACTAAGCTAGTATAATTTTTAGCCACAGGTTTATCCACAAAAGCTAATAAATCAAAACTAGATTAAAGCTATCTTAACAATCTTAATACTCAAACTTAGATCTTGAATTATGAGTATGATCATCGTCTATCTCTTCTTCCACACTATCTGCGTCATATTCTTCCTCTTCAGAATTTTCATCTTCAGCCTCGGCATCTATATCAATATTCTCATAATGATCTTTTACTTCTGGGATGTCTTCTTCTAGCATATCCTGTGTTTCATCAAGTAAAGAATCCTCATTATCATCTAGAGCCAAATCTTCATCAAGATTTTCTGCTTTTTGAGGAGAAGTAAATACATTATGTTCAGCACCTGAGTTCATCGTACGACCAATACTAGCAGAGGTTGCCAAAATCTCACGAGGCTTAGCACCTTGAGAAGGACCTACAATACCCGCTTCTTCCAATTCATCAAGAATTCTAGCTGCACGAGCATAACCAATTTTGAGACGACGTTGAAGAAATGAAGCACTGGCTTTTTCATATTTAATAATAAGTTCTTTACACTCTTCAAACAAAGGATCCTGATCGTCAGCAGTACCACCAAACATATTCATAGTACCATTACCACCATTTTTTCGTATTTCCACAATAGAAGTATCATATTCTGGTTCTTCATCACCTTTCAAGTATTTTACAACATTTTTCAATTCATTTTCTGAAATATAAGCACCTTGAATACGTACTGGTTTACCCAATTCAGCTGTTTGAAACAACATGTCACCACGACCGATAAGTTTTTCTGCGCCAGATGAATCCAAGATAGTACGAGAATCTACCAAAGAAGCTACTGAAAAGGCCACACGAGCTGGAATATTGGCTTTCATAAGACCAGTAATGACATCGACACTTGGTCTTTGGGTAGCGACGATAAGATGAATACCTACCGCACGAGCCATTTGTGCGAGACGAATAATACCAGCTTCCACTTCACCCGCAGCTGTCGCCATCAAGTCAGCCAATTCATCTATAATAAAAATAATATGTGGCATTTTGTTGGCTTGAAATGTTTCGTTGTAAGAACTAATATCTCTGTTGCCAGCTTTAGCCAAAGTTTCAAAACGTCTATCCATCTCACCAATACACCATTTCAAAGCATTGACTGTTTGTTGAGTATTAGTAATAACAGGTGTGAGCAAATGAGGAATACCATTGTAAAGAGTGAGCTCTACTCTTTTTGGATCGACCATAATCATACGCAAAGTCTCTGCTGTATTTTGGTACAGCAAACTCATGATAATAGTATTCATACAAACAGTCTTACCACTACCTGTGGCACCGGCAATAAGCATGTGTGGCATTTTTGGTAAATCAGCAAACCAAGTTTTACCACCGACATCTTTGCCAAGAGCAATCATCATATTGTGTTTGCGTGTTTCAAATTCTTTTGATTCCAAAAGTTCACGAAAAGATACTATTGCTGATTTTTGATTTGGTACCTCAATACCCACCAAAGATTGACCAGGAATAGGTGCCTCAATACGTATTGGATGAGCAGACAAAGCAAGTGACAAATCATTGGACAACGTAGTAATTCTAGTTAGTTTGACACCTTTTTCAGGTTTCAGAGAATACTGAGTCACAGTAGGACCAACACGTACTTCTCCCATAGTCACACCTACATGAAACTCACTAAGAGTACTACGGATTATTTCCGCATTTGATTTGATATCACCACTAGTTGGTTTACCTTTTTTGGTAGTAAGCAAATCCAACGGAGGCAAATTTTTGATAATAACTCTTTTTGACCAAACATCGTTTGGCTTTTCTTCTACTTTTTCTTTGAATTTTGGTACTTCTTTTTCAACTGTTTGAACATCTTCGTCATCAGATTCTTCTTGTTTTTGGATACGTTTACTCAAAAATCTGCGACTATGTTTTTCATCTTCTATTTCCACTTCTTCATCATCAAAATCTTCATCATAATCACCTTTTATCTTGACATTACTAGAATTGCGAGGCGTGGACACAAACAATTTTTTGATAAGGAAAATAATCCCCTTACCTATCCAACCCAAACCTTCAAAAATTTTCTTATGAATCAAAATAAAAGAAGTAATTGCAGTATTGAAAAGAAGAAAAACGGAAATAAGAACTACACCAGCCAAAATAACATAACTAGCAATATTTCCTAAATATTGTTTCATTGGCCAAGCCAACATACCAAACACACCACCACCATTGCCACGCAAAGCTTCATGCCACATATCTGTCGTAGCGAAACTAAGATGCATGATACTAGACAATGACAAAAAGAAAATCAAAGAACCTATTAGATGTGTTGGACGATAGTTATATTTGGAATCACGTACCAAAAACCATGACAAAATAATAATAACTAAAGGTGTAAAATACCTAATAGAACCAAAAAGAAAGCTCAAAAGATAATCATTGAGCATCACACCTACAAATCCGGCTTTTTCAAAAAAACTTAGAGAGATAATAATAGCAAACACAGTCAAAAGCACGGCAATAATGCCGCGAGATAATGTAGGGTCAAGACGTGAATGTTTTTTCTTTTTATTTTGTGACATAATATTTGTGAATATATTATATCACGTTTTTAGAAGTTCATAAAGTCTACAAGTTTATAAAGTCAAAAGTCTATGTGGTTAAAAAATTATCAAACAAAAAACAATCCCAATTTTATCGGGATTGTTTTAATGTTTTTATGTTTTCATGTTTTAATGAAAAAATTTATTCTTCTACACTCTCTTTTTCACCAGCTTCAGCTTTTACTTCTTCTGGAGATTCTCCCAATTTTACCGCTTCCCAAACTTTGGCTTTTATTTCAGCCATCATCTTTGGATTTTCACGTAAAAATTGTTTAGCCTTTTCTCTACCTACACCCAATTTTTCTTCACCAAAACTATAACTATTACCAGATTTATGTAAAACTTTGTAAATTACACCCGTATCCAACATATCACCAGAAACTGAAATACCTTCGTTGTACATGATATCGAATTCAGTTGTACGAAAAGGTGCAGCTACTTTGTTCTTCACAATTTTAGCTTTCACTCTGTTGCCGATGATTTTATCACCTTGTTTGATTTGAGCACTACGACGAACTTCTACACGAATTGAAGAATAAAATTTTAAAGCGTTTCCACCAGTAGTAGTTTCTGGATTGCCAAAAAATACTCCAATCTTTTGTCTTGTTTGGTTAATGAAAACAACTACAGTTCTAGTCTTACTCACAATACCTGTCAATTTACGTAAAGCTTGAGACATCAGTCTAGCTTGAAGACCCATATGGCTATCCCCCATTTCACCTTCAATTTCAGCCTTAGGAACAAGAGCTGCCACAGAGTCGACAACGACAACATCGACAGCGTTGGAACGAACAAGAGTTTCTAAGATTTCTAAAGCTTGTTCACCTGTGTCTGGTTGAGAGATATATAGAGCATTGACATCAACACCAATTTTTTTGGCATATTCTGGATCAAGAGCATGTTCAGCATCAATGAAAGCAGCAATACCACCAAGTTTTTGAACTTCTGCGATAATGTGTTGAGCTAAAGTAGTTTTACCAGAAGCTTCCGGTCCAAAGATTTCAATAATACGTCCACGTGGTACACCACCTACTCCCAAAGCAATATCCAAAGAGACAGAGCCAGTTGAAACAGCATCTACTTCCATTGTCTTAGCTTCCCCAAAACGCATGATTGAGTTGTCACCATATTTTTGTCTAATTTGTTCTATAGCTGTATTAGCAGCTTCCATTTTTGGATTTTCTTTCTTGATAGCCATAATAGTACTTAAATTACTTAATTTAAAAAAGACAGGCTTGTATTTGAGAATAAAAAAGAGGTAAAATCCTCTCCTCCGTGCTTAATTTTACACTTTATTAGATTCAGTGTCAAACTTGTTTTTTGTGAGTAAAATGATATACTAAAATAACTATAAAAATATGAAACATCTAAAATACACTGAAGAAAAATACGAACAAGATTACATGAATCAAGCAATTAAAATTGCCTTCAATTCAACCTGCAAAAAATCCAAATGTGGTTCTATAATTGTAAAAGATAATGAAATAATTGCTACAGGTTTTAACAGTCCTCCAAAAAATTTAGAAAATCAAAGAAGATGTAACTGTGACAAAGAAAGTTATGATAAAAAAGTTACTGACAAAACTTGTTGTATACATGCTGAACAAAGAGCTATAATAGATGCATTAAAAAATAATCCAAATAAGATTCTAGGTTCACGACTATATTTTATTAGATTAGATAAAGAAGAAAAACCAACTTTTGCTGGTCAACCATATTGCACAATCTGTAGTAAAATGGCGTTGGATGTTGGAATTAGTGAATTTGTTTTGTGGCACGAAGAAGGTATTTGTATTTACGATACGGAAGAATATAATAAAATTTCTTTTGAATATAAAAATATTATGCAACAAAAATTGCAAAATAAAAAACATTTTATTAATTGGAAATTAATAAAAAATTTTGGCATATCCATTACAGGTATACTAACAGTGGTAGTTAGTTTTTATTCTATACTTACATATTATAATGCAAAAAAACTAGACAGGCCATATTTAAATATTGAAGAAAGAAACGGAGTTGTGATGATGAATAATGGTAATGATTATCTAATTATAAAAGCTTCTATAAAAAATACTGGCAAAACACCAGCTAACTTTATTTCAAAATTAAATGGATGGCCTTGCAGTATCAAGCCTAGACTTTCAAACGAAGACTACATAAGTCCCAATCAAGGAATAGAAATAGGTTATAATCTTTTATTAGATTGTGAATTACCACCACCAACAAATCTATGCTATATATTGAAAAAAATTAACTTAGAAATAACATACAAAGAACCAGGACAAATAAATTATGATTATTTAACTTCATTTAAAATGAAAATAATACCTGCTTCAGATGACATGTTCCATATTAGTACAACGTCACTAGACAAATATGACTTACTTATAGAAGATTGTGACGATGAACAAAACACACAACACTCAGTTATAGTTTGGTACACTGACAAAATGAAATAATAAATTTTATAAAATATAATATGAAAAACACTTCCCCAAACTCCTACAAAAAAATCGCCAACTTCTTATTCGAAGTCGGCACCATGCGCAAACTTCCTCGCATGCATCAGCAAGTATTGCTTACTCAAGATTTGTCAGATAATATTACTACTCACTCTTACCGCGTCGGTCTGATCGCTTGGTTCTTGGCCAAATTAGAAAACGTCGACCCATATAAAACAACTATGATGGCACTCACTCACGATTTGGGTGAAATCAGAAGTGGCGACCACAACTATATTCACAAAAAATATGTCAAAATTTTTGAAGAAGAAATAATGAAAGATCAACTTGGAGAATTACCTTTCATAGACTTATTTGAGATGAGTACAGAATTCGAAAAACGTGAAAGCAAAGAAGCCATAGTCGCCAAAGATGCTGACATGATAGATCAAATACTTCTACTCAAAGAATATACTCATCAAGGCAACCAAGAAGCACCAATCTGGCTTCATGGTAAAGGTGAAGGTCAGACTGAAAACATCCAATACAAAAGTCTCAAAACGGCATCTGCCAAAAAATTAGCTGAAGAAATAATGAGTGGTAAAATATCTGAGTGGTGGGAGAATATTTATACGAATAAAAATAGATAATATGGACAAATACTCCGAAGAAAGACCTTGGGGCAAATTTGAACAATTCTGTCACAATGAACAAGTGACTGTGAAAATAATTACAGTCAAACCAAACTCCCGACTTAGTCTACAATATCATCACAAGCGTGATGAGTTCTGGCGAGTAGTCAGTGGAAATGGGCAAATCATTATTGGTGAAGAGACTATTGATGTGAAAAAAGGTGATGAACATTCTATACCAAAAGAAACAAAACATCGCATGATGACAACTAATGATACACTAGAAATCATGGAAATATCTTTTGGAGAATTTGATGAAAATGATATTGTGAGGTTGGAAGACGATTATAATAGAAAATAATACAAACAAAAAAACGACATTACGTCGTTTTTATTTTTACTTTAAAGAAACAGATCCTGAGTTTTTGTAAATAACATTTCTTATTTCTTCTGTAGTTTTACCATGCTTATTTTTTGCCTTTATCACAAAAGTATTGATACCAGGCAAAAGGTTTATATTTTGATTAAAATTACCATCTGAATCATTTTTTACTGCTTGATTATTAATAGTAATTTGAATTTCTGGGTCAGTCTTACCATGCACATCTACAAAATTATTGTTGCTGATATAACCATTTTCTGGAGAAACAACCATCAAATTAGGAGGGGTCAAAATATTTTTGATATGAAATCCTAAAAAAAATAACAACGAACCAATAACTAAAACAAAAGTAGAAATACGCAAAATACTAGGCATATTACTAAAATAATATTTATTATATTTTAGTTTTGGTGTATTTGAATTTTGTGGTATATAAGTAAGTTCTTCTTTGACAAATTGATCTACAAAACATTTTGGATCTTCTCCCAAAGCTTTGACAAATTTTTTGATAAAATTTTTTTTGTACAAACTTGATTGTGGTAAATCTGAAAAACGACATTGTTCTATAGCTTCCAAATATAGCTTACTAATTTTTGTTCTGTTTTCCAATTCAGACAAAGAAATATTTTTTTGTTCACGCAAAAATTTGAGTCTGAAACAGACTCTTTCGCTAGGCACCAAACATTTTTTCTTAAATGTTATCAACTCTACCATAAACTATCTGTAAATAAGATCTATACTTACGCCTGTATAATAATATTTTAGAATATCTTTCCAAAGAGTACCAGCCTCATCAGCCATATAAGCAGCATCACGAGCACTCATACCTACACCATGACCAGCCATAGCTTTTTTGTCTTTTGCATCATAAATAGCAGGCACTGAAACCAACCAAGGTTTGTGTGCTCCACCCCAAACTTCAGTCCAAGATCTCGTTCGTCCATCACTAGTACTATAATATGGTGTAATAATATAATCTTTATTATAAGTAACCATATAACCACGAGTCTCTTGTTGAGCACTGACTACATTTGGCATCAATAATTCACTAGCATAACCCAAATATAATTGATCACCAGTATGAGCAACTACATCAAAATTGCGGGCATCATGTTTGGTAGTATATTCTTTTATATAATAAGCATAAGTACGAGCAGCTGTCAAAAGGGCTTTGATATATTCTTTTGGTCCAGCATTGGAAGTTTCAGCAATGCCAGCAACATAATCTTCCATCAAAACTTCTTCAATTACATAAACATCAGAACCACTACTTACTTTGCGTAATTCCATTGCTCCACGATATTTATTGAAATTTGAAGGACCTTTCCAAGTTACTTTTCTTTCAAAATTAGTAAGATCAAATACTGCATGCCAATTGTTGGCAGGAACTAAACGTAAATATTCCGATGATTCAAAATTCAAATCAGCAGAACTAAAATAATAAACTCCTTCTTTGTAAAACATCTTAGCTACATTACTTTGAGACAAAACACCTTTTTCTTCACTACCAGCAAAAACAACAAAATCATCTTCGTTTGATTTGAAAATAACTTGATCTTCAGGATTTTGCCAAAGACCTACTCTAATTTTTGGTTCTTCAGCCAAACGTGGAGATTCTTCTACAACAATATTGCTACTATCTGTATCAAACTGAGGAGATACATAATTTGGAGCATCTGCAGTTACAGTGACTGGAATATTTAATTCAAAATCTTCTATCATTTTGTCGTCTGCCATCAATTTCAAAGTCAAATTATAATTACCTTGTTTAGCAGGAGTTACAAAATTAAATTCATCTCTAGTTGTAGACCATTGTTCTACGGTAGTATTGTTTTCTAAAACTGTATTATTATTTATCCAAGAATTATCAGCAAAAGTTGCACTAGTATTACTGCTAGAAACAGAAGCTGGACTATTGGCTAAAATAGTATATTTTTTCCAAGCAACTGAACCCAAATTTTGTAAACCTAAAATCAATTTTACAGCTTGACCACCATTGGCTAATACTTCTTTTTTATTAAACATTACTTTTTTTGCTTTATATGAACTTATTTCATTAGTATTGGTAGATGAAGTATTATTTGAGACAGTATTATTTGGAACTGCATTATTATTGCTACTTACTGTTGTCTTAGAAACTACACTAAATTCAAAATAAAAATAACCACCTTTTAACCAAGAATAATTTTGAGAGGCTAACCAAAATTTTTCTTTATACACACCAACTTTTTCTGGTGCTTTTATTTGAATACTCAAAGTACCTGTTTCTCCTACTTTGACAACAGCTGGTGACATCTTCGTAGTTTGTGTTTTATCTATCCAATTACTACCCACAAAAGATGAAGCACGATAACGAGGTTCCATGGTAAAAGCCGAAATAAAATTTTTGCCACTATTATCCCAGATTTTAGTACCAACATTTTTGAATTTTATATCTATATTCAAAGTTGACCCAGCTTCAATTTTGATAGGATCATTTACACTTTGACTGACATATTTAGCTACCAAACCTTCATCTCTAATACTTACTACTGGCAAAATTTCTTGTGCTTTGGTAATATTGAAAATAAATAAGCTACACAGAGCGAAAAAAACTACTAAAAATAAATTTGTTTTTTTAAACATAAAATTAAATAAAAATAAAAATTATTTTTTATTATCTAAATTATTATAACACATTTTGTATATTTTAACCAACACCCCCTTATGATTGCTAATTTTAGCTCAATTTGCTAAAATTAACATAAAAATAAAACAAAATACTAAAATATATAAACATATGTCTCTTGTAAAACAAGTCGCACATAATACTTTCTTTCAAATGGCAGGTAAAATCATATCTACCGTTTTAGGACTCGTAGCTATAGCCATGATGACCCGCTATTTAGGTGTAGAAAAATTTGGTTGGTACATTACTACTATTTCTTTTTTGAGCGTCATTGGTATATTGATTGATTTTGGCATGACTCCCCTTACTGCCCAAATGCTAAGTGAAAACAAACAAGAACAAGAAAAGATTTTTAATAATTTAATAACCTTTAGATTCTTTTCAGCTTTATTCTTTTTGACAATCGCCCCACTAACATCTTTGCTTTTGCCTTATCCAAGCATTGTTAAAGTAGCTATCTTTTTTACAGCTATATCATTTTTTTCTATCGCTCTAAACCAAGTTTTTATAGGTTTTTTACAAGAAAAATTAAAAATGCAAATTCAAGCATTAGGTGAAATTATTGGTAGAGTAATTTTGGTATTAGGACTTGTAATTGGTATTTATTACCAAAGCAATTTTTTGAATATAATGTTTATTATCATTTTAGCTAGTTTGGCTTATACGCTGACTCTCTATTTGTATATAAACAAAATCAACAAAATAAAATTTGAATTTGACAAAATAATCTGGCGACAAATTATAATAAAAATGTGGCCCATAGCTATCGCTATAATTTTTAATGTTATTTATTTAAAAGGAGATATCTTAATCTTAAGTTATTTTGCCAGCCAAGCAGAGGTCAGTATTTATGGAGCAGCTTACCGTGTCATAGACATCGTAGTTCAAACAGCTATGATGATTATGGGCATAATGCTTCCACTCTTAGCAGCTTCTTGGGCCCAAAATAATAAAGAAGAATTTCAAAAAAGATATCAAATGTCAGTAAACTCAATGATGCTAGTAGCCATACCAATGTTTACTGGTTTATTTTTGTTATCACACGAAATAATGATTTTGGTAGCTGGAAATAAATTCTTTTTATCTGGTGATGCTTTACAAATTTTATCTTTAGCTGTCTTTGGTGTCTTTTGGGCAGGTATTTTTGGTCATCTAGCAGTCGCTGTCAATTTACAAAAAAAAGTACTTTGGGTATATATTACTAATGCTTTTTTGACTTTGATTGGCTACATGATTTTTATACCAAAATATGGCATGTATGGTGCAGCTTGGATGACAGTTTTTTCTGAATGGTATGCCGCTATTATGTTGACTTTGGTCGCACAAAAAAATATCAAAGAAAAACTAAACTTTGTTTTTTTGATTAAAGTAATCTTGTCTAGTGCTGTGATGGGTCTTGCCATAATTTGGTGGAAAAATTTACCAATTATAATCTTAATTATACTAGCAGCCTTAGTATATTTTGTTATGATCTTAGTTAGTAAAGCAATATCAAAAGAACAACTCAAAGAGTTGCTCATATTGAAAAAATAATTTGAACTCAAACAAAATTTTTAGTTTAAAACTACACAGACTTTTTTTCTACTAAAGTTATTTGATTGAAAAAAATAAAAAAAACAATAATCCAAAAAGCAAAAGCTAAATCATTTTTGAAATAAGGAACATCTACTAATCCCTGTACGAATATAGCAACTAAAAGAGCCAAAAAAATAGCTCTTTTTTTGTGATCAAGTTTGAAAGATTGCCTCACCAGTAAAAAATAAATAAAAACAAAAGACAACATACCAAACAAACCAACTTCTGACCAAAAATTCAAAAAAATATTGTGAGGAAAAGTCAAAGGTTCCAATTTTTTTGGATCACGACGAGGATTCTCTACCGCATCATAAAAATTACGAAGTCCTGCTCCGGTCACAAATTGTCTAGGAGAATCAGTCAAATAATCCCAAGTAAACTCAGCTAAAACAAATCTATTATTACCTGCTTTGTCTTGAAACAGTATTACAGAACGGAAAGAAGGTATTACTAAGACAATCATCATACCCAAAACCACCAAACTTATACTAAACTTTTTGTAACCAACAAAAAATAGATAAACCACACTAGCCGCTGCCAAAGCTACCCAAGCACCTTGCGAAAAAGAAAAAAAATTGGCAAGTAAAATGATGAGAATTGAAAAATAATAAAAATATTTTTGATTGTTGTTGTAAAAATTATTTTGTAAAAACAAACTCAAAAATAAAATCGGCAAAGTAAAAAGTCCAATCGCATTTGGTGTGGTATAAACACTATTCATACGACCAGGAATAGCCATACCAAAATATGGAAATTGCCAGTTTAAAACAAAAAATATTTCTTGTGCTACAGCTACCAGACTAACTAAAAAAGCACTGATAAAAAAAGCCCAAATCATTTTCATTTTGGAAAAATTTTGCTGACGACCAACTAAAATAAAAAATAATATGATTGGCTCCAAGAAATAAGCTCGCCAAATACCAGCTGCCAAAATAATTTTTTGTAGAGGTTCAAATGAACCAATGGCACTGACGAAAATACTTGCAAAAGAAGCTACAAAAAAAACAAACAAACCCCAACTAAATAATTTATTATTTTGCAAAAATTCTTTGATTCTGCTCCAATCTTGTTTGGCATAAGAAAAAAGCCAGACCAAAAAGACCGCTCCAAAATGAATTTCTAAGATAGTCGTTGGCAAAAATCCAATTTGTGGACGTAAAAAATATAATGGCAAAACCAAAGCAAAACTATAAAGTCCAAAAGCAAAATTCTTGTAACTAACAAACAAAATTGTAACAAAGTAAATAAGAGCTAAAATAAGCATAATATATTTGATTAAGCAAATATATCATAGCCAAAAAAAGAGCTTTTGGCAAATTTAGACATGAACTTGCTTTTGTGGTTAATTTGTAATAACATTAACAATGCTTACAAGGTGCTTACACACAATAAGCCACTTATTCTGCATATTCTGCTTAATTTGCTTATTACTTAAAAGATGGAGAGATGCCAGAGTGGTCGAATGGGACTGACTCGAAATCAGTTGTTCTGCGCAAGCTGGACCGAGGGTTCGAATCCCTCTCTCATTTATACCAAAATATGGTATGTATGGAGCTGCATGGATGACAGTAATAAAAAGAAATCTAAAATATAAGTTGCAACTACTAATTGTTATATTATTTAGTATATTAATATCATATTCAATAAACACCTATTAAATAAAAACGAAATAAAAGAAATTTTAAGTATAAAAAAATAATATGATAATGTGGTTTTTAACAATTGTTTATTTAAGTATTTTTACAATTATTAGTTTCAAAAAAATTGAATACTCATTTTTTTTATTAGCTTTGTTTTTACCTACTTATCTATTACGTTTTAATTTTTTAGAAATTCCAACAACTTTTTTAGAATTACAAATTATCATACTAATTATAATTAGTTTTATAAAATATAAAAATGAAATTATAAATAATTTAAAAATAAATTTTAAAAAAAATAAATTATTATACATCTCAATTTTATTATTTTTATTTTTTGCTACTGTATCTATATTATTTAACCACAACACAAAACAAGCATTAGGTGAATGGAAAGCTTTTTATCTAGAACCAATAATACTATTTTTTATAATTACAAATATATCTATAGATATAAAAAAATATATAATAAATGGTTTATTAATGTCTGGACTAGCCACATCCTTATTTGCTATTTATCAACATTTTACAGGATTTTTTGTACCATATGCTTTTTGGGAAAATCTTAATACTTACAGAGTAACAGCATGGTATGGATTTCCAAATGGAGTTGGATTATTTTTGGCACCAATTTTTGCAATAGCACTATATAATCTAAAAAACCACTCAGTGAAATCATGGCCTTTTTTATTAGGAACTTTATTTATAATTACATCATTACCTGCTATATTCTTTGCCAAGTCTACAGGAGCTTTGGTAAGTATTTTCAGTGCAATATTTTTAATTCTTCTATTCTATAAAAAAACACGTTGGATTATCATAATATTAACAATATTTTCATCACTATTAATTTTTAATTTACCAAAATTACAAAATATAAAAACAGAATTAATACTACAAGACAGATCTGGACAAATTAGAATTGGAATTTGGAAAGAAACTTTAGAGTATTTAAAAGATCATCCAATAAAAGGAAGTGGTTTAGGTTCTTATAGCCAAGAAATAAAAACATATCATCAAAAAGTAAATGGTGAATATATTGAAATATACCATCATCCTCACAACATATTTTTGACAATTTGGGTAAATACTGGATTAATAGGTTTGCTATCATTTATAATAATCTTAGTATATATATTACACAAAAATATCAAAGAAAAAAATATTTATAATAACTTTTTATTATTAAGTTTACTAATGTTACTTATAACAGGTTTAGTAGATTCACCTTATATAAAAAACGATTTAGCCATTCTGTTTTGGTTTTTAATATATTTAAGTTTATCAAAAAAAATAATTAATTATACAAACTAAATTCTGTATAATTAACATGGAGAGATGTCTGAGTTGGTTGAAGGTGCCGCTCTCGAAAAGCGGTGTCCCGATCATATCGGGACCGAGGGTTCGAATCCCTCTCTCTCCGCTAAATTTAAAAATATGATAGAACCATTTTTTAATTATATAAAAAATTTAGGGTATACAAATGATAATCTAAACAAAGTAAAAATTTTATTAGAAAAAGTATCTAAAATAACAAAATATACAAAAGAAGAAATCTTAGAAAAATGTGATTATATTATAGTAGACACTAAAAAAGAAAAACTAGAATCTATTCTTGCAGAACTTCGTTCTGTAATTTTTTTAAATACGATATCTTTTAAAAATATAGAAATATTAAAAAGACATAAAAAAAAGAAAAATGTTGATATATTAGCCAGTTTATCAAATGATAAATTTGATATAGAAGTAACTTGCTTTACCAAAGAACATTAACGCAAAAAAAATGAAAAACAAAATTATTATATTCTTGATGATGATAGATTTATAAAAAAATTTAATTCAAAAATAGAAGATAAATTAACTCAATTAAAAGAAGGTGAAAGTAAATTTAAAATGTTAATCTTTGTATTTAATCAATATCCTGAAAAAGCATTATATACTAAAAATGATTATAAAAAAATAATAAAAAATCTATACATTCTACAAAAATTAGAAAAAAAATATTTTATAGGTTTTATAGATGGAGAAAACGACTTTGTTTATCCAAGTTTATCCAAAATTAAAAAAATGTTTGCCAAAAAACCAACAACAAGCTAAAATATATACATAAATAATGAACAAAAATATGAAAATCCGCTTTGCTCGCGATGAAAATTATGCAGCCATAGCTCGCATGCATAGACAAACAATCAGAAACGTAAATAAAAATGATTACACTCCTGAAGTAATCAAAGTTTGGTCTGGTCGCACTTCTGCTAAGCGTTTTCGTGATAGCGCCAACAAGTGCAAAAGATGGGTCGCTCTTGATGGTGAAAAAATTATTGGTTTTACAGATCATCCTTTTTACAAATGTGAAATCTGGGGACTTTATGTTCACAAAGATTATATTGGCAAAGGTGTTGGTAATAAACTTATCAAAACAGTTGAAAAATCTTTGTGCAAACAAGGCTGTAAAAAAATAAAAGTACAATCAACTATTACAGCCAAAGCATTTTATCAAAAACAAGGTTACAAATTACAAAAAAAATCTTTTGACTTGATTGAAAATCAAAAAGTAACGACTTATATTTTATCAAAAAAAATATGAAAAAATACTCTGACATAGATTCTTATATAAATAATTTTCCCAAAGAAATTCAAAACATATTGCAATCTATCAGAAAAATAATAATAGCAAATGCCACAGAAGCTACAGAAAAAATAAGTTATGGTATACCTACTTTTGTATTGAAAAAAAATCTAGTCCATTTTGCTGCTTATGAAAATCATATTGGCTTTTATCCTGGACCTTCTGCCATTACAAAATTTGCTAATAAACTCAAAAAATATAAGACATCAAAAGGTGCTATCCAATTTCCTGTGGAAGAGTCCGTACCTTATGATTTGATAACAGCAATGGTAAAATTTAGAGTAAAAGAAAACTTAACAAAATAACTTATGCTCCCAAACAGAAGCCGACAACTAAACAATTTTGAATATAAAAAAGGCGCTATTGTCTATTGGATGAGTCGTGATATGCGTGTGCATGACAATTGGGCTTTGCTCTACGCTCTAAAAGCGGGACAAAAAAATGAAGCTCCTGTTGCAGTAGTCTTCAATCTAGTACCAACATTCCTTGGGGCAACTTTGCGACAATACGATTTCATGCTAAAAGGTTTACAAACTTTGGAAACTGAACTAAAAAAATATAATATCCCATTTTTTTTGACTTGGGGCAAGGCCGAAGAAGAGATTCCAAAATTTGTAAAGAAAAACAAAGTTGGTATTATCGTTTCTGATTTCTCACCACTAAAAATAAATAGAAATTGGAAAAATAGTATTATCAAAAATATTGAGATACCTTTTTTAGAAGTTGACGCCCACAATATTGTTCCCTGTTTTGTAGCTTCAAACAAGCAAGAATATGGAGCTTATACTCTTAGACCAAAAATAAACAAAATACTAAAAGATTATCTAACTGAATTTCCCAAAGTTGTTATTCAAAAAATAAATTTTCCAACCAAAGCAAAAAAAATAAACTGGAAGAATGTTTACAAAAAGATTGAGGTGGACAAAAATGTAAAACCTATTGATTGGTTATCCTCAGGCGAAAATTTTGCCAAACAACAACTAAAAAGTTTTATAAAAAATTCTCTAAATCAATATCACTTAGACAAAAATGATCCAAACAAAAATGCTGTTTCCAATTTGTCTCCTTACTTACACTTTGGACAAATTTCCGCTCAAAGAATTGCTCTAGAAATAAACAAATCCGAAGCTAGCAAAACAGCCAAAGAAACTTTTTTGGAAGAATTGATTGTCAGACGTGAGCTAAGTGATAATTATTGTTTTTATAATCCAAACTATGATTCTCTAAAAGGAGCACCAAACTGGGCTTTGACAACTTTGCAAGAACACTCACAAGACAAACGTGAATATCTATATAGCAAAAAACAATTTGAAGAAGCCAAGACTCATGACGACTTGTGGAACTCTGCTCAAAAAGAAATGGTGACAACAGGCAAAATGCACGGTTATATGCGTATGTACTGGGCCAAGAAAATTTTGGAATGGAGTAAATCTGCAAAAGAAGCTTTCAAAATTGCGATATATTTAAACGATAAATATGAACTAGATGGTCGTGATCCAAATGGCTACGTCGGTGTCGCTTGGTCTATCGCTGGTGTACATGACAGAGCTTGGTTTGAGAGAGAAGTTTTTGGCAAAATACGTTATATGAATTATAATGGTTGCAAAAATAAATTTGATGTAAATAGCTATATTAAAAAATTTATTTGAAAATAAAAATTATTAATTCAACTAAACAATTTCCTCTATTTTAAATAACCCAAGGGGAGTTTGAGGGGGAAACTGTCTGAGCTTCGTTGTTTGCCAATGATTATTTTGCCCTTGGCAACACAAGCGAGTTCTTTTCCCCTCAAAACTTTTTGTTACTTTTTAGTTATAAAAAGTAAGGACATAAAGTACAAAAGTAAATACTAATTAAAAATAAAAAATCGTCTCTTTCAAGACGATTTTTTTATTTTGTAAATATTATTTACTTTCTTCTTTTTCAACAGGAGCTTCAGCTGGAGCTGATTCTTTTTTTTCTTCCACTTTTTCTTCAGCTTTAACTTCTTTCTTTTCTTCTTTTTTATTTACACCTTCAAGTTTCAAACCTAAACGGTGTTCAGCTGGTTCAATAGAAATAATTTCAAAATTATATTTTTGACCAACAGTGAATTTTGAAAGAAGCATCTTTGCATCTGGTACACGTTTTTCACTCAAATCAGAAATATGAGCTAAACCATGAATTTCTTCATCAAGTTTGACCATAAGACCAAATGGTTCAATTTTGTGAACTTCTGCATTGATAATTTGACCAACTTTATAAGTATCTTTTACTTTTTTCCAAGGATCATCTACCAATCTCTTGATTGACAAATAAATCTTTGATTTGTTCAAATCAATAATTTGAGCTTTGATTTTATCACCTACTTTTAACACTTCACGAGGGTGACTAATTCTTTGCCAAACGATTTCAGAAATATGTACAAGACCTTCTAAATTTTTTCCAAATTTGATGAAAGCACCAAATGATGTAAGAGCACTTACTTCACCTTCTACGATATCACCTACTTTGAAAGAATCTAATACATTTTTTTGTTCTTCTTCCCAAACTTCTTTTTCAGAGAAAATAAGTTTTTCTCCATCCATGTCAGCATTGATAACTTTTACTTTGATAGTTTCACCAATGAATTTTCTCAAGTGTTCCAAAATTCTATTTTTGTCACCACCTTGAACACGTGGATAATTGTTTGGATTCAATTGTGATACAGGCATAAAACCTACCAAAGCATCTGATTGTAACATCAAACCACCTTTGTTAGCTGCCAATATTTTTGCTTTGACAATAGTACCTTCTTGTACATTTTTTGCCATTCTGTTCCAGACCAATTTGTTGCCAGCGACACGGAAAGATAATTCCATTTCACCGTTTTCATTTTCGTCTTCGATAACAGTAGCTTCTACTTCGTCACCTACTTTGATATCTGAGAATTCTTTTGATTCTGTGAAAAGTTCAGGTCCACGTACCACACCAACGATAATACCGTTGACGTCAACACGTACTTCACCTTTATCAATAGCGATAACTTTTCCTTTTACTAAATCATTCACTTTTGGAATGTTAGCAAAATAGTCTTTCAAAAGTTCTTCAAAATTTTGTTTTGACATATTTTAATAAAACGCGATTTCTCGCAAGTTAACCCAGGATCACATAACACAAGACACGTAACACGTATCAAAATTAGTAAACCTAAGCCCCCAAATTGGGGATAAATAATTACCTTTTTGCCTAAAATAAAGGCTTTTGAGGCTTGCCTAATATATCAAAAAACTTTTTATTTGTCAAGGGAGTTTAGGTGAATTAGGTTCTAGGTATTAGGTGTTAGGTTATAGGTGAACTAGGTTTTAGGTGTGTTAGAGTGTTTAAGTGATAAAGTGATCAAGTGTTTAGGTGACAAAGTGATTAGGTGATAATAACATTTATATTTGCTTAATCTGCTGAGTCTGCTGTATTTGCTGATGGCTGTATCTGCTACAAAAAAAGACCCGTCTTTATAACGAGTCCTTTCTAAAAATTTTGCTTAAATCAGCGTTCAAATCTGCATTTATCCGCATCTTAAACAAATGCTATCGCTGCTACTTTGTCCCCTTCTTGCTTGAAACGCATAATACGAACACCTTGAGTCGCTCTGCCAAGAGTAGAAATACTCTTAAGAGAAGTACGAATGACTTGTCCTTTGACCGAAATTATCATAATATCTTTTTCTTCAGTACTATTTACCATCTGACTACTAATAATTTTACCGGTTTTGGAAGTAACAGCCATCGTCTTGATACCACTACCACCACGACCTTGCACTTTGTATTCATTGACTTTAGTTTTCTTGCCTAAACCATTTTCAGAGACTACCAACAATTCCAAGACTTTCATTTTTACCAAACTATTATCCAAAATACTCATACCTACTACTTCATCTGTTGATTTTAATTTGATAGCACGTACACCGGAAGCAGTACGACCCATTGGACGAACATCTTTTTCTCTAAATCTAATAGATTGACCCATAGAAGTAGTAATCATCACATCATTGTTACCAGCTGTTGGTTGTACCCATTCCAACAAATCATTTTCTTTTAGTTTTAAAGCAATCAAACCAGATTTGCGAACGTGTTTAAAATCTTCAATCTTAGTTTTTTTGATATTACCTTTACTTGTCACCATCACTAATGATTCATAACTACTCAAATTAGCAAGTGACAAAAATACAGAAACTTTTTCATTTGGTGCAAGTTGTAAGAAATTTACCAAAGCTTGTCCTTTTGAGGTACGAGCAGTCAAAGGTATATCATAAGCACTTAATTGAAATACACGACCACGTGTAGTAAAAAACAAAATATTATCATGAGTATTGGTAGAAATAATTTTGTCTACAACATCTTCTTCTTTGGTGGTCAAACCAATCACACCTTTGCCACCACGGCTTTGTTGTTTGAAAGTATCTGGAGGCAAACGTTTGATATAACCATCACGAGTAGAGATAATAAGAGTTGGTTCATTTGGTACCAAATCTTCAATATTAAATTCTTTGACACCATGAGAAACAATTTGAGTACGTCTAGCATTACCATAAACTTGTCTAATAGTTTCTACTTCAGATTTGATAATACTCATAATTCTTTTTTCACTCTTCAAAATAGCTTCTAATTCTGCAATCAATTTTTGTTTTTCTTTAAGTTCATCTTCTATTTTTTGACGTTCCAAATTAGCAAGTTGTTGCAATCTCATTTCCAAAATTGCCATAGTTTGCTTTTCGGTAAAAGAAAATTTTTCCATCAAATTTATTTTGGCTTCATCTTTGTCTTTTGATTTTCGAATAAGAGCAATAATAAGATCAATTTTGTCCAAAGCTTTTTTCAAACCTTCCAAAATATGAGCTCTATCCAAAGCTTTATCCAAATCAAATTGAGTACGACGACGCACAACTATTTGACGATGTTTCAAGTATTCTTCCAAAATAGTTTTCAAATTCAAAACACGAGGCTGAATACCATCTACAAGAGCCAACATATTAACGTGAAAAGTTGTTTGCAATTCTGTTAATTTGAAAAGTTTGTTCAAAACTTTTTTTGGATAAGAATCTTTTTTCAACTCAATCACAATTCTGACACCTTCTTTGTTTGATTCATCACGCAAATCTTTGATACCTTCAATTTTCTTTTCTTGTACTAAGCTCGCAATTTTTTCTATCAAAGTTGCTTTGTTTACTTGATAAGGAACTTCGGTAATGATAATTTGCATTTTATCATTTTTTTCAGATTCTTGAATATCTGTTTTAGCACGCATCACAATACCACCACGTCCAGTAGCATAAGCTACTTCAATATCTTTTTTGTTATAAATAATACCACCAGTTGGGAAATCTGGTCCTTTGATATAATTTCCTAATTCTTCAATTCCTAATTTTGGATTTTCAATCAAGGCCATAATACCATCACAAAGTTCTGTCAGATTATGTGGAGGAATATTTGTAGCCATACCAACCGCAATACCCATACTACCATTCAAAAGTAAATTTGGTAATTTGGCAGGCAAAACATTTGGTTCTCTATAAGAGCCATCATAAGTAGGTGAAAAATTTACAGTATTTTTTTCAATATCAAAAATCAATTCTTCAGCAATCGCACGAAGTTTGGCTTCTGTATAACGCATAGCAGCAGCACCATCTCCGTCCATTGAACCAAAGTTACCTTGACCATTTACCAACATTTCACGCATATTGAAATCTTGGGCCATACGTACCAACGAATCATAAATAGCACTATCACCATGCGGATGGAATTTGGCCATTACGCCACCAACCACATGCGCTGATTTACGAAACTTAGAATTATGTTTGAGACCAAGTTCCCACATAGCATACAAAATACGACGATGCACAGGTTTTAGACCATCGCGCACATCTGGCAAAGCACGAGAAACGATAACACTCATAGCATAATCCAAATAAGATGTTTCCATTTCTTTCACCAAATTGATAGGTTCGATTTTTTCGACAATAGTTCCCTCCACAGCACTCTCTTCAGTGCTACTTTTTGATTTTATAATACTTTTCAAACGTGCCATATTTTTTTAATTAATTTCACTATTATTCTTTTGTATTTGTTACTATTAAATTATTATCACTACTACTTACAAACAAACCAGATATAGCTTCTTCAATTTTTTTTACATCTACAGTAGTCGTACTCAATGTACTAGACACCGTAGAAGTAGTAAACATGCTTTCTCCAATAATATCTTTTATGGTAGTAGTAGGTTTACTATCTTCAAAATTTTTGAATATCCCTTTTAATTCTTCTTTGCTACCTTTCAAAGATTCCAAAGGATTATCTGGTGAATTTTTTGAATTATAAAATAAATTACTTACACTCAAAACCCATAAAGCTAAAATAATAACAGTAAACAAACTAACAGCAGACCAAAGCCACAAACGACTATTTTTGGGGGCAATATAAACCTCAGAAATTTCTGGAGTTTTGGCAACATCGAAAGGAATTGATTTTTCTTCACGAGCAACCAATACTGGTTTTATATCCAAAGTTTTTTCAACAGAAATATTTTTGAATTCTTGAGCTAAAATATTTGGTAAATCTTTCACAGCTTTTTTTATTTCCTGCATTTCTTTATCATTTTTGTTTACCTTTTTAGCAACAGTTTTTTTGGCTATTTTTTTGCTTTTAGATTGTTTTTTGGAAGCTTTTTTAGGGCTCTTTTTGCTGACAGGCATACTATTTTAGATAAATAGATAATTTATTCCTTTTCCAATACAACTACTTGCATTTCTTCTTGTGGTAAATCTTTTTCTTTCAATATTACTTTTGTTTCTGGTTGTACACCTTTACTGCCAATTTCTTTTAAGAAACCATCAATTGCTTTTGCATCAGGATCATTGTCCGAATGAAAAGCATAAGGAATTACTACTCTAGGTTCAAGCTCTGTAACCATTTTTACAGCAGACTCAGCATCAAAAGAATTTGGATGTCCTACAGGCAAACACAATATATCGGCACCTGCCAATATTTCTACTTGTTTAGCATTCAATTGTTTACTTACCATACCAACATGAACCAATGTCATACTCTCTGCATCTATACGCAACATTATTTCACCAGGATTATGACCTTCAACAGCTGTAATTAAAACACCTTTTACATCTATCTCACCTGGTGTAGAAAAAATAAAAGGTTCTCCTGACAAAGTAATAATCTCTTCTTCACCATGAGTAAAAAGAGCTATATCAGGTGTAAGACTACGTGGGGAATTACCTTTTGCTTGTTTGTAGGCATCTATGACAATTGTAACATCTTTGTCAAAAGGCTTTGTCTGAATTTTTATGGCACTATTGCCAAGCCAAGAAATATGCATAAATTAATGATTTTAAACGACTAAAATTATAGAGCTATTATACTAGATTTTTGACAGTCTGGCAAGACATCTTAACTCCACAACTTAAGCACTTTGTAACCTTATCAATCTGTCACTTTATCACTATATCACCTAATCACACTACCAATCAATCACCCAAACAAAAACAATCTCCGCAAAGAGATTGTTTTAAGTTATTAGGTTTTAGGTTACTAGGTTTTAGAGTATTCAAATGATCAGGTAACGAAGTGTTTAATTGTCTAAGACTTTAGTTCTGCACCTGTCTCATAGACTTCTGTCGCTGGAATAGTGACAACACGGTCAAATCTGAAGTTTAGTTTATTGAATTCTGCTTCGTTTGGAATGTGACGTTTTACTTGTTTAGTAATATCAGTTGAGTTTGGTTCTATACGATAAACCTTTGGATCGTTTTGGTATTTTACGAGAGTATAATTGGGATGGTTTATTATATTTAAGATTTCTTCTTTTGTAGTATATTTATCCAACAATCTTTGATCTACATCTTCTATCCAATTCCAATTATAATTTAATTTATTGAAGGTATTTTCATTAGTGATCCAATATTTATTCTCATTTAGAAGAAGGTATACTTTTGGATCATTAACTACTTTAACGAGAGCGCCATATTTTGGATCATATTTTGGTCCCATTGGCATGAAGTCCAATTTATCATTACTTATTTTATTTAAGATATCTTTCTCGATACTTTTTACTTCTTTCCAACTTCCAAAATATGTAAAGTACACTTCTGATCTTTTAAAAACTCTCTTTGTACATTCTTTTGTTACATAATACACTGCTTTCTCACCTTTTACTTGGTACGATTGTTCAGTTATTACTGGACAACTTATCTTATCTTCTATTTTATTCAACAGCTCTTGATTTTTTATACTATTTGGGTCAGCGAAGCTTTGTCCCATTAATTCTATAGTATCTGAGTAGACGATACTACTACCATCTGGAGCTCTAAATTTGACGTAAACTATTTTAGTACCATTTCCGTCAGTTAGTGTCCATTCTTTACTACTACTATATGTTTCAAATGAGGCATTAGTGAAGTCTGGATCATTAGACACAGCCATTTGACTAGCGTTACTAATATCTAATTTTAATTTTACTATTTTACTAACAGTTGTTTTAGCATCTTCATTAATACTTAATGCTCTACCACTACTATTTATTACTTTTGGTGGATTTTGCACAATCATACTACCACCTTGTGGGATATGTATTAAAGTGAAATTTACTTCTCCAGTATTTTCATCAACACTATTAACGGTAACTGTGGTATCATTTGTACCATTACCATTAGTATCTACATTTTGGCTTTCACCAGCGGCTAGAGTAACGGTGACTGGAGTAGAACGTAGAGTAAGTCTAGCCTTTGGTAAGACTAGTGGATCAGTACTAGTAACAATAGCTTCTAATTGTACAGTATGAGATTCTCTAACGCCGACGAAAGTGTAAGCAGGGATGACGTTATCATCTGAGGTAAGCAAAGTCATAACAACAGTTCTAGCTGGTGCTGCGGTGGTAACTGTTTGCGTAGCATCTGATTCTACATAAGTAGTATTATCTGAGTTGTAATAAGCTCTAACTTTGAAAGTATAATTTGAAGCACTAGAAAGACCAGTGATTGTAGTTTTTGTTGTATATACTGGATCTGACAAAGTACCTTTGTTTACGTTATAAACACGGTAAGCAGTACTAGTTGGGTTATTGTTTGCTTCCCAGGATACGATGGTAGCTGTTTGGCCGTTGGCGATGGCTGAGACAGAGAGAGGTTGAGCGGGGTTGGTGTAAGTACTTGTGGAGGTATTGAAACCTTTAGTATTACCATAAGCATCTTTAGTTCTTATTTGCCAAGAATACTGTGTATTAGGAGTCAAATTACTATGATTAGTATTAAGTCCATTAAAATATATTGAAGTACTACCTGGATTTATTTGTGTTTGGTAAAGTACTGGACCATTTGTATCACTGACTGCTCCCCAGACACCATAAACAGTAGTTGAGGTGTTGTCAAAACTAGTTATAGTAGCATAATCTGGAGCGACGTTATCTAGAGTGACAGTAGTGGTAACAACACTTGAATCTACAGTACCATCATTTGCGAAAGCGTAGATACAGTAAGGGCCGTTGGCTAAAGATAGAGAATCTGATAGAGTATTCCAGGTAGAAGTAACCGTATTAGCTGAAGCAGTAGAAATATTTGTCGCTTCATTATTTAATATTACTACACTACCAGTACCCACAGAAGCACTTAAAGTTGTTGTAGTTGTATCTTGATAATTAAAACTTCCACAAGTTCCGCTTTCGTAGTGATATGATATTTTACTTGTGTTTGCGTCAGCATCACTTACAGTAGCCACGATACTAACATTGCCAGTGCCATTGGTGGCAGGAGTGGCGGTGAGGGATGTGAGGGTTGGGGCAGCGTTTGGTATAGTAGAAATTTTTATAACACGATCTGCATTATGTGGAATCATCCAAATATTTGAACCATCATATATACCTCCGGTAAAATTCCAAAAACTACCTGTATAACCCGCTGGCCAACTATTATAGCCAGTCATCTCACCTGTACTAGCATTTACTTTTATAACACGATCTGCATCTAATGGAATCATCCAAACATTCGAACCGTCATATACACCTCCAACAAAAGCATACCCTCCTTTTGTAAAACCAGCTGGCCAACTATTATAGCCAGTCATCTCACCTGTATTAGCATTTACTTTTATAACACGATCTGCATCTTGCGGGATCATCCAAACATTCGAACCGTCATATACACCTCCTGTAAAAGCAGCAGCTCCTTTTGTAAAACCAGCTGGCCAACTATCATAGCCAATCATTTCACCTGTATTAGTATTTACTTTTATAACACGATCTGCAGTATGTGGGATCATCCAAACATTTGTGCCATCATATACACCTCCTGCAAAAGAAACGAATCCTTTTGTAAAACCAGCTGGCCAACTATTATAGCCAGTCATCTCACCTGTATTAGTATTTATCTTTATTACACGGTCTGCATTATGTGGAATCATCCAAATATTTGTGCCATCATATACACTTCCCGCAAAAGCAGAGAATCCTTTTGTAAAACCAGCTGGCCAACTATCATAGCCAATCATTTCACCTGTATTAGTATTTACTTTTATAACACGATCTGCATTAAATGGAATCAACCAAATATTTGTTCCATCGTATACACTACTACGAAAAGCATTATTTCCTTTTGTAAAACCAGCCGGCCAACTATTGTAGCCAATCATCTCACCTGTATTAGTATTTACTTTTATGACACGATCTGCACTATATGGAGTCATCCAAATGTTTGAACCCTCATGTACACCACTATAAAAAGCATAATCCGCCTTTGTAAAACCAGCTGGCCAACTATTGTAGCCAGTCATCTCATTAAAGATTATAGGTGAAGCATCCATGGTACCACTATAACCAAAACCATCCGAGTTATAAATAGTAACAGCATTTATTGGACCTGCATATATAAAAAAACTATAAAAAACCATCAATAAAGATATACTATATATAAAAAACTTTTTCCTAAACATACAAAATAAATTAAAAATTGACTTAAATTTTCTAAATTATAACATATTGTAGTTTTAGGTGCAAGTAAATAAAACTTTTTATCCCCTAGAAAAAAACTTACAATAAAAAATTTATCAAACAAAAAAATACTATAAAAAGTATCTATATTGCTTAAAATTCTTACTAAATATATAATAGAATGACTAGCAAATAACTATGTCTTACCAAAAAATAACTTCTGAACTAAAAAAACTAACCAACGAATCCAAAGCCAAAATTCTCTCTGGCTTTTTCAAGACCGGCAAAGGACAATATGGCGAAGGTGACAAATTTCTAGGTATTACGGTACCAGAACAAAGAACCATTGCCAAAAAATATTATGAAAATGCTAGTTTTGTAGATTTGCAAAAAATGTTAAAAAACAAAATTCATGAATATAGACTCACAGCTCTCCTAATTTTGGTTTATAAATATGAAAAAAGCAAAGACGAAAAATTACAAAAACAAATTTATAATTTCTATCTAAAAAATTTGAAACATATCAATAATTGGGATTTGGTAGATGTCACCACCCCAAATATTGTAGGAGATTATCTCACAAAAAATCCTGAGAAAAAAAATATTCTCTACAAATTGGTAAAATCCAAAAATCTTTGGGAACGTCGTGTCGCTATTTTAGCTACTTTTAGACTTATCCGCGAAAAACAATTTGAGGATACTCTAGCTATTTCTGAAATATTACTTGCTGACAAACACGATTTGATTCACAAAGCAGTTGGCTGGATGCTCCGTGAAATGGGCAAGCGTGATATTAAGCCACTAGTAAAATTCTTGGACCAACATGCCATTATGATGCCAAGAACTATGCTTAGATATGCTATTGAAAAGTTTCCGGAAGAGATGAGAAAGTATTATCTAAAAATGACAAAATAAAAAAACATGTAACAAAATTTGTTACATGTTTTCTGCTACATGATTTAAAACCCTAACTTCTCATCCACAAGAATCACAGTACAAGTTCTACCTGTAAATTTTGGTTCTTTTTGATAAATCAAAATTTTGGAAATCACACTTCCACCCATAACAACTTCTTTCATACGCACATCTTCCTTAGGCCAGACATACTCCTTTAGACGTTTCATCGCTTCGTCCAAATTTTTTACAATTTTATTGGTACTAACCACAAAAATAACATTTTGGGCATTGAAAACAATACCTGGCAAATTACTCCCAGAACCTGAAGCTATCAGAATTTCTCCATTTTCTGTAATAGCTTGCACGCTAGAAACATGATAATCAGTGATAGTTATTTCTTTTCTAATTTTTGCTTGTTTTGTCTGATCTGGCTCCACAAAAATTCTTTCATGCAAATTTATCCAGTTGTGTTCACCGGACTTTAGATAATCCACAAAACCAATCTCATTCAAACTAGTAGAACTTCCGTTCATGACAGAAGCTCCAGCAGGAATTAATTCTTTTATTTTATCCAAAGCCTCTGTTTTACTCCCTACGTGAAAAGAAACAATGTCCCCTTCTAATAATTTTTTAGTAACAGCATCGACGACTTCAGAACTTTTGAGTGTTTCAAAATCCATAAAAATATGTTTTAATTAATAATGTCTACATAATAATACACATACTTTATTTTGTAAAGTGTGCATAAGTGTGGTATAATGTTTTAAGTAAGTCTCAACTAAAAATCTTCTACATTTTTAATGTATTAATATCTAAACCTGATTTATTTAAAGAAAGATCCTTCATGTATTCTCATTCAGGATTATAAAATATATGAAAAAGACCAATCACAAATGTCCAATTTCTAGTACTATCGATATTTTGTCAGATTTTTGGACTATGCATATTGTTTATAATTTGCAAAATACTAGCAAACGCTTTTGTGATTTGGAAAAAAGTCTTGAAGGTATTTCGACACGAACTCTAACACTCAAATTAAAAAAACTTCAAGAAGAAAAAATGCTAGAAAAAAACTCAAACGGCAGTTATGAACTGACAGACAAAGGTCACGGACTAAAAACTGTGATAGATGCGATGAAGCAGTATGGTAAAAAATATTTAATTTAATAAATTATGTTAATACTCTCCTGGAACATCAACGGCATTCGCGCTGTAGTCAAAAAAGGCTTTACAGATTTTTTGAAAAACAAAAAACCCGACATTTTAGGTTTGCAAGAAGTGAAAATTGGTGATTTGCACAGAGAAAAAGAAATCTTTGACTTCGCCAACTACGCAGAAAATTGGTACTCGGCTAAGAAACCAGGCTACTCTGGCACAATGACACTTATCAAAGATAAGTCAGATGCACAAAAAAAGTTTATTACACACACTACAGGACTTGGCATAGAAAAATTTGATGATGAAGGACGAACTCAGACTCTAGAGTTTGCAGATTTCTATTTCGTCAATTGTTATTTCCCAAACACTCGTGATGATTTGTCTCGTCTAGATTTCAAAGAAGAGTTCAATGACGCTTTCCTCAAATATATCAAAAAACTAGATAAGAAAAAACCAGTCATCGCGGTTGGTGATTACAATGTGGCCCATGAACCAATTGATCTGGCTAGACCAGAACCAAACGAAGGTAATGCAGGTTATACACTAGAAGAAAGAAAATGGATGAGCAAATTTACTTCATCTGGTTTTGTCGATACTTTCCGTAAATTCAATCCCGACAAAGTACAATACAGTTGGTGGAGCTTTCGTGCTGGCGCGAGAACTAGAAATGTCGGCTGGCGTATTGATTATGTGTTGGTTAGTGAAAGATTAGTCAACAAAATTAAGAAAACTTTTATTTGGGATGAAGTAAAAGGATCAGATCATTGTCCGGTGGGAATTGAGATTGATTTGTAAACAAAAAAACAAAGTATAAAATACTTTGTTTTTTAATAATTTTTACTTCAAAAATCCATCCACCAATTGTCCCACAAAATAACCGATCAAAGCAGCTAATGAAGCCAAAGCCGTCATTTCGAGTCCTGCTTTCCACCATTTACGCTTAGTAAATTTGGTAGTAAAAATACCCAGTAAAAATAAACCAAGCAAAGTAAAAACAATAGAAACTGGGATAGCCTCAGAAATAGGCAAAAGAATATATGGGGTAAGAGGTACTGCACCACCAATAAGATAAGAAAAAAACATTACACTGGCTTTTTTTATAGGATAATCTACCATATCAGGAATAATTTCTAACTCACGATAAGCCATTTCCTTCAAAAATAAATCATGATTTTTGGAAGCAACAAGTGACATTTCTTCAGCCATTTTTTTTGGCCATCCATCTTCTACATACATAGTAAACAATTCTTCTTTTTCATCTTCAGGAAATTGATGCAATTCTTCTTTTTCTTCAAAAAGTTTTCTATTGTCAGTATCTTTTTCTGATTTATTGGACAAATAAGAACCAACTGCCATAGAAATAGATTCCACAGAAACAACAACCAAACCAGATAGTAGTGTACTAAATTGGCTACCTGTTGCCGAGGCAATACCAGTGACAGCTCCCAAAGTGGAAACCATACCATCTTCCAAACCAAAGACAATCTCACGTAAAAGTGAGGAAGAAATTTTTCCTTGTGTGTGATGAATATAATTGGGATTGTGAGGAATGACCATAGTAGTTAAAAGTTATAATGTTATAAAGTTATAATGTCTTAATAAAACCTGAAATTAACCGTGAAATGTCATCAGTCAATTTATACCATTCATCAAATTTATTTTTATTTATATATTGTAAATCCAAGGCAACATACAACATAGAACGAACTTCCGCACAGGATCCTTTTGCCATGTACAAAAAATTTATTAATTCTTTGTTAGTTCTCCTTTCAAATCCTTCAGCAATGTTATTCATAATGGAAATTCCTGCTCTTTGTATCTGATCCTTAAAACCAAAATCTCGACAATTTTTGAAAACTTCATAAATATCCTTTACCAAAATTTTACTCTTCTGCCAAGATATTATATCTTCAAATTTCTCAATTTTCATAATAAAAGAACTTTACAACATTACAACGTTATAACGTTATAACGTTATAACTTCTCACATTATACCACAAAATTAGTCATAGACAAATTGTCTAAACTCTGCTAAAATATGTTCATTATGAATACTCTAAAAATCGAAAAATTAGTCTTTGGAGGACAAGGTTTAGCTAGACGTGACAAACAAGTCATTTTTGTGTGGAATGCTCTACCTGGCGAAGAAGTAGAATACCAGATAATCAAGCAACAAAAAGATTATTCTGAGGCTGTAGCTACCAAGATTATCCAAGCCTCACCAGATAGAATTGAAGCTGAAGAAAAAGAATTTTTATCTACATCACCTTGGCAAATTATATCTTACAAAAATGAAAATCAATGGAAAAAAGAAATTACCGAAGAAACCTACAAAAAATTAGGTGGTGAAATTTTTCAAGATTTAGATATTCCCCTAGTTTATGATGATTTAGACAGAAATTACCGTAACAAAATGGAATTTAGTTTTACTGAATTAGCAGATGGCACTAAATCACTAGCTTTTTTTCATAGAGGTGGCAAACAAAGAATCGCTGTGTCTGGCTCTATTTTGGCAGAAGAAATCATAAATACGACAGCCAAAGAAATATTAAATTGGGTAAACAAAAACAGTATTCCAATGCGTAGTTTGAAAACTCTTATCCTTAGAAGTAACGGAAAAGGTCAAGCTATTGCCGCTTTGTTTATCAAGGACAAATTGGAATTTTCTGATTATCCTGAAGCCAAAGAAAACTTGTTAGGTTTTCAATTGTATTATTCTACTCACAAATCCCCTGCTTCAGTGCCAACAGCATTATTATATACTTCTGGACAAGATTATTTAATTGCTGATATTGATGGAACAAAATTAAAATTTGGACTACTTAGTTTTTTCCAAATTCACATGCCAATTTTTCAAAAATGTTTAACACAAATTGCAAGACATATTGGAAAAAATGAAAAAGCTTTGGACTTTTATTCTGGTGTTGGCTCTATTGGTTTACCTCTTGCACAAAATTTTAAAGAATTAACTTTAGTAGATAACAATGAAGAAGCTATTGATTATGCTAAAGAAAATATTAAATTAAACAAATTAAAAAATGTGGAAAGCTTTTGCAAACCAGCTGAAAAAATTACTGAACTTATTACTTCTGACAAAATTCTTATTGTTGATCCACCACGAGCTGGGATGCATGACAAAGTCACTGATAAAATTCTAGAAGTCCTACCGCCAAAAATCATTTACTTATCTTGCAATATATCTACCCAAGCTCGCGATGTCAAAAAATTAGCTGAAAAATACAAAATAATTGATGCTACTATTTACAACTTCTTCCCAAAAACTCCTCACATTGAAGGGTTGTTGGTTTTAGAGTTGAAATAATGTATAATTGTTGCATCCTTAAGATGCTTACCTCAAATTTGAAAGTTCAATAATTTTCCAATGTTTTCATGGTTAAATTGCTAAATTGTTACATTACTTCCTTTGTCTAACCAACAATTTGACAATGTGACAATGTAACCATTTAAACGTTTTACGCAAATCGCCAACTTTTTAAATTTAAAGTGACTATTTAAATAATGTAGCAATGTAACAATTTTTTCCACAAAATATAATAAAATTTTAACTAAAAAATAAGTTTCTTTATGATCATAACAATTTTGTTTCTAATCGTCGGTATTGCTATTTTAATTTATGGAGCAGACACCCTAGTCAAAGGTGCAGCTTCTTTGGCTAAAAAACTTGGTATTTCTTCTATGGTAATTGGACTAACCGTAGTAGCTTTTGGTACTTCTATGCCTGAAATGGTAGTCAACTTACTCTCAGCTTACAAAGGTACTACGGATATCGCCATTGGTAATATTATTGGTAGTAACATTGCCAACATTTTACTTATTTTGGGAATTTCCGCAATTGTGTTTCCTTTGGCCGTAAAAAAAGCAACGACTTACAAAGAAATACCTTTTGCTCTTTTAGCAGTATTATTGGTAGCATTATTTGCCAATGATTTTTTTGTAAATAAAATGGGGGAAAATGTTTTAAACAAAACAGAAGGAATTACTTTAATAGGATTTTTTATTATTTTCTTATACTATACTTTTGGCATGAGTAAATCCACTGAAGAAACAGAAGAAGTAAAAGTTTACAAAACGCTTCATTCTATTTTATTAGTAATATTAGGTTTAACAGGTCTTATTCTTGGTGGAAAACTTATCGTAGATAATGCTATCATATTAGCCAAATTAGCAGGTATGTCAGAAAGACTTATTGGTCTGACTATAGTCGCTGTAGGAACATCTTTACCAGAACTAGCTACTAGTGTCATCGCTGCTATGCGCAAACAAGCTGACATCGCAATTGGCAATGTTGTTGGTAGTAATATTTTCAATGTCTTTTGGATTTTGGGACTGACTGCTACTATCACACCTTTACCAGTAGATGCCAGTATCAACTTTGATATTTTGTTTTCTTGTTTCGTTACTTTTTTACTTTTCCTTTTCATGTTTATTGGACAAAAACACAAATTAGAAAGATGGCAAGGTATTATGTTTGTATTAATTTATGTAGCTTATGTGACTTTTATTATTGTAAAATAATATGAAACTTCACGAGACACATAACACGTAACAATCTACTAAACTGCAAACAAAAACCACTCGTTCAAACACGAGTGGTTTATTTTTCTAAAACAGTAGGGACAGGTCGCGACCTGTCCCTACAAACGTCTTTTTCAAATTTTACGCCTTTCTATCATCATTCTCACTTTTCACTTTCTTCACAAATTCTTCCTTACTCATAGTAATCTGTTCCTCTTGACCAAAGACTCTGATTTGCCAATCTTCACCAGCCAATTCTTTATCACCGACTACAACTACATAAGGAGTTTTTTGCTTGGAAGCATTTCTAATTTTCTTACCCACAGTTTCATCTGCCTCATCCATACTAACACGAAGTCCAATCTTATCAAACTCAGCGAGCAATTCACGAGTACCTTCAATATGTTTTTCTGAAACTGGCACAAAGTGAACTTGCACAGGTGCAAGCCAAACTGGAAAAGCGCCGGCGTAATGCTCAATAAGCACACTCATAAATCTTTCAACTGAACCCAAAATTGCACGATGAAGCATCACCGGTCTTTGTTTTTCATTATTTTTATCTACATATTCAAGTTCAAATCTTTCTGGTAAATTGAAATCAAGCTGGACTGTGGCAAGTTGCCAATAACGACCAATAGCATCTTTGGCACGGAAATCAATCTTTGGACCATAGAAAGCAGCTTCGCCTTCTTGCTCAATAAATTCCAAATTTTGTGATTTGAGGAAATTGCGCAAAGAATTTTCAGCAGTATTCCAAACTTCATCTGTACCAAGATATTTTTCTTTGTTTTCACTATCACGCAAAGAAAGATAAATAGAAAGTGGCATATCAAAAGCTTTGTAAAAATCTTTGATAATACTCCAGATATTAGCTACTTCTTGTTCGACTTGATCTAGTCGACAGAAAACATGAGCATCATCTTGGGTAATAGAACGCACACGAGAAAGTCCTTGAAGTTGTCCTGCATTTTCATCTCGATAAACTGTAGTCACTTCACTCATACGAATCGGCATTTCTCTGTAAGAACGAGGACGACTAGCAAAAATCTGAGTATGGTGAGGACAGTTCATTGGCTTCATCACAAACTCTTGGTCAGTCTTACAACTAGAAACATGGAAAATATCATCAGCAAATTTATCCCAATGTCCAGAAGTCTTATACAAATCAGATTTGGCAATATGAGGAATCCAAACTCTAGCATAACCAAATGGTTTCATAAGTGACCAAACAAACTCTTCCAAAACACGACGCATTACAGTTCCTCTATCAGTAAAAAGTGGCAAACCTGGACCCACCAAATCTGAAAAAGTAAACAATTCCAATTCTTGTCCCAACTTTCTATGGTCACGTCTTTCGGCTTCTTCCATCATGTGAAAATACTCAGCCATTTGTTCTTTGGTTTCAAAACAAACACCATAAATACGTTGTAGTTGTGGATTGTTGGCATCACCTCTCCAATAAGCTCCAGCAATTTTGGTAAGTTTGAAAGCACCAATTTCTTTAGTACTTTCTACATGAGGACCACGACAAAGATCTGTGAAATCTCCAGTCTTATAGATTGAAACATTTTCAATAGAACCACCAACATCTTGCAATTCTTCCTCACTCATCTTAGTTGTACCACGTTCTTTCAAATCTTTTAAGAGTGATACTTTGTAGTCTTGATTCATACTAGCAAAAAGACTAATAGCCTCATCAATTGGCATATCTTGTCTTTCAAAAGCTATGTTTTTATTTATAATAGATTGCGCTGTTTTTTGAATATTTTTCAAATCAGCATCACTAAGTGTAGTGTCCAAATCTACATCATAAAAAAATCCGTTTTCAACTACTGGGCCTACGCCAAATTTAGCATTTGGGTAAAGCTCTTTGATGGCCGCTGCCACCACATGCGCACAAGAGTGACGCATTTTCTCCAAGTTATTTTGTTCTGACATACAATTAAAATTTTAAATTTAGTAATTTTAAATTTCGAAACAATTTTCAATTTTTAAATGTTTTAATTTTAAAATTGAAACATTTATACATTGTTTTAAAATTTAAAATTCTAAAATTTCTAAATTAAACAAAAAACCCCGATAAACAAACTTAACACACAGTCAAATTTATTTATCGGGGCCGGAAATATTATTTTCAGGCGGTTCCACCCGCAATTTTTACTTTTTATTTTTTTCGCACAAGCACGCTAGAGTGGTACCATATAGTCTTTTATCCAAGAAAGCTTGCAGTCTAAGGCTTTCTCTCCCTGATGAATAAAGTTTCTACTGGGCTATTTCTAACTCAACTACTATTAGCTTAACTTATTTATAAAATCTTGTCAAATTTTACTGCACTTGTCTTATAATAATTTCTACACGATTACTGACTGCTGGCACTTCTCTTGTCCAGACTGGTTTGAAATTCATTTCTACTCCAGTCACATGATCAAGTGACATAACATAACGTCTGACTTCATCTTCTGTTTTACCAAAAAACATCAATTTTTGTAAATCTCTACTATTTGGATCAAGATCTACCAAGCCAGAATTAGTAACTGTAATTTTGGCAGTACCTTCTTCCAAATTATATTGACTCAAAATAACATTTGGATTTTCATCAGCTGATTGCAATATTTCACTATTATCTACAATATGTTTTTGTAACATATCTTTAGCATAAGTTTTCAATTTTTCTTCTTCATAAAAAACACCAACTACAGTTGCTTTGGCTCTAACTTGAAAACTACTCATTTCTTTACCAAATTCACCATCATTTTCAAAATTATATTGTACTACTTCAAACAAACCTTTTTTGTCAGTAATTACATTACTCAAAGTTTCAGCGCCTTTATTTTTTATTTCCATAAGTAAACTTTGTTCAGCCAAAGTCAAATCTTCTTGTGTAAATACACCAATCGTTTTTATACCACCAGTCATAGCTACATCACTTTTGGCATAAATCACTTTTTGTTTTGTTTCATTCAAACCAGGAATAGTAAAAGTACTTGGAGAGATATTACCACTCTCGCCTTTTACATCAGCAATTACTTTGGCAGTGATTTGACCACTGGCTGGTACAACCACACCTTCAACCAAACGAAATAAATTTCCTTCTGGTGTCAAAAGTCTAGTTTTTACTACCAATGGTTGTGCTGCTGTAGTTTCATTAAAAATAGTCACTTCTCCTATTGCAAAATCATCTTCTTTTTTGTTGCCATTTGGACTAAATGATTTTGACATTTCTACCAAAGTAGAAGTCACAAAACCAGGTACAATTGTTTCTTCAGATTTGGGATCAATACTAACTGTAGTATTTATTTCTACAGGTTCTGATTTTGTAATTATAGTTATTTGAGCTTTTTTAGAAGATATAACAATGATGAGACCCAAAAGAAAAATAGTTATAATAAGAAAAGTCAGAGCGACAAATTTGTAAAAACGTACTGGTTGTTCACTACTAGGAACACCATTTGTTTGAATACTAACCATATTTTTATATGTTATTTATTATTTTTATAATATTATATTTAGTCAATAACTCTAAAAACTTCGTCCACCGTTGTAATACCTTCTACTGATTTCAAAATACCATCTTGTACCATAGTGGTCATTTCTTGTGAACGTGCCAAATCTTCTATTATATTTTCTGAAATATGACCTGACAAAATTGAGTTTTCTATTTCTTTGTTAACTACAAAAATTTCATAAATACCAATACGTCCTTTATAACCAAGATGATTACATTTTTCACAACCATTAGCTTTGAAAAAAGTAGTATTTTGTACATCAAACTTCAGAATATCTGGCATTTTTCCCAATTGTTCTATTAATCTTTTTTTTGTATGATCATCAAAATCATTGAAAGAAATTTTTGTCGCACAATCTGCACAAACTCTACGTACTAGACGCTGACCTATTACACAATTCAAAGCTGGTGCCAACAAAAATGGCTGAGTGGCCATAGACAAAAATCTAGGTATAGCACCAAAAGAACTATTGGTATGCAAAGTTGAAAGCATCAAATGACCAGTCAAAGCTGATTGTACCGAAATTTCAGCAGTCTCAGCATCACGAATTTCACCTACCATCACAATATCTGGATCTTGACGCAAAATAGAACGCAAACCAGTGGCAAAATCATAATTTTTACTATGGTCTATTTGACTTTGATTGATACCTTCTACACGATATTCTACTGGATCTTCCAAAGTAATAATTTTTACACCTGGCTTATTCAAAATTTGTAAGACAGCATAAAGCGTAGTAGTTTTACCACTTCCAGTAGGACCCGTAGTAATTATCATGCCATTTGGTCTTTGAATTTCTTCATTAAGCACTTTGAAATCACGCTCTGACAAACCAAGGCTTTCCAATTTTATACCTTCTTGTTTTTGTACCAAAAGACGCATTACCACACTTTCACCAAATACTGTTGGAATAGTAGATACACGCACATCTACATCATAATCTGGTAAATGTATTGTAAAACGTCCATCTTGAGGTTTGTTATTGATATTTATTTTCAAAGAAGAAACAAGTTTGATACGAGAAATGAGTTTTTGAAAAACATCTTTTGAAATGACAGCGATATCTTGCAAAATACCATCCAAACGAAAACGCAAAACTACTCTATTTTGTTCTACTTCAATATGAACATCAGAAGAATCTACTTTCAAAGCAGCACCCAAAACAATTGTTACCAAATTAGTGACGTTGCTTTCATCAATTAACTTTTGGATACTAGAAAAATCATTGATATTTGCTTGGACCTTTTCTAAATCAGAAAATTTTATTTCTAAATCTTTGGTAATTGGTTTCAAATTTGGCAAAGTATCATAAAGATGCAAAACTCTGTTCAAACTTATTTCAGAAATTACATATAAAGCACCATTACTATATTTTTTCTTGATCATTTCTTCCAATAAATTTTGGACATCCTCTCTCGTAGGATCCAAAGCACCAAGACGAAACTCATCAGGACTTACATAAAAACAAATCACTTCCAAACTTTCAGCCTGTTCTTTTGATATTTGTTTTAGAGCTTCTTGGGTAATAGGAAAACTAGCCAAATTGATATGAGGGAACCCTGTTCTATACGCAAAATTCTGGGCTATTGTTTCCAATTCCTTTTTTTTGATATCTTCCATTTTATTTTCAAATTTTTCCTCTACTACCTTTGCACCAACAGATGGTTTTTTTAAACCACTTCGTTTACTCATTAAATCTGAAATTGAACCAAAGCCGTTTGTCATAATAATTAACTATGAAATAATTTTACTAAATGACTTTTCAAACCTGTTTTATGCATTTTGATAAATAAATAAGTCCAAGTAGAAGTGCTAAAGACTACAAAAATTGAACCAAGCAACATCACATACAAAGAAAACAAAATAAAACCAAGTACCAAACCTAAAGCATAAAAAGTAATGTTGCCCGTAAGAGCCAACATTGTCCAAAAGAACAAACTAGGCAAAAACAAAATATAAAGACCTGCCAAAATAAGCAAAGCCAAGAAAATATTTAAAATAATAAAAATAAATCCAATTTCCAAAGAAACAAACCAGTGCTTGGTAAAAAGACGCCAAGCTTTGCGCATCGCTACCCACAATTTTTCATCTTCAATCACTACATAGGAAACAGCATAGATAAGCCACAAAGACAAAATCATACCAACGATACTAGCCAAAAGAAATATGACTAAAAATAACAACATACTAGACATACTAGCTTCCAAACTTACGTTCCAAATTCCCCAAACAATAAATGATAAAAACAACAAAGTAAAAAGTTTTTTAAAAATATTCAAAAACAACAATTTCCAAAAATGACGACGACTTTCATGCCAAGATTCATCAGTCTCTACCAATTTTATTTTTAGCAAACCAAGAGACTGAGCTGTGTTATGTACAATTGCTCCTTGAGAAACTACAGAAACAAAAATAAAAGCACTAAAAGCTGCCAATAAAATAATAATCAACCAAACTAACCAAATTTGTTTGTCCAAACTAGTATGAAACAAATTGATAAAATCACCAAAGTTGAAACCTACCAACATGTTTTTGACATAAAACCAAACAGATGGAGATTGAATTTTTTCAGCACTAATAAAAGCTTGCAAAACATATTCAAAAATTCCCATTTGTCCCAAAAAAGCAGCAAATAAACCAAATACCCACAAGGATTTGTTGTGCCAAGCCAAATGCCAACCTTTGGACAAAGCTTCACGATAATTTGGTTCTCTCATATTATATATATTATAAAAAATAAAAGATGATAACTTTCTTTCTATATTATAACATATAATCTTTTTGTAAACAATATTTTTTCTATAAAAAAAATAATTCTATATTTAGAATTATTTTTGTATCTATTTTTTCTTTCTTCTACTCTGCAAACTTCTAGAATACTGTCTCATATCTCTATACCTATCTGTCTCATCTACTATCTCTGTTTTCAAAATTTCTTCAAGCAAATCTTCCATAGTGACTACTCCCAAAAATGTTTTGTATTCATCTACTACATAAGCAATATGGCTTTTTCTTTGAATGAACATATTGAGCAAGACATCCAATTTAGTGTCTTCATCTATTTCAAATATTTTTTCTTCCAAATGAACATCTGACACTTTTTTATTTGTTGGTAAATTTATAAGAGATTTCACGTTAAGTACTGCCACGATATTATCTTTTTCTTGTCTATACACAGGGATACGAGAAAATCCCGAATATTTTATTTCGTTCAAAACATTTTCATCTAGCTTTTCAGATTCTTCGAGTGAAAAAACCACATTTTTTGGAGTCATTATTTCTTTTACACTTTTATCTGAAAAAGAAAGAGCCCCTAACAATATTTTTTCTTCATCTCTATCAATTTCTGAATCTTCTGAATCTTCATGAATTTTTATTATTTCTTTCATTTCACGCTTAGACCAAATATTTTCTTCTTCTTCACCTAAAATAAGATCAAGCATTTTTGACAAAGGCCAAGCAACAGGATAAAAAACAAAAATAAATATTTTGACCAAAGGTACCAAATGATAACCAAGTTTCAAAGCATGACGATAAAAAATAGCTTGTGGAACAATTTCACCAAACAAAACTATCAAAGCAGTAGACAATACTATAGCAATTAAACCAGAAAACATCGAATTCAAATAGACAGAAACTATTGAATTCACTAATACATTACCAAAGAGCAAGGTAATCAAAAGCAAATTACCATTTTTTCTTACTTCATAAATCTTGGCAACTCTCTTATTTCCTGCTTTTATTTTGCTTTGTAACTCTGTTTTTTTGAGACCTAAAAAACCGATAGTTATACCAGAAAAAAAGGCAGAAAGTAAAATGGAAATTATAATTATAATGTAGTTCATAGCAAGAAGGCTTGAAAAGCCTAAAAGGCTTAAAAGGGCGCCCACCTAGCCTTCCAATAATTTTATTAACTCAAAAAGTAAAATTTAATATGTTTGTTTTCTGTATAATTAAATACTTAACTAGCCTTTGCTTCCTCATCGTGATGCACACCTTTACCGACGATTTCGACAAATTTTTCTTCTTCCACAGTCTCTTCTTTGATAAGAACTTCAACAAGTTTATCCATTTGAGGACGATATTGCATAACAATTTTTTCAGCAGTTTTCTTAGCTTCAGCTAAAATACTATCAATTTCTTCATCAATCATTTCTGCTTTTTTCTCACTATAATTTTTCTTATCATGAATTTCTTGAGCCAAGAAAATCATTTCTTCATTTTCAGCATATTGGCGAGGTCCTAGTTTTTCACTCATACCATAACGAAGTACCATTGAACGAGCAACTGAAGTTGCTTTTTTCAAATCACTAGATGGACCAGTAGACAACATATCATCACCATAAACAAGTTTTTCAGTGACATAACCACCAAGCATCATAGCCAAATCATTATTGAATTTCGCCATAGTATTATAGTGAACATCTTTGTCTGGCATCGAAAGTGTATAACCACCAGCCATACCACGACCAATAATAGAAACTTTACGCACACGATCACAATGTGGTAAAAAGTGTCCGACAATAGCATGACCAGCTTCATGATAAGCAGTCATTTCTTTGTCTTTGGTAGTCATGACACGACTTTTCTTTTGAGGTCCTATCAAAACTTTTTCAATACTTTCCAAAACATCCACTTCTTCAATTTGTTTTTTATTTTCTCTAACAGCCATTATAGCAGCTTCGTTTAGCAAGTTAGCAAGATCAGCTCCAGAAAAACCAGGAGTACGCTCAGCAATTTTACGAAGTGAAACTTCTTTGACCAAAGGTTTGTTTTTGGCATGAACTATCAGAATTTCTTCTCTGTCATTGATATCTGGTAAATCTATTACAATACGACGATCAAAACGTCCTGGACGAAGTAAAGCAGGATCAAGGACATCTGGTCTATTGGTAGCAGCGACGACAATAACACCAAGATTTGGATCAAAACCGTCCATTTCAACTAAAATTTGATTGAGAGTTTGTTCTCTTTCATCATGACTTCCACCAAGACCAGAACCACGTTTGCGACCAACAGCATCAATTTCGTCGATAAAAATAATGGCCGGAGCAACTTTCTTAGCTTTGTTGAATAAATCACGGACACGAGACGCACCAACACCGACGAACATCTCGACGAATTCAGAACCAGAGATGTGAAAAAATGGTACACCAGCTTCACCAGCAATAGACTTAGCTAAAAGCGTTTTACCAGTTCCAGGTGAACCCATCAAAAGTAAGCCTTTTGGAATCTTGGCGCCCATATCAGTAAATCTTTTTGGATTTTTGAGGAAATCTACTATTTCCATCAGCTCTTCTTTGGCTTCTTTGGCACCAGCTACATCTTTAAAAGTTTTTTTATCTTTACTATCTGATTTAGCTTCTTTAGCACTACTTTGACCAAAACCCATTGCTTTGTTATTGGCACCTTTGACTTGACGACCAAAAAAATAAATCAAAACTACAAATAAAAGTATAGGTACAATCCAAGGAGCTATGATACTAACCCAAAATTTCCAACCTGTTTCATCTTGAACAGACACATCTATTTGAGATAGTTTTTCAGGGGCAACACCATAATTAGTCATCAATTCAGAAAAAGATTGACCCATTTCTTTTTTTATTTCCATTTGAGCAGCATTTTCATCTTTTAAAGTAACAAAAAGATAGTCGCCACGGACTTCAATACTTTTTACACCATCAGAATTGATATTCTGTACCAAATTATTTATATTGGCTACTTCTGGTTTTTTACTAGAAGAAAAATTAGCTGTACTTAGCAAAGTTGTCAAGACAAGCAAGACAGCAAATACTATAATAAAATTTTTTAATAAGCTTTTCATAGATTTATGATTAAACGCGGACATTTTCTGATTTTTAAGCAGATTTACGCGGATATTAGTAGGTTAGATTATATGATAAATGATGGATTTTGTCAATTTGGGGAAGAGTGTGATAACTAAGTTGAAAGTTTGTAAAGTTAAAAGTTATTTGCTATGTTCAGAAAAAAACATTATAATTAGTGTAATTTTATAGAAAGATTCCTGTAATGTATGCAAAAATATATTGTCTTTAAGTGATTATTTTAGAAAATACGTATAACAAGTTGATTTTGATAGTGAGATAATAAAACATATTAACTATGCAAGTACAGATATATAAAACTAAAACTAAAAAATTACCAGGTACTCATTGGTATCAAGTAATAGAAAATGGGCTTGAACAGTATAAAAAAATTAAAAATAAAACAAAACGCCGACCTTATGTAAGGTCAGCGTATTTTAAAAAAGAAAAAATATTTTTAGAATTATTTTGGAATCATTTATACGAAAAAGCTAATATCAGAGACAAGACTAGAAGATTAAAATATTTTTCTTGCGCTATCGAACTAATTGAAAATAGTAAATATTCACCCACTTCCAAAGAAAATCCTAATAAAAAAAGTGAGATATTACATCGTTTTATGGGTTCTACACCTGAAGATGAAGTTTTTTTCGTGCAAATTAAAGAAGAAAAGAAAAATGGACAAAAGTGGCTTATTTCAATATTCCCTCTAGATAAATAAAAAAAGACATTTCGACCAGATTGTGGTTTATAAACCACGGCCAAAAGCCTTTTCTTGATTATATTGTGCCATAATTATACTATATTGTCAAGTTTATATTATAAATAAAAACCTATTCAATAAGGTCAGTGAGTATTTGATAATTTTGTGAATTTTTTGGTATAATAAAAATAATTGAAATATTTATTCTTAATCACATACAAATATGGAAAGAGGAGCAAAAGGTGACCCAATAAGAGGTGACATGAAAAAACTTGATGTAAAGAAAGATCCTGTATCAGAAGCAGTAAAAGATGTAGTTGAAAAATATAAAGACAAATGGCCTGATGAAGTAGAAATTGTACAACAACAAAATGATCCAAGTGTCATAACTATGATAGTCAAAGATAGTTCTATGACTCAAAAGCGAAAAAATGAAATCTCTTCAACAATTCTTATTGAATTTGAAAAAAAGGGATTTGAAATTTTGGATGAAGAGGATATTAATACACCAAATATGGTTGAAAAGTCTTATTCTTGGAAAATAGAACAGGGAATATCCGTTTACGAAATATACACCACAAAGTTAGAAAGACTTAAAGTAACACTCACTTATTTTTTTGGTGATTTTCCCCAATTTTTGAAGGTAATGAAACCAGACAAAAGTTTAGATGACCCTTGGAAATATATCACACCTGTACCAACCATTAAGGAATTATATTCCCAACACCCAAGATATCCACGAGAATTATATTTGATGATGGAAGAGTATTGTCCTGAAGAGATACGCCAACAAAATGAACTTGTATATAAAATGAATGAAGCAATTAGACAGAAAGATGCAAAAAGAATGGATGAATTAAGAGAAGAAGCAAGAGCATTCAAGAATTCAATGTATGAAAAATTGAAAAAAATTAGTGAAGAAAAATAATATAAATTTATAAAAAAACACTCCCGACCAAATCGAGAGTGTTTTTATGTTTTCATGTTTTTATGCTTTCATTCCACTAAGCCCCAAGTTGTTCATTCACCTCAGCCACAAAATCAGTTTCTTTCTTTTCAATACCTTCACCTACTTCGAAACGAGCGAAGCGACGAAGACTGATTTTTTCACCAATTGATCCAGAAGCAGCTGTAAGCAATTGTTCAATAGTTTTGTCTTCATCTTTGATGAAAGCTTGTTCAAGAAGACAAACTTCTGAATAGTATTTACCCATTTTGCCTTCCAAGATTTTTTCAATCATAGCTTCTGGTTTGCCTTCAGCTGTGAGTTGAGCACGGTAAATTTCTTTTTCTCTGTCCATATCTTCTTGTGAAACTTCTTCACGAGAAAGATATTTTGGATTCATCGCAGCAATATGCATAGTGATATCATTTCCCAATGCCAAAAAGTTTTCATTCTTAGCCACGAAGTCAGTTTCTGAATTCAATTCTATCATCACACCGATTTTGCCAGCACCGTGAAGGTAAGTAAATACTTTTCCTTCGGCAGCAATTTTACCAGATCTTTTGGCAGCTTTGGCAACACCTCTTGTGCGTAACCAATCAATTGCTTTTTCAAAGTCACCATTGGACTCTTCCATAGCATTTTTACAATCCATCATGCCAGCTCCAGTTTGAGCACGAAGCTTAGCAATCTCAGAAGCAGAAATAGACATAAGTTTATGTTTTAAGATAAATAAATTTTCTAACGTTTATTTAACAACGTTTTCTTTCTTTTCTTCAGTTTTTACAGAAGCAGTATTTTTTGCTTTTTCATCCATACCTTCTTTGACAGCATCACGTACCAAACCTACCATCATTTCAATAGATTTTACAGCATCGTCATTTGCAGGTATTACGTATTCAGCTTTTGTAGGATTTGCATTTGTATCACACACACCAATTACTGGAATGTTCATACGATTTGCTTCTACTACAGCTGTTTTTTCATATTGCATAGAAGGAATGAAAATAGCATCAGGCTCTTTTTCAAGAGTTACCAAACCTGACAAATATTTGCCAAGATCTTCGATTTCTCTAGCAATTTCCAATTGTTCTTTTTTGGTGTATTTTGACAATTCACCTTTTGCTTGTTGATCTTTTAGAGAAATATATTTTTTTACCAATTTTTTGATTTCAGCAAAATTGGTAAGCATACCGCCCAACCAACGATCAACCAAAAATGGCATGCCACATTCTTCTGCAGCTTTACGTACGATAGCTTTTGCTTGTGGTTTTGTTGACACAAAAAGAATTTGCTTGCCTTGAGCAGCCAATGCTTTTATTTGTGGCAAAACTATTTCAAGCTGAGCTTGTGTTTTTTCCAAGTCAATAATATGGACTTGATTACGGTCGGTAAAGATGAAAGGTTTCATCTTTGGGTACCAACGAGATTTTTTGTGTCCAAAATGAACACCGGCTTGGAGCATTTCCAAGATAGAAGGAATCTTCATAATAGTATTTTCCTTAGTCCTCTCTTCCAGAAATCCACCGAGTCGGCGGACAGGAAAACATCAGGAAGATGAGGGATTTATAAATATTTTCCGAAATATCCGCCGTAAGCGGATAAATCAGAATAGCTATAATATATACGATAAACTAAAATTTGTCAAGAATTAGCTGTAAACAAGCTAAAAATAGTTGCACTTGCTATAAAATATGTGTATTATATAAGTAAGAACATCAAAAATTAAGCTTTTTAATCAATTTTAACCTAAAATAATATGAAAGGCTACATCGTAAACATTGAAAAAGAAACTCTAGAAAACACAGACTACAGAAGAGTGCTATATACAGCCAAAAATAGCCAACTTGTACTTATGAATTTGCAACCTGGAGAAGAAATTGGCCAAGAAATTCATCATCTTGATCAATTTATTCGTATTGAACAAGGAAACGGCAAAGCAATTCTTGATGGAGTGGAAACAGAAGTTTCAGATGATTTTGCTATTGTTATTCCTGCTGGCACAGAACATAATGTCATAAATACAGGTGAAACAGAAATGAAACTTTACACCGTCTATTCCCCACCAGAACACAAAGATGGACTTATTGAACACACCAAGGCGGATGAAGTGGAAGAACATTTTGATGGGAAGACGACAGAATAAATAATAAAGCCCCGCGAAAAGCGGGGTTTTTGTTTTGTTTGAGGTTTGTTGATATAATATATTTGATTAAAATAATATAAAGTATGACAAAAGCCATCATCTTTGATATAGGAGGCGTCCTCCGCTTTTATGACAATCACACCCTTAACAATTGGTTGAAGGATACTTTTGATTTAGATAAAGATGCGGAAAATATTTACGAAATTTGGAGAACTTGGAATAATTTGCGAAATATAGACGCCATTAATGAACATGAATTTTATGAAAAAATTTTGAACGAATTGAAAATAAATATAAATGATTTGAGTGAAAAGGATTTTTACCAAAAAGTTGCTTCTGTTGTTACAGAAAATAATCAGATGTGGGAGTTCTTAAAAAATAATCTCTATGGAAAATTCAAACTCTACATTTTTTCAAACTTTAGCAAACGTGATATAAAAGATTTTCGAGAAGCTACCAATTTTGAAAAATATTTCGACAAGTGTATTTATTCTTGTGAAATAAAAGTTAGAAAACCTAATCTAGATTTTTTTCAAAAAGGCTTAGAATTAATTGGTGAAAAAGCTGAAGATTGCATTTTCATTGATGATAAATTGAAAAACATAGAGGCTTCCTCAGAATTTGGTATAAAATCTATCCTATATACAAATTTTGAGAATTTACAAAAAGAAATAAAACCTTATTTATAAAAAAATATTCTAATAAAATAAGTAAAAATAATATGACCCTCATCCACGAACGTGTTTCTTTGGCACAACAAGGAAAAAATGAAACTGTAATTTGCAAAATGAAAAGTGGTTGGCTAGTACTTGGTGACGTTCAGTTTCTTGAAGGTTATTGTGTCCTACTAGCAGATCCAGTCGTTGAATCACTAAACTCATTAAGCCCAGAGCAACGTATTGATTTTCTAAATGATATGTCAGCTATTGGTGATGCTTTACTAGCTGTTACAGATTGTTATCGTATCAATTATGAAATTTTGGGTAACACCGAAACAGCTTTACACGCTCACATTTTTCCTCGCTACAAAAATGAAATAGAAGAAAGAAGAAAAAAACCAGTCTGGTTTTATGATTGGCAAAATGCTCCAAAGTTTAATAAAGAAAGACATGGGGAACTAATGCAAAAAATAAAAGATTATTTAGAAAAAAATATTATAATAAAATAAGTAAATAAAAATAATTAAAATTTATGAAACAAGGCATAAAAATATTACTAATTTCTGATAGTTGGATAAATCTTTCACTCGGCATGATAGGCCCTATCTACGCTATCTTCGTCGAACAAATCGGTGGCGACATCCTGGATGCTAGTTGGGCCTATTCAGTCTATATGATCACCGCTGGCGTCGTCATGTATTTACTTAGTCGCTGGGAAGATAGAGCCAAACACAAAGAAAAATTTGTGGTCCTAGGTTATGCACTCACCAGTCTGGCATGTCTTTCATACATTTTTGTTTACAATCAAACCACACTTTTATTTACTCAGGTTCTACTAGGCTTGTCTGTAGCCATACTTAGTCCAGCTTTTGATGCTATTTACTCACATTATGTCAAAGCTAAAGAAGAAGCTTCAAACTGGGGATTGTGGGAAGCTCTTAGTTTCATCGTGACTGGTCTAGCTGCAGTAATCGGTGGCTACATGGCCAATATGTTTGGCTTTCGAACTCTTTTTGTTGTCATGTTTATCATCTCACTTTTTGGAGCCTTGAATAGTATCAGATTATATAATAAGAAAAAATATTTGAATGGTGAATAAAAAATTATGAAAACATTACTTGTCACATTGGAATACACACCTTTCAAAGGAGGTGTGGCCGAATATTATTCCAACATTTTTGAAAATTGGCAAGATGATAATTTTTTTGTTTTGACACAAACAACAACAGAAAAAATAAATGAAAATAAAAGAATTATAAGAAAAAATTTATTATCAAAATTTTTTTCTTGGCTTCCAACATTTTATTATTTATACAAAGAAATAAAAAGAAATAAATTTAAACATATTTTAGTTGGGCAAATATTACCTATTGGTACAATTGTTTGGTTTATGTCTTTGTTTTTTGATTTCAAATACAGTGTTATTTTGCACGGCATGGATTACACTTTCTCACAAAAAAGAAAAAGAAAAAAAATACTCACAAAATTTATTTTGAATAAAGCACAAAATATAATTGTCTCAAATTCATACTTACAAAAAATTGTCACAAACGATTACCAAAATTTTTCCTCAAAAATTTTTTTGGTAAATCCAGGAGTGACAGACAAAAACATTTCAATTTCAGAAACAACAGACACAAAAAAAGAATTTCAAATTTGTTTTGTAGGTAGACTGGTGAAAAGAAAAGGCATAGACAGAACAATAGAAGCCCTACAAAATATTGATAAAAACAAATATCCAAATATAAATTTTGTAATTGCAGGGTCCGGACCAGATGAAAATTATCTAAAAAATATTTCAAAAGATGAAAGAATAAAATTTGTAGGAAAAATAAATGATACAGAAAAATGGCAATTGCTTGCCACTTCAGATGTCTTTGTAATGCCAGCTAGAAATATTGCTGGTGATTTTGAAGGATTTGGTATTGTCTATTTGGAAGCCAATTTGGCAGGCTTACCCGTAATTGCCTGCAATACAGGTGGTGTAAGCGATGCAGTAATAAACAATGAAACCGGTTTATTATTAGAAAATGATGATACGGAAAATATCAAAAACGCAATAATAAAATTTTATGAAAATAAAGATTGGTCTCGATCTTTGGGAGAAAAAGGTAAAACTAGAGCCAAAAATGATTTCACTTGGGAAAAACAAACTAAACAAATTTTTGAAATAATCAACAAAACTTAAAAATTATATCTAATTTATAGATATAGCTTCTATCGGACAACTGTCTTTGGCCATTTGTATAGTTTCTTCATCATCAGTCACTTCATCCAAGACTTCTGCTTTAAAATCGTTATCTAGACGAAAACAGCCAGGAGAAATAGCACTACAACTACCACAACCAATACAATAATTTTTATCTACTTTAATTGTTTTTTTGTCCATATTTATCAATCTTTTAAAATATAAGATAAACCAATATTACCAAAAATAGCCAAAAAAGCAAGATTTCAGCATTACACAGCCCCAAACTTGACAAAAAAAGAACATCCTGATATAATCCTACTCGCAATAAATAAGAGCCTTTTAAGCCTTTCCGGCTTTTCAGGCATTTCAGGCATTTATATATGAAAAAAGACATCCATCCAGCAGTAAACCCAGTAGTTTTTGTAGACACTTCTTGTGGTGCTGAATTTTTTACTACTTCTACATTGAAATCAGACAAAACTCGTGAAGTAAATGGTGTAAAATACTATGAAATCAATATTGAAATTTCATCAGCTTCACATCCATTTTTCACTGGTAAACAAGTACTTGTTGATACTGCTCGTCGTGTAGAAAAATTCCATGAAAAAATGGCAAAACAAGCTGCTGCAGCTGAAACACGCAAAGGTAAAAAAGTAAAAAATGCTGTTCGTGCTACAAAAAAAGCTACAAACGAAAAATAGATTTTCAAAATTAAAAAAAACGGGTCCTACTTTGGCCTGTTTTTTATTTATCAAAGATAAATTTGTTACTAAAGTTTAATAAAAATAAATTCCAAGTAACAAATTATAAGATACGACAATACACAAATAAAATGTTATAATTAAAATAATTAATAATCTGTAAATTAGTATCATCTGTAATCTGTATGTTATCTAAATACCAAGAAATCCAAACTAAATTTCAAAAACTAGAACAAGACTTACAAAACCCTGTTATTATTGCTGACCAAAATAAATTGAAAACTGCTGCTCAAGAATATGATGACTTGAAAATAATTGCAGAAAAAGTCAAAGAATTAGAAAAACTAGAAAGCAATTTGAAAGATAATGAAGAAATAATCTTAGCAGGAGAAGATGCTGATTTAGTCGAAATGGCACAACTAGATTTGGAAGAAACAAAAATCAAAAAAGAAAAATTAGAAGAAGAACTATCTGAAATGACTAGAGAAACTGATCCAATGGACAAAAAAAATGTTATCATCGAAATTCGTGCTGGCGTAGGTGGAGACGAAGCTGCTCTTTTTGCTGGTGTACTTATGCGTATGTATATGAAATATGCTGACAAAAAAAATTGGAAAACAGCTCTTATAGATTCCAATCAAATTGGAATTGGTGGTTTCAAAGAAGTTATCTTTTCTATCTCTGGTCACAATGTTTACAAAGAAATGAAATATGAAATGGGAGTTCACCGTGTTCAAAGAATTCCCGAAACAGAAAAATCTGGACGTATCCATACTTCTACATCTAGTGTAGTTGTTATGCCTGAAGTAGAAGAAAAAGAATTTGAAATAAAAGAATCTGATCTTCGTATTGATACTTATTGTGCTGGTGGCAACGGCGGACAAAGTGTCAACACAACTTATTCCGCTGTTCGTATCGTCCACTTACCTACTGGCACTATTGTTCAATGTCAAGATGAAAAATCTCAAATACAAAATAGAATAAAAGCGATGGGCGTGCTTCGTGCCCGTCTGTATGAAGTAGAACGTGAAAGACGTGAAGCAGAAGCTTCTGAAAAACGCAAAAAACAAATTGGAACTGGCGACCGCAGTGAAAAAATTCGTACCTACAATTATCCTCAAGATAGAATCACTGATCACAGAATAAAAGAAAGTTGGAACAACATTACCAAAATTCTTGATGGCAATTTGGAAGAAATAATGGAAAAAATGCGAGTGGCTGATTATGCAGAACAAGATATCTAAAATTTTGGAATTTAGAAATTTCAATATGAAAATTACCGTAAAAAAACTGTTAGCAATCAATTCAAAAATCTCTCTTTTAGACAAGGAAATCTTATTATCTCACGTGATACAAAAATCACGTGAGTTTTTGTTTACAAACCCAGATTTTGAAATAAATTTTTGGCAAAAAATAAAATTTGAAAGTCTTGTTAGACAAAGACAAAAAAATATTCCTATCGCTTATCTAGTCGGACACAAAGAATTTTTTGGACTTGATTTTCTGGTGAACAAAAATGTACTTGTACCAAGACCAGATACTGAGTTGATGGTGGAGACTGCAATACAACAAATAAACACTTCAACACTTGAACGCATATTGTTAATCGATGTTGGTACTGGTTCCGGGTGTATACCTATATCAATCCGTAAATCCGCATTATCCGTAAATCCGCATTTTAAAATGAAAACAATTGCTGTGGACGTATCTAGTAAAGCATTAAACGTTGCAAAAAAGAACGCAAAAAAACATAATGTGGAAATTAAATTTTTACACGGTAATTTACTAGAACCAATACTCCAACTCTCTGAACTAAGAACTAAGAACACTGAACTTATTATAACTGCCAACCTCCCCTACATTACAAAACAACAATTCCAAAATGAACTTTCAATCCAACACGAACCAAAACTCGCTCTAGTAGCTGACAACGACGGCCTCGCGCTCTACGAAGAACTTCTCAAACAAATTTCCGCACTTGCCCGCCGAAGCTCTGACGGAGTACAGAGCGAAGGAGGGTTCCTCATTCCCCTTTCCTCATTCCTCGAAATAGATCCTTCTCAAACCGAAAAAATAAAAACAATGATAAAAAAATATTTACCAGAAGCAAATATTGAAGTGAAAAAAGATTTGTCAGGGCTAGATAGAATGGTAATAATCACGTAACATGTAACATATACCATATAACAAAAAACTGAGTTTAAAACCCAGTTTTTTTATTATTGAAAATAATATCATCTCTATTTTATCTCTATTGTATCTCAATTTATTATTTCACATCTGTAAATCTGTACAATCTGTAATCTGTATGTCATTCCACATTCCCCGCTTGCCCGCCGTCTGGGAGGGTTCCCCATTCCACATTTCCTCTCTCATTCACCACTTCAATCCAAATCTTTCCAGCTTTCAAAGGTATTTCATTACCACTTTTATCTAACCATCTAGTACGACCAGTCACTGTTTCTTTTTTCCAAGTACCTTCTAATATGTGTCCATTTTGAAAAATAATAGCTTCGCCACTTCCAATAGTATCTATTTGCAAACGACCTACTTCATCTAAAACTTTACTTGTCACTTTTTGCACAATGATAGTATCCGCTTCTATTACCGTACCATCTAAATCACGATGTTTACCTTCTATTTGTGAACGTAAATATTTTTTTGTACTACTACTATAATTCCAAACAGCTTCATAAGTTGGTGGCAAAAATGAGACAGTAATTTTATTTACACAATTATCTTCTTCTTTTATACAATTTTCTAAACTTTCAAATTTCCAAGTTTTAAATTCTGTATTTTCTTTGGTACCTAATTTTTCCCAAGCTATTTGCCAATTCTCACTATTAGTATAAACATTATGTGGAGCATATCTATCAGTACTACGCCAAAAATAAGGACCTTTAGAAAATTCATTGAAATCAAAAATATTCTTATCAGTCTTTATAATTTGTAAAGCTTCTGGTGAACCGCCAACATGCATATACATAATATCTTTGCCATACTCACGCAACCAATCCAAATAATATTTACGTGCACTACGTACAGGACCTATCTTTGCTACATCCACATCTTTTGAAAAAATAGCCATAAACCTAGAATAATTAGCTTCAACAGGTGCTTCATATACCACAGAAGCATAAGCCAAACCAGATTGAGGTCTAGCTTCAGTATGATTCTCTATCATCACCGCTACTAACTCTGGATTTGTTTCTTCTTGTGTTTTTACACATACACCATCCAAAAGACGAACAAAATCACAAACTTCCTTTACTTCATTTGTAACATTGTTTTCTTGAATATTTACAATATCATCATTTACTTTATTTTTAGCAAAAAAAATATTACTATAAAAAATAATCAATAAAGCCAAACCTGCCAAAAAAAATACTGCAGCAATAATATAAATACCTTTTTGATTAATTTTTTTCATAAAATAAAAATTACTTTTATAACATATATTCTAACACACTTAGTATTAAAAGCAATCCCAAAATAATTTAAAAAAAACAATCCCAATTAAATCAGGATTGTTTTGAAATATTCTAAATGTAAAAATTATTCAACTTGTACACCCATTTGTTTTGCTGTACCAGCAATAATTTTCATAGCAGACTCAATATCATGAGCATTCAAATCTTCCATTTTCTTTTCAGCAATTTCTTTCAATTGAGCTTTGGTAATTTTGCCAACTTTATCTTTCAAAGGATTACCAGCACCTTTACTAATGCCAGCAGCTTTTTTGATAAGTTCACTTGCAGGAGCTACTTTTGTAATAAAGTCAAAAGTTCTGTCATCATAAACATTGATAACAACAGGAACTACTTCACCTCTTTTATCACTTGTTGCATTGTTGAATTGAGTACAAAAATCTTGAATATTCAAACCATGTTGACCAAGAGCTGGACCAATTGGAGGTGCTGGATTAGCAGCGCCACCGACTACTTGTAATTTTATTTGTGTTTTTAGTTTTTTTGCCATATATTTTAAAAGCTTGAAAGGCTTAAAAGGCTCGAAAAGCCAGAAATGCCTAATTTTTTGTTAAAGTTATTATTTTTCTGAAAGGCTGGAAATACTAGAAAAGTTAGAAGCAAAAGGTAGTAATAGCCTTTTTAGCTTTTCTGGCATTTTAGGCCTTTCAGGCCTTTTTGTTATATTTTTTTCACTTGCAAAGCATCCAATTCTACTGGTGTTTCACGTCCAAACATATTGACCAATACTTTGATTTTTCCTCTTGATTCATCTACTTCACTTACTTTACCTTCAAAATTCTTGAAAGGACCATCTGAAATTTTTACAGGAGCATTTATTTCAATATCAATTTTGTGAGTAGGTTCATCTACTGTCATTCTCTTAGAAAGAGCCACCATTTCTTTGGCATCAATTGGAGTTGGAGTATTACCAGTACCTATGAAACCTGTGACATTTGGTGTATTACGTACTACATACCAAGAATCATCTGTTACCATCATTTCTACTAAAACATAACCTGGAAAAATTTTTTCTTCTACTACAGTACGTTTACCATTTTTGATTTTAATTTTCTTTTCTTTTGGAATAAGAACTTGAAAAATTTTATCTGTCATTTCAAAAGATTCAACACGTTGCTCCAAATTGTGTTTAACATTTTCTTCGTAGCCACTATAAGTATGAATGACATACCAACGACGACCCAAATTTTCTTGTTGTTTGGACATATTTTATTTTGTAATTATAAGTTCAAATAACCAATTAAAACCATAATCTAAAACACCAAAATAAACAGCAACAGCCAAACTCATTACAACTACGACTAAAGTGTATGTCAAAACTTGTTTTTTTGTTGGCCAAGTTACTTTTTTTAATTCGTGAATAGAATTTATGATATATTGACCGATAGATTTAAAAAATTTCATATTCTAGAAATGCTTGAAAGGCTTAAAAGGCTGGAAATGCCCGAAAGACTAAGCTATATTATAGTCCTTAACTTAAACCTTTTATTTTCTTTATTAAAAAACGGCCTTTTGACCGATTTATGAGATAATTATAGCTTATAGTTGTTACTTTGTCAAGAGTAGAGAGTGGTGGATATTATTAAAAAATAAAATTTATCAAAAAATTGCTTACTTTAGCAAAAAACACCAGATTAGTGGTGTTTTTTTGTTAGATGTTATATGTTTTTTGTTATATGATTTTTAAACATCCAAATTTTGTACATTTTTAGCATGTGTTTGGATGAATTTTTTACGAGGTGCGACTTCAGAACCCATCAAAATATCAAATATTTCATTGGCAGCTTCAGCATCTTCTACTGTCACCTGCTTCAAAACACGATTAGCAGGATCCATAGTTGTCTCCCAAAGTTGTTCTGGATTCATTTCTCCCAAACCTTTATAGCGTTGAATATTCAATTTTTTTGGATTTGCCACTTTAGTTGTTTCTTCTGCATCTTCAACATCTGTTTCTTCCTCCACAACTTGCAAGTCACTATCCGTAATACCATATTTAGCTTTATACTTGTCCAGAGCTTCTATATTGTAAATCCAAATCATTTCTTTACCTTTTTTGATACTATACAAAGGAGGTTGTGCTATATAAATATAACCTTTGGTAATCAAATCAGGGAAATAACGGAAAAATAAAGTCAAAAGCAAAGTACGAATATGAGAACCATCTACGTCAGCATCGGTCATGATAATGACTTTATGATAACGCAATTTTTCAATTTCAAACATTTCACCTACGTTGGTACCAAGTGCAATTATCAAAGATTTTAATTCGTTATTAGCCAATATTTTGTCTAATCTAGCACGTTCTACATTCAAAACTTTACCACGCAAAGGCAAAATAGCTTGAGTATTTCTATCACGACCTTGTTTGGCACTACCGCCAGCAGAATCTCCCTCTACAATATAAAGTTCACTCAATTCAGGTCTTCTACTTGAACAATCTGCCAATTTTCCAGGCAAAGTAAATCCTTCCAAAGCACTTTTACGCAAAACTGTATCACGAGCCATTTTGGCAGCTTGTCTAGCTTTGGCAGCAATCAAACATTGTCCAATAATACCTTCAGCATCTTTTGGATTTTCTTCCAAAAATATAGCAAACTGTTCACCAAAAATACTTTCTACCACAGGTTTGACTTCAGGATTACCAAGCTTAGCTTTTGTTTGACCTTCAAATTGAGGGTTTGGAATTTTGATAGAAATTATAACTGTCAAACCTTCACGTACATCATCACCTGTCAAATTTGGATCTTTTTCTTTCAAAATATTTTTGGTACGAGCATAATTGTTCAAAGTTCTAGTCAAAGCAGTTTTGAAACCAGCCACATGTGAACCTCCATCTGGATTAGTAATATTGTTAGCAAAAGCATAAAGTGATTCACTAAATTCATCAGTATATTGCAAAGCAACTTCTACTCCAATATCTCCTTCTTCTTTATCAGTATAAAAAACATTTTTATTTTTTGGTTCACGATTTTTGTTGATATGCTTGATATAACTAGCAATACCACCTTCAAAATAAAATTTGTATTTATTATTTGGGAATTGTACAGCTGTTTTATCTTTGGCTTTTTCTTCTGGAGTTCTTTCATCAGAAATAATAAGTGTAATACCTTTAGTTAGGTAAGCTTGTTGTCTTAAATGATCTATAATATGTTTCCATTCATATTCTGTAGTTTCAAAAATAGTTGGATCAGCTTGAAAAGCAATAGAAGTACCACTTTCTTTGGTATTGCCAATAGATTTTACTTTGGCTTTTGGGGTACCAGTTTCATACTCTTGTACCCAAATTTTACCATCTTTGTATACCGTAGCTTTAAGATTTATAGAAAGAGCATTTACTACAGAAACACCTACACCATGCAAACCACCAGAAACTTTGTAGCCACTATCTTCAGCACCAAATTTACCGCCAGCATGCAAAGTACACAAGACAATTTCCAAAGCACTAACTTTTTTTACAGGATGAATATCTACAGGAATACCACGACCATTATCAATAACTTCTACCCAAGAATTTGGTAATAATTTAATTTGAACAGTATCACAATGTCCTGCCATGGCTTCATCAATAGAGTTGTCTACCACTTCCCAAATAAGATGATGCAAACCTTGTGCACCAGTAGAACCAATGTACATACCTGGTCTTTTTCTGACTGCTTGCAAACCTTCTAAAATTTGAATATTTTTGGCACTATATGAATTTGTTGTAGTCGTTTTTGACATATAAAACACTTAATTACTCTATTTAATTGATATTTTTATTACGGATTAAATTGTAACACAGTTTGTTTGCCAAGACAAGAGCTGAAACTTAAAATTAAAAAAATAATTTGTAGACTTTTTGTAATTATTTTGATATAATAAAATTGTTCTAATTTTAGTATTTTTTATGAAAAATGAAAAATTTGAAAGTTATATAGATACTTCCGGTGACTTTTCTAATAGTAGTATAAAATTGGCACAATTTTATTTGAATCACAAAATTTTGTTTAGAAAAATTGTGATAGGACTTTTGGCAGCATGGTCAGTGCTTTCTATTTTGTTTGCTTTGTTTTATTTTGGTAAATATTTTTTCTTTGATTACAATATAGACAAAGCCAATATCAATCAAATGCTTAATACTCAAATTCCCAAAGAAATTTTTCAAAAAAATAAACCTCAAGATTTACAATTTGGAGATAAATATATTTTTCCAAGTTCCAACGGAAAATATGATTATGCTATCAATGTTTATAATTCTAACAAAAATTGGTTAGCTTCTGTTTCTTACAATTTTATATTAGAAGAAGGTGAAACTGAGACAAAAACTGTAATTATTTCTCCAAACGAAAATAGATTTTTGATTGAATTTGGAGTAGATTCACCAAACTATATTCCCCAAAACAATCAAATAAATATTATAGATATTGCATGGTCTAGAATTGATGCTCACGAAATTTTTGATCCTATTTCTTACAAAGAAGAACGTCTCAATTTCTCCATAGAAAATCTACAATTTTCTCAATTTGGTGGTACTACCGAAAGTAGTGGAAAATTATTAAGTTTTGATATAACAAACAATACTTTGTTTGGCTACAAAGAAATCAACTTTATTATAGTCTTAAAACAAAATGAAACTATTATTGGCTTTTTGCCATTATATATAAATAATTTTGTAGGTTTATCAAAAAAAGACATTAGTTTTTCTTTGTTCAACAATTATTTAGAAGTTGATTCTATCGAATTACAGCCTATCATCAATGTTTTTGATAAAAATGTTTATTTGTTACAGTAGTATATGTTAAATTTGTTAAAAGGTAGTTGGCGAAAATTTGATTGGATCTTATTTTTTTCAGCATTAATTTTGTCTTTAATTGGTTTAGCTACTATTTATAGTGTAGACCTTTCTCGTGGTGATTTACTTACTTATACTAGCAAACAATTCATTTCTTTAGGTATTGCCATTTTTCTTTTTTTTATTGCATCTTCTTTACATAGTTCTTTTTACCAATCATCAGCCAAACTATTTTATATTTTTGCTCTCATTTTACTTGTTTCTGTTTTATTTTTGGGCATAAATATTCGTGGTACTACTGGCTGGTTTCGTTTTTTAGGTTTTTCTTTTCAACCAGCGGAATTTGCCAAACTAGCCTTAGTAATTTTACTATCCTGGCGAATTGAAAGACAAGCTCGTCGATTTGATAAATGGCAATTTGTCTTAGTCATGTTTTCTTTGACAGCTTTTTTAGCATTCTTAATATTATTACAACCAGATTTAGGATCTGCTTCTATCTTGTTTGCAGTCTGGTTTGGTTTAATTGTATTAGTTGGTACCAAAAAAAGATATATATTTGGTATTATTGCTTTGGCTGTCTTAGTTGTAGTAGCTGGCTGGCTCTTTATTTTTCAAGATTATCAAAAAGAACGTATTTTGACTTTTATTGACCCTTCTCGCGATCCACTTGGTTCTGGTTACAATGTTACTCAATCTATTATTGCTGTTGGCTCTGGTCAATTTATGGGTAGAGGTCTAGGCTTTGGCTCCCAAAGTCAATTACACTTTTTACCAGAAGCACAAACTGACTTTATTATTTCTGTAATTGGTGAAGAATTAGGCTTTTTGGGATTCTTCATAGTTTTATCTTTATATTTCTTAGTTATTTGGCGCTTAGTCGTCATAGCCAACAAGGCTACAGATGATTTTTCAGCTTATTTACCATTGGGGGTTAGCCTAGTGTTTTTGGCTCATATTATTGTAAATATTGGAGCCGCTGTGGGTCTTTTGCCTGTTACAGGGGTTACTCTACCTTTTTTAAGTTATGGAGGATCCTCACTTATTATAAATTTTTTACTAATAGCTATGGCAGAAAGTATTGCCCGTTCATCTTAAATTTAGTATTATTAAGAGACCTATATACAGCCAGTACTTGACTAATCTAAGCTTTTTTGTTATATTTCTTTCGCTTTTATATGCTTAAAAAAAATAATCTATCACAAATAATAAACTCCCTTCGCTCTCAATTTATGATAATGAAAGAGTGTATTATTTGTAAAAAAGAAATAAAAGAAAATCAAATAAAAATAGTTGGTGAATCTGAAGAATCTCACATGCTACATCTAAATTGTAATGCCTGTAACAATTCTATGATTTTTTTAGCCACCACAAACAATATAGGTGTAAGTCTAGTAGCGATGGTAAGTGATCTAGAATTCAATGATGCTAAAAAATTTTATAATAAACCAGCCATAAACGAAGAAAATCTATTAGAAGCTTACCAAATTATTCACAACATTTCATTTAATAAATATTTAATTTCTAAAAAATAGCCGTTATGTCATACTCTTTAAAAGCTCAAAAAAGAACAAGTAGAAATGCCGCTGAAATTCGTACACAAGGCTTGGTACCTGGTGTAGTTTACGGACCAGACCGTGAATCTGTTGCCATAAGTGTAAATTTGATTGAATTAACAAAAGTTTACAACGAAGCAGGTGAATCAACTTTGATTGATTTTACTTTGGACAACGAAAAAACAGTAAAAGTTCTTATTCAAGATTTACAATATCATCCTGTAAAAAATATTATTACTCACGTTGACTTACGTCAAATTCAAATGGGTGTTGAAATGGAAGCTACAATTGAATTAGAATTTGTAGGTATATCTCCTGCAGTAAAAGGACTTGCTGGTACTTTAGCAATTATGCAAGATACTTTGGATGTAAAATGTTTACCAGAAAATTTAGTTACTTCTTTACAAATTAGTTTAGAAACACTAAAAACATTTGATGATACTATCTTGATAAAAGATTTACAATTACCAAAAGGTGTTGTTTCAACAGAAGATGCTGAAACTTTGCTTGCCAAAGTATTAGCTCCTCTTTCAGAAGAAGCACAAAAAGCTATGGAAGCTGGTGATGTTGGTAGTATTGAAGATATCAAAGTAGAAGAAAAAGGTAAAAAAGAAGAAGAAGTTGTTGCTTAATCACAATTCATTTACTTACAAAAACAATCCTTTACTGATAAGGATTGTTTTTTTATCTAACAGATTTTGCTAACTACTTTTAATTTGCTATAATACATACAAATAAAAATAATTTAAAAAATATGCCAAATACAAAAAGTAAAATATCTTTTTCAAGTATTACACCTGATCTAAAAGATTATTTAAGAAACAAAATCAAAGGACACAATTTAGATATTTCAGAACAACCATTAGATCTGAAAAAAACAAAAAAAGATACAGAAATACTTGGTGTATTTGTTGATTCCAAAATAGACAAACAAGTTTTTGAAAATTTACCAAAACTAAAAATGATTGCTACTTTTTCCACAGGTTTTGATCATATTGATTTGAAAGAAGCCAAAAAAAGGAAAATAACTGTTTGCAATGTACCTACTTATGGTGAAAATACCGTCGCCCAACACGCCATGACTCTTATCCTTTCTTTATCACGCAAATTATTTCAATCTGTAAAAATTGTCAAAGAAGGTGTTTATGATTATCATGGTCTTCGTGGTTTTGATTTGAAAGGTAAAACCATTGGTATTATTGGTACTGGCCATATAGGCATTCACCTTATAGATATGTTAGCTGGTTTTGAAGCCAATGTAATAGCTTACGACGCTTTTCCAAACCCAGAACTAACAAAGACCCACAAATTCAATTATGTCAGTCTAAACAAGCTCTATACTGACTCAGACGTAATATCATTGCACGTTCCACTCTTTCCAACTACTTACCACATGATAAATAAAACTGCCGTCAAAAAGATGAAAGACGGCGTGTATATTATCAATACTGCTCGTGGTGGTCTGGCTGATCCAGAAGCTCTTGTTTGGGGACTTGAAACAGGCAAGATTGCCGGCATTGGTAGTGATGTTTTGGAAGAAGAAACTTATTTCCAAAATCCAGAAAAAGTTCTAAATTTAAAAAATACTGAAGAAGTACGTCGTACTTTGATGGAAAATATTTTGATAGATCATCCAAACACTATTATCACCCCACACAATGCCTTCAATAGTATAGAAGCTTTACAAAGAATTTATGATACTTCTGTTGATAATATCAAAGCTTTTCTAAACGACAAAATCCAAAACAATGTAATAAAATAAAAAATCTTCAAAAAACTTATTCTGCTTATTCTGCTTACGTTACTTAATCTGCTTGTTTAAGTTGACAAATCCAAAAAAATACAGTAAACTACGCCCTGTAACATTACAAATGGGCCCGTAGTTTAATGGATAAAACAAAAGCCTTCTAAGCTTTGGACCAAGGTTCGATTCCTTGCGGGCTCACCAAAAACGCTTTTTTAAGCGTTTTTTTGTTTATTGTCAGATCTAAGTACTAGTGCTATAATAAAAATATACAATTTAAATAATTAATTTAATCAAAAAATATGTATTTATTATATGTTTTAGGAGCTTTTGTTGTTTTGGTTTTATATAGTATTAGACAAGTCAATCAATATGAACGTGGGGTAAAATTTTTGTTTGGTACCTATTACAAAACAGTACAACCAGGCTGGAGAATTGTCTGGCCAGTAGTTCAAAAAATGAAAATTGTAGATATACGTCTCAAAGCTGTAGATGTCCCTTACCAAGAAGCTATTACCAAAGATAATGTCTCAGCCAAAATAAACGCTGTAATTTATTACAAAATTAGTGACGCTGCTAAAGCTTTTATAGAAGTTGAAGATTATTTTTATGCTGTCAGTCAATTGGCACAAACAACTATGAGAAACGTCGTAGGTGAACTTGAATTGGACGAACTTTTGGCGAATAGAGACCAAGCAGCCAAAAGAATCAGAGAGTTGGTAGATATAGCTACAGATCCATGGGGAGTAAAAGTAGAATCAGTAGAGCTGAAAGATATTATTTTACCAGAAGAAATGCAACGTGTTATCGCCAAGCAAGCTGAAGCTGAACGCGAAAGAAGAGCCGTAATTATCAAATCTACTGGCGAAGTAGAAGCTGCAACTAATTTAGCAAATGCTGCTAAATTGTTGAATGCTCAACCAGGTGCACTACACTTGAGAACATTGAATACTCTGAATGACTTAAGTTCAGATCAATCAAACACTGTTATCTTTGCTATTCCTTTGGAAATATTAAGAGCTTTTGAAGGCAAAAAAGAATAAACAAAACATTATAATTTCAAAAAACACGGGATTTATTACCCGTGTTTTTTAATTTTTAAACTTTAACTTTTATGACAATCACATTGACAAAATCACTTTTTTATGCTAAAATATCCAGTCTTCTCTCACTCCCCCGGAGATGACAACCTTTTTTTCAGGGGGAAAAGGAGGCTAAGGATGAGTAAAATCATCCTAGTCTTCATGGCTTGGATCCTCGTGCTTGCAGCGGGGTGTGCGACGACGACCAACGTCACACGCCAGCTGCAGCAAGACGAGACCCTTCCAGAGTACTCCTTGAGTATAACGGAAAGGTCCGTCTGGGAGGCTGTGCATAGCGCTCGCTTACATAGCCTCCCCGAGGGAAAACTGAGTGCTTTGGAGGTATGCACTCAGTTCAATACTTCAAACAAGCGGGCGGAGGACTACCTCCACCTCCGCCCGCTAAACCCCGGCGAGGAGCGAGACGTCCCTGGCGTCCCAGAGCTCCTCGCCGGGGGCCCCTTCATGGCGTTAGTCATGGAGGGGCCCGCGTGGCGAAGATGGCTGGTCACCATCTTCGTCACAGAAAACAAGCTGGCGGTAGGTGTCAAAACCCTCCCGTAGGGTGACACCTCAGCCAGCTTGTTGTGACCGCCCGCGCCTTGACTGCAAACAGTCAACGCGGGCGGTCATCACTTCACTTAATATATCAAACTTTTCTGCCAAAAGCAGATTTTTTTATTTATTTGATTTTTATATATTTTTTAATTATAAAATCTGTCTCTGCTAGGATATTTATTGACAAAAAATCTTTTTTACACTATAATATTTTCTGTCTAATATATAAAAGTCCCCAGAGGGGTGGCCATTGTATAATGGTTATTACTTCGGTTTGTGGTACCGACAATACGGGTTCAATTCCCGTTGGCCACCCCTTTGGAGATTTGTCAAACAATTTATATACGCCGCGGTGGTGAAACTGGTATACACGAGGGACTTAAAATCCCTTGGCAGCAATGTCGTGCGGGTTCAAGTCCCGCCCGCGGTACAAAAAATAGACTACTAAGTCTATTTTTTAATATATAAATTTTCTTACTAAGAAACAAACTTCAAATTAAAAAATCCAAATATCAAATCAATTTCAAATTATTAATTACAAAAAGTTTTGACATTAGAAATTTGTAATTAAAAACGTTCTATTATTTAATAAAACGTTTTATTTATATTATTATTTTTTACTTTACTAATTATCTTTCAACTCTTTCTTATAATAACTTTCATAAATAGCAATAACAGAAAGATAAAGAGCTGCAATCACAGGACCTATAACAAAACCAGAAGCCCCAAACAAAGCCAAACCACCCAAAATACTAAAGAAAACTAATAAAGGATGCATTTGAATATCTTTGCCAATAAAAGCAGGACGAATAAGATTATCAACAAAACTAATAACTACAGTAGCAATAGCCAAAACTATAGCTTGCCAAATATTTCCAACCACAAGCATTATAATAGCAGCAATTCCAAGGACAAGAGAAGGTCCCACAGCAGGTATAATAGCAATAATAACCATGATTACACCCCAAACAAAAGCTCCTTTTATACCTGTCAACCAAAATATAAAACCACCCAAAGTACCTTGTATAGTACCGACAAATAAAGTACTTTTTAAAGTAGCCCTCACCGTAGAAGTGAATCTATCATAAAGACTTACTTCATATTTATTCCCCAAAGGTGATATTTTTTCTAACCAAATCAATAATCTTTTACCATCTTTAAAAAAATAATATAAAGTATAAAACATTATAAAAATTTTGAATACAAATATTATAGAAACAGTAGTACCATCCTTTACAAAATTAACAATCCAAACACTAAGATTCTTAGTGAAATCATTAATATATGAAGTCCAATTATTTTTTAGTTCTGTAAAATATGGTGACAAAGGAGTTTTTTCTAGCCAAGAAGAAAAATTATTAGTTGAATTTTGGAACACACCACTACTTGAGACATCATTATATAGAGATATTGATTGGTTAACCAATAAAAAAGATAAAATACTAACTACCGAAATCAACATCAAAAAAACAATACTTGCCGAAACACCAGCACTTATTCCTTCTTTTTTAAATAATTTTAAAAACCATTTATAAAGTGGATAAAAAATTACTGCGAGCACGGCTGCCCAAAATATAGGATAAAAAAATGGAGCAAAAAGATATAATACTCCTAAAGTCAAAATACCAATAAGACCGAAAAAAAATATTGATCTCATTTTACTAAAATTTGCTGTACCTTTTATCATATAAAAAAATTAATATTATACTTTTAGTATATCATACTAAACCAAAATCTAAAATACTCCAGTAAAAATGATTTAAACAATTTTATCTTTAGTTATATATTTCCACTTTCCCACAGGCAATACACCCAATTTCAATTTATTTATACGGCTACGACGTAAGGTCATTACACGGTAACCAATACTACCAAACATCTTTCTAATTTGTCTGTTTTTACCTTCTGTTAAAATTGCTGTAATAATAGAAGTACGTCCTTTTTTGAATTCTTTCACAAGCTGTATACCATTTACATAATCATCACCTATTTGCATACCCTTGGTCAATATCTTCACAGCATCTTTGGTAAGAAAACCATCAATAGTAATTTCATATTCTTTTTCGTGTTCATAACGAGGATGAGTAAGTTCATTCGTCAAATCACCATCGTTAGTCAAAAGTACTAATCCTTCAGAATCTTTGTCTAAACGACCAACAGGATAAACTCTAGCCTTCACTTCTCCACCTTTCATTACACAGTTTTGTGAAGTCAAAAGATCCAACACTGATTCACCTTGTTCACTAGAAGCACTTGTAATGTAACCAACAGGTTTGTTCAAAATAATATAAACTTTGCCATTATTATTAACAGGACTATCAAAAGTTCTTTTTACAAATGTTTTTGTTTTTTTGTCTGTTATGATTTCAACTTTATCTTTTTCTGGATCCACTTTTACACCCATTTCTGTAATTAATTTTCCATTTACTTTTACTTTTTTAGCCAAAATAAGTTCTTCAGCCTTACGACGAGAACAAATTCCTAAATCTGCGATGTGTTTTTGGAGACGAACGAGCATAATTTTGAAATACTTACTTAACGAGAGTGTTTTAATACTTTTTCAGCGAAGACTGATCAGCCTTGGGCGGAATATTTTTATATTTTAATAAAATCTAATAATAAATAGAGATAAAATGGAGATAATAGAACTAACCAAAAAAAATATTTGTGAATATTCGTGAGTATTTGTGTTATTGCAATGTCAAAAAAATACTCCTTAAAAACTAAGGAGCACTTTCAACAAAAAAATGTTTAAAACTTAAAAATACTATGAAGCAAAGTTCTAATCCAATTCTTAGCAGTACTCTTGGCCATATTGGTAGCCATATTTTTGGCAACCATCTTACCAATATCACCTGGAGCCATACCAGCTTGTTTCATAGCGGCGTCCATTCTTTCTTGTTCTGTCATGTTTGTATAATCAGGAATTGGATTTGTTTTTTGTGTGTTATCTTCCATAAAAAATATTATTAATTACCTGTCAAGACATTGCCTCCTGTTCTTGGAGTATTATTTCTTTTAACATTACTACTTACACGCACATTATTAGTATTGTGAGATGCAGCATATATTTGTGTATTCAAATCAACGAGCTCTTTAGTTGTTGCAGAAAAAATAGGAACTGTTTCTTCAAGCTTCAAAACTTTTTTTCTATTCATTCCTAAGAAACCAGCAGGAATAGTACCATCTTCATTTACATTTACACCATAATTAGTTTTTAATTCTTTGATAATAACGATACATTCACTTTTTAATTCTTCTGGTGTTTTTATTTTTTCTTCTTCAAAATGTTTTATTACTCCAGTTTCTTCTGGTGTGTGTGTTTTTTCTTCTTCAAAATGTTTTATTACTCCAGTTTCTTTATAATCTCTCAAAAATGCTTCTTCATCTATATTTCTTACAACTATTTTATCTCCAGAAACTTTTCCATTATCCACAAAACCAGATCTTACTTCTGCAATTTTATCACTACGAATATCTCCATCTTTAGCAAAATATTGTCTATTCAAAACATCATTATCCAAATATTCCTCTAATTTTGTAGCATCTTTAACAACAGCAGAAGCCAAATTTTTATAAGCAACTTCTAAATCAAGTTTTTCCTCTTCTTGTTCTTGTTGTTTTCTTTTGCCTGTAGCCACATATTCTTCTCTTCTTCTTTCAGCTGATCTAGCTTCAGCCAAAAAACTACGATCTCTCATAGGTTTTGTAGTATCAATATCTGATTTTAATTCTGATTCTTTTTTAGATTCAATAATTTCACCTTTCTTTTGAGCTAATTGTTCAGTAACAGACAACCCACCATTATCCGGAGCAGATTTTCTATTTGCTATCATATCTTTTATCTGTCTCTTGTTTCCAACTGCAAAACCTGCAAGAAATTTTTCACGTTTCTTTTGAGCTAATTGTTCAGTAACAGACACAACGTTAGATTCTTTTTTCACATTAGAACCAGAACCTGTAAAATCCTCTATACCCTTTTGAGGATGTCGCTCTTCTGGAGATCTTGAATTCATATATTTTGAATTAAATAAAGATGATAAATATTGTTTTTAATCTTTTGAAAGTGATGAGGGAGTATTTGAATCTCTTCTTGTTTTCAAAATTCTACTACGAAGATCCTCAATTCTTTGTTTTGTAGTTTGTGTTTCTGATTTTTGTTTTATAGTTTGTGTTTCTAATGATTCTAATGGAGATTTTTGTATATCACGAGAAGGAACTTTTTCAGCGTAAGATCTTGCAACTTTAGTATTAACAAATTCAGGTTTTTTACTTGAGTTACCCATAGAAATTCCAACAGCAGGCATGTTATATTCAGAATGACCTAAAGGTATTTTTCTTTCTGATTCCATATTTTTATATTAAAAATATTAATTTATGTACTTATTATAGCACAAAAAACGCGTTTTGTCAATGTCAATTTTTTGCTAACTCTTGCATTTTTTGAAAAAATCATTATAATTGTAACACTAATCTTAACAAGAATTTATACTAATCATTTTTTTAATAAACATTCCTCATTCCCCGTTCCCCATTCCTTATTGTAAGTTATAAATGTTAAAATTTTATGAAAGACCATCAAGAAAACAAAAAATTCCACTATCATATTATAACATTCGGTTGCCAAATGAACAAAAATGATTCAGAGCGTATTGAATCTATTTTTGAGTCCATGAATATGATATCAACAGATAAGCCAGAAGAAGCTGACGTGATACTCATGAACAGTTGCTCTATTCGCGAATCGGCTGAAGATCGTATCTATAGTTTTTCTCATGAATTTGCAAAGTTAAAAGAAACTAAACCAAACTTAATCGTCGCAGTGACAGGCTGTATGCCAGGACGTGACAAAGATGGCACATTACGCAAAAGATTGAAAGGCGTAGATCTATTTTTCCCGACTAAAGATGTGATTATGATGCCAAAGTGGCTCTCAGAACTCAATCCAGAGCTTAGACCAATAGATTTAGAACTTGATTATCTAAGTGTCAAACCACACGTCAAAAGTAAATTCCAGGCTTTTGTGACCATTCAGACAGGTTGTAACCAGTTCTGTACCTATTGTGTCGTACCTTATGCTCGAGGTATGGAAGTAAACAGACCACTCAAAGATATTCTTGATGAAGTAAAATCTCTAGTAAACTATGGCTGTCTAGAAATCACACTCTTGGGACAAATAGTCAATCATTGGCTTGCCAAAGAAGACGACAAATTCAGTTCAAATAATCCTTATACACAAAATGATTTTGCCAAATTGCTATGGGAACTAAATCAAATTGAGGGGCTAGAACGTATTCACTGGACAGCACCACATCCGATTCACATGGACGATGAAGTAATTGATGCTTTGACACTGCCAAAACAATTGAATTTTATACATTTACCAGTGCAATCTGGCAGTAGCAAGATTTTGAAAAAAATGAATCGCAAGCACACTCGTGAATTGTATTTAGAAAAAATAAAGAAAATCAGAGAAAAAAAACCAGACATTGCAATTGGTACAGATATTATTGTTGGTTTTTGTGATGAGACAGACGAAGATTTTGCTGAAACTATTTCACTTTATCAAGAATGTGATTTTGATATATCTTATACTGCCAAATATTCTACTCGTTCTGGCACGACAGCTGACAAAGCTTTCACAGACAATATTACTCAAGATGAAAAGAAAAAACGTTGGTTTAAATTACAACATTTGATGGAAGATATCGTTTTACGCAAAAATCAATTATACTTAAACAAAGAAGTATCTGTCTTGGTGGACACTTTCAAAAACGGAATGTGCGGTGGCAACTCTCGCGAAATGAAACGCATCAATTTTCCAGGAGACAAATCTTTGATTGGTAAAATAGTAAAAGTAATCATCACCGAAGCAGGACACTGGATTTTATGGGGGAAAATGCTATAATAACAATATATAAATAACTTACAATCTTGTGTCCAACAAACATACAGAAAACACACAACTTCCCAAACTAATTGTCATCTTGGGACCTACCGCCAGTGGCAAAACTGATTGGAGTTTGCATTTGGCCAAAAAATTTGGAGGAGAAATAATTTCAGCAGATTCAAGACAACTTTATAAAAAAATGGACATAGGCACAGCCAAACCTCTCGGTCAATGGAAACGCGAGGGTTTCAAAAAAAATTATTATGTTGATGATGTTCCACATTATTTGGTAGATTTCCTTGATCCTGGCAAATATTTCACTGCCGCCGAATTTCACGACCAAGCCATCAAGTATGCCAAGATGATCCACATGAAAAATAAAATTCCTTTTGTGGTCGGTGGTACTGGTATGTATATACAATCACTAGTTGATAATTATAAGATGCCAAGAATTGCTCCCAACAAAAAACTAAGAAGAAGTTTCGAAGAAAAAAGTATTGAAGATCTAGTCGAATGGTTAAAACAAGTAGATCCTATTTCTGCCGAAATAATTGATATCAACAACAAAAGAAGAATTATCCGAGCTCTAGAAGTCAGTATCCTCAGCGGTGAACCATTTTCTACTCAACAAAAAATGGGCGAACAACTTTTTGATATTTTACAAATTGGCCTCAAAGCAGAAAAAGAAATTATTCACCAAAGAATAGAGGATCGCGTTGACAAAATGATACAAGAAGGAATTTTGGAAGAAATAAAAAAACTACAAAAACAAAAATACAGCTGGGACTTACCAAGTATGAGTGGTATTGGTTATCGTCAATTTCGTGATCATTTAGAAGGAAAAGAAAGCCTGGAAGATGCTATCAAAAAACTGAAAAGAGAGACCAAACATTTTGCCAAAAAACAAATGACTTGGTTCAAGCGTGACCAAAGAATCAACTGGCTAGAAAATAGAGATGAAGCAGAAAAATTGATAGCAAAATTTTTAAAAGATTAAAATTAAGAAAACAAAAACACTGTCCTATCACGGACAGTGTTTTTTAATTTCACAATTAAGAAATTATATATTCTTTCTCACTTTATTAATAGCAAGACCAGCGCCAGCTACAGCAGCTAAAGCACCACTACCAAAGATGATTTTTATCCAAGTTGGTAGTTCTTCTACTTCTCCAACTGGTGTTTCTTTAATACTTTCTTCTTTGATATTTTCAAAAATAAACTCTTCTTCAGAAGAAGTATCTTCTTCCTCAATTGTACTTTCTTCTATAATTTCTTCTTCAATAACTGTTTCTTCTTCAGTATTGTTAGAAGAATTATTGTTATTAGTATTTGTAGTAGTACCAGTACTTCCAGTTTCTTTTACAGATGTAGTTGTATCAGTTTTTGGAATTGTAGTTTCATTTTTAGTTTCACTTTCTGTATTAGTATTTGAAGTATTATTTGTAGTTCCCGTATTTGTAGAACCTTTAGCAGCTACAACTTTTACTTTTACTTCAGCAATACTCTCAGCACCGTAAGCATCACGTACTTTGCTTATCAAAGTGTAATTACTTATTTTAGTATAAGTATGTTTGACTGTTGGTACCGTGTAATATACTTCATCACTATCATCACCAAAGTTCCAGAAGTAAAATCTAATATTATTTTCTTTGTCAGTACTTTGACTAGCATCAAAAGTAATTTCTTTGTTTACTTCCACAGTTACTTCTTGACCATTAGTTATAGCAGCTTGAGGAGCTGTATTAGAAAGAAGAGCAGAACCACCACCGCCACTAGATCCACTTGAACTGCCAGAGTTGCCACCATTATTCCCTGTTTCTTCAGATGTAGAATTTACAACCGTAACAAGAAATGTAGTAGAGGTAATTTCATAACCATCGTCAGCAGTGATTTCAATCGTACTTGTTCCCACTTTTAAACCAAGTAAAGTGAGAGAATCATCTTCTCCAAGAGTAGTTGTTACAACAGTATTATCACTATTATCACTTACAGAAATAGTAAGTATTTCTCCATCTCTATCTGTAAAAACACCACGAATTGTATTACTATCTATTAACAAACTAGATGATACTTTCAAATCAATTTGTTTATTTCCTAAAGTATTTACTGTTAATTCTGGTGGAGTATTTACTTTCAAAGAAAATGCATCAGAGACACTAGCACCTTGATTATCTGTGGCAGTAACAATTACTTGAACTGTACCATAATTATGTGGTGTCAGTGTTATTTGACCCAATGCGTCAATTCCACTTGTCACTATAGAAGCATCAGTTGTAGTAGCTGAAAAAGTTAATGTATCACCCGCATCAACATCTTCGAAATAAAGATGAAGATTTGATCCAAATGTTTCTTGCAAAGAAATTTCGTTATCTACAAATACTGTTGTAGTTGATAATGTAGGAGCATTATTTCCTTCTATAGGAGTAGAGTCACTAACGATTACCGCAAAAGTAGAGGTAACAATACCACCATGTGTATCATCTCCCGTAAGTTCAATAACACTTGCACCGACTTTCAAACCTGTCAACATTAAACTAGAAAATTCTATGCCTGGTGTTGTTGTCACAACAGTAGCATCTGTATTATTAGTCAAACTAATACCAACTATGTCATTAACATCAGCATCAGAAAATAAATTCTGCAATATTGCATTATTAATAGTTAATGTGGAAGTAGTATAGAGATCAATATATTGTGTGGCTATTGGAATATTTACTGTTGGAGAATTATTTCCACCACCATTATTATTTTCTACGACAGTCAAACTAAACGTGGTACTAGCACTCAAGCCATCAGGATCTGTAGCCATCATTGTTACTGTTGTTGTACCGACACTTGTTCCTGTAAGTACCAACTCACCTGCTGTTATTTGAGATGTTGCAATTACAGGATTTGAAAGTTCTACACTATATGTAAGTACATCTGAATCAGGATCTGAAAAAGTGGTTGAAAATGAAACAGGGGTTGAGTTTGAACCAACATTAACATTACCCAAAAGTATTGGTTGCATAATTGCAACAGGTGCATGATTTACAGGCGGTACAACATTATCCAGAATTGTCAAAGTGTGTGTCTGTGCATTCGGTAAAATAGGTGTAATATTTCCATTTTTAATGGTACCATTGTCATTTAATAAATCTATTTTTGTAATTGTAAACACTAAATTTTTTTCACCAGTTACATTCAAGATATCTACAGGAAAAGATTTAATAGAATTTTTTGGTACTACCCAAGTAGAACCTGAACTCAATTCATTTGTTCTTACAGTATAATCCGTTAAAGAAGATGCCGTACCCGAAAGTTCAAATGTCAAAGACACATCATTGTCAGTACCATTGTTGTATACAAGTGATGAATTAGAGTCATTCAATGAAATTCCTTCTGCAACAGATGAAGCTGGATTTATAAAACCTACATCATTTTCCTCATCTTTTATATCCAAAGTAAAGTTGATATTACTTAAAGATAAATCATAATCAATAAAGATACTCTCATCAAACGCATTTGTTACAGTCCAAATTGTCTGTTTTGCAACATTATCAAAAGACGAATTATCATAAATACCATTTGTACGAACAGAAAAAGTAGAACTAGAATTTCTTGGTACAGAAAGATTGAAAAAATTACTCATGATTGGTGTAGAGATATTTTGTTCATCAATAACAGACAATCCAAATTCTTGTTCGAGTAAAGCATCACCAGTAAGTTCAATAGTATAAATTAAATCAGTATTATTATTGTTTACCAACTTAGTAACATTAGCTCCTGTAGCAACACCTTCATAGACAACAGAAGTAGCGGGAGTAAATATTGGTTCAATAATAGTAGGAACATCATCATCTTCAATACTCAAACCAAACAGCTGGTCAGGTTGGTCGATATTAATACCTTTTATAGTAAAAATAATGTATTTGAATAAAACATTAAAACTATTAATAGTATCGTTACCCATAACAGTTACAGGAACAAACAATTCATCATTTTGTGTTGCTGGCGTAAAAGTAAGAAAATACGAAGAATCTTCCAAATTAGGCACAGAATTAGGTACCTCATAATCAACACCATATTCAGCAAAAGTATCATTTAAAACACTATAAAATATTACTTCCACAGTATAATCAGAGACCAAAACTGGACCATTATATTTTACACCAACATTATAAGTAGTTGTTTCTCCTAAATTTCCTTCTTTTACATTATCAACAAGTAAAGAGAATGTGGGAGAGACAACTTCTGCATATTCTGCACTTACCAAACCTACCCCAAAACCATTGAACAATACAGCCGAAACCAGAAAAAAGTTTCCCAGTTTAGCAAAAAAATTATTTTTCATAAGTAAATATATTAAACTTGGTAATTTTGAATTAATAAGTTAAATATATCATACTCAATTAGTATGAATTAATAGATAAATTTATCATACTTTTTAAGTATGAGTAAACTGACTATATATTACAATGGTTTATGTGAATGGTCACGACCATTTTGAATTACTAATTGGCCAAATAAAGCCTTTGAATGTATCTAAATATGAGAGAAATTAACAACATACCATACTATTTTTGTCAACATCCTACATATATTAAATTAACATAATCTTTATATCTTGTAAAGTCTATGTGTGAACAATCAAAACTTCATAAAAAAAGAAGCTACTCAATATATATGAATAGCTTCTTTATTTTTTATATTATCAAACAATCTTACACATTTTTTCTCACTCTATTGATAGCAAGTCCAGCGCCAGCAATAGCAGCTAGAGCACCACTGCCAAAGATGATCTTGATCCAAGTTGGTAATTCTTCTGTTGTTTCAGCAGGTACTTCTTCAGTAATTTCTTCTTCAGTATTTTCAGAAGTAGTCTCTTCTTCTATAGAAGTATTTTCTTCCTCAGTTGTTATTGCTTCTTCTTCAGTATTATTAGCAGAAGTGTTATTGTTAGTATTATTATTTGTACTACCAGTACTTCCAGTTTCTTCTACAGGAGTTGGGGTATCAGTTGTTGAAGTAGAAGTTGTAGTTTCAGTTTCAGTTTTAGTTCCACTTTCAGTATTAGTATTTGGAGTTCCCGTATTTGTAGAAGCTTTGCCAGCTACAACTTTTACCTTTACTTGCGCACTACTCTCAGCACCGTAAGCATCTTTTACTTTGATATTCAAAGTGTAATTACCTATTTTAGTATAAGTATATTTGACTGTTGGGACAGTGTAATATACTTCATCACTTCCGTCACCAAAGTTCCAGAAATAAAATCTAATGTTTCCTTCTTTATCTACACTACTACTAGCATCAAAAGTAATTTCTTTGTTTACTTCGATAGTTACTTCTTGACCAACAACCATAGAAGCTTGAGGAGCTGTGTTTGGTAATAAACTACCACCGCCGTTACTTGAACCGGTATTGTTATCAGTATTACCTTCATTATTTTCTTTTACTGTGACATTAAATATATCATAAACACTATGTTGACTATCAGAGGCAGTAACACTCATAAGAGTTGTACCTATAGCTACACCAGTAATTGTTAATTTATTTGTTTCAGTATTAAGTGTTGTAGTAATTAAATTTGGAACGTTAATACTTGTTAAAAAAGACAAGACATCTTCGTTTGGATCTGAAAAATAATCATTTAAGTTCAAAACTACACTTTCACCTACTTTTAAAGTTTGATTAACTATTTCTTTTATTAATATAGGTGTTACATCTTCTGTGACAGTTACCTTAAATGATGTACTTGTACTAAGACCACCCAAATCAGTTGCACTAAGAGTAATTGTAGAAGTACCTACACTTTCAGCAGTAAAAGTATATGCCCAAGAATTTGTAAAATTTGTTGTTGTTACAGAAACAACAGAACCAGCACTAATTTCTACACCATAAGTTAACTTATCATCACTATCTTCTACATCTTCAAAAATAACACTAGGAATAATATCAAAAGTCTGACCAACCTCCAATGTTTTATCATCTATTACAGTTGATGTTGGAGCATTATTTCCCTCAACAGGAGTAGAATCAGTAACGATTACATCGAAAGTTGAGGTAACAATACCACCACGATGATCATCACCAGTAAGTTCAATAGTACTTGTTCCAACTTTTAAACCTGTTAATACTAAACTAGAAAATTCTATGTCTGATGTTGTTGTTACAACAGTAGCATCTGTATTATTAGTCAAACTAATACCAACTCTATCATTAGTATCTAAATCAAAAAATAAATTCTTTAATATTTCATTATTAATAGTTAATGTAGAAGTAACATAAAGATCTATATATTGTGTGGCTATCGGTGTTTTTATTGTTGGAATATTATTTTCACCTGATGTAGGAACATTTTTGATAGTAAGTGTATGTGTTGTAACATTTCCTGCAGTGAAAGATGTTGTTGTTGAATTATCCGCAAAATTTACTTGTGTAAGAGTAATTTCAACAGTTTTATCACTATCAACTGTATTCAGAGTCAAAGGAAAACTACTACTACTATTAATACCTATCAAAAGTACTGCTTCTGTACCATTACCAAAAATAGAAGTACCAGTTCCTGATCTCAAAGTATAGTCTGTGCCATATACTGCTGTGCCAGAAAATGTAAATTTCACAGATACATCTTGATTTTCATTATTAATAACATTAGCAACATTTACATTACCAGAATTTTCATTAATAGTAGAAGTTGAAAAAGAAAATGTGACGTTAGCTGTGGTAGTAGTGGATGCAGTATCATTATCTTTAATAATAGTAGTGTAAGAAATATCTGCAAAATCATAAACTCTTTGTTCAATATCAGTAGCATATTTCAATGTAATAATAACTGTTTCATCAATTTCTACTTCTGTGTCCTCTACTGGTTTAAAATTAAATCTTCTTTTTTCATTTCCTGTAACCCCACTAATTATACCATTTTCTAAATCCACACTATTAGGCACCGCCATAACATCTCCATTTTCATTTATACTACGACTAGTTGTTTCAATTATATAATCAGATGTAGAAGCTGTTCCACTAATTTCAAAATGAAAATCTAAAGTTGTACTAGCATTATTTATAAAAGTAGCAATACCACCAAAATTATCACTTTCATTTCTTGAAAATGGACTAGGGACAATAGTATCAAAAGTAGGAGGTGTAATATCATTATCATTGATAGTAAAATTTATAGCACCACGAGAACTAAAACCTTCTACAGGTGTTCTATTTTCATCATCATAACTAGCTGTTTCAAATGTCAAACCAAAAGATTCTGCATTTTCTGATACTGTGTCATTTATAATATTTATAGGAAAGATGACAGAATCATTTGCAGGCACACTTATTAAGTTTGTATCAACAACTACAAATGGAGAACCTTCCCCAACAAACAATTCATAATCACCACTACCATCTATACTTCTAACAGCTTCACCTGACATAGTAAATGTTAGATTTATAGTACTAGTAGATGAATTAGAAATTGTTACTAAAGAAATAGGGTTAATGTCACCCTCAGACAAAGTTGCTGTATTTGGAGACATACCCAAAACTTCTACAACATCAGCCTTCACAAAGGCTACACCAAAACCATTGAATAAAACAGCTGAAACCAGGAAAAAATGGCCTAGTTTAGCGAAAAAGTTCTTTTTCATAGACGAATATATTAGACTTAATATGTATAAATTAAAATGACTACACATTATAATGGTTTATGGAAATCACAACCATTTGTAAATTATGAATTAATCGGCTAAATAAAGCCTTTTTATATATGTGTAATAAACGGAGTAGTGTAGCACATTTTGCTACTTTTGTCAATATCTTCCGCATATGTTAAAATAACATAACATTGAACCTTTGTAAAGTCTATAAACTATGAACAAAACATACTATCCAAACCAAAAAACACACAGCAAAATATTGCTCTGGATACAGAGAGTCACGGCTATTGTCTTCCTCTATGCCACCCTCACCTTGCCAGCGGGCTTAAAACTAATGGACACACCTTTGGTTAATACTATCAGAAAAGAATACCCTACTTGGTGGCATGTAGTCTTCGATATTATGTTGACTATTCTTATTTCTGGAATCATTATTTTCATAATCAAATTATTTTTACTATACACAAAAAAACATCCTGTCTCCCAAAAATATATTAATTGGTTAAAAAAAATGGATGGCAAGTTCATACAGAATTTTCTCAACTTTGATTTTTTCGTAATTAAATTTTTGTTAGCAACTCTAGTCTCAATGATTATCTGGCAATTATTAAAATTATTTTTACAAAATTTTAGCATTTTTAATCTGCCTCAATATTCTACTCAGCCAGTAGTATTCATCATGGTGATGTTGGGATTGATAACTTTGGTAGAAAGTTTTGAAACTTGGAAAAATAAAATTAGAAAACATTTGCATATTACGGAGAAGTTTTGATTATGAAAAAAATATTCTTAAAACTTTTACTAATTTTTTTCTTGAGTTTTATTTTTCTTTCTTCATCTATTATTATCACCAACAAAATAATAGAAAAAAACACTGACGAAAAAATTTATGATTCAATAGAAAATATTCCTCACAACAAAGTCGGATTATTACTCGGCACAAGTAAATATTTGAAAGATGGCAGAATAAATGCTTATTATGCTTATAGAATTACAGCTGCCAAAAAACTTTTTGAAGCTAACAAAATTGATTTTATTTTAGTAAGTGGAGACAACAGCACAAAGAAATACAATGAACCAACAACTATTCAAAATGATTTGATAGAAGCTGGCGTGCCGACTTCGAGCATCTTCCTCGATTATGCTGGCTTTCGAACTCTAGACTCAGTCGTCCGAAGCAAAGAAATATTTGGACAAGAGAATATTACTATCATCTCACAAAAATTCCACAATGAACGTGCCATATATATTGCCAACAAAAAAGGTATAGACGCTATAGGATACAATGCTCGTAATGTAAAATCTTATGCTAATACAAAAATACAAATCAGGGAAAGCTTCGCACGACTCAAAATGATGCTTGATTTATTATTTGATATTCAACCAAAGTTTTTGGGAGATAAAATAAATATAGAATAAAAATATACACAATTTATGATTGTTGTTTATTTCAAAACATGCTATTATTAGTAAGGTATGAATATAACTTCAATACAACAATTTAGAAACAGTCAAATCCAGCTATCCGCTAGTGTTCATTTCTTTATATATACAATAAAATCATCCTAATACGGATGATTTTTTATTTACTACATACCACTTTGGTGTGACTAATTTTATATAATATGTTAAATCTTCTTGAAAAAGAACTTCAACAAACATATCAAGAAATAATAGCCATAAAAAAAGATGTAGGTGATGCTATGAATTTATTTCGTGAAGCACAAATACGTACAACTGATAGTAAAGGTGGTACTGTTTCTAATTATCAATATTTTATATATCCTTTCAAAGGTTTTACTCTAGCTAATCAAGGAATTTATAACACTTTGGCAAAATATTTAGCAGAAATGATACCAAAAGATACCGAAGTTATACTGTCTATAGAATCTGATGGTATAGGCATTGCTACTTTGATCGCTGCACAATTACGACTTCCTTTGATTATTGCCAAAACATTTCATTATGATATAGAATGTGTTGATTTTTCACAACAAACAGGCTATTACGAACGTACAATGTATATGAGTAAAGCTCTAAAAAATAAAAAAATTGCTATTGTAGACTGTATGGCTTCAACTGGAGGAACTATTGTAAATATGGTAAAAGCAGTTGAGTCAATAAGCTCAGATACAAAAATTACAGGCATTTATTGTGTAAATGATAAAAGTAATTATAGACAAAAAAATGATATTTTTGAAAAATATGATTATTCCTACCTTTTTGATACTTATATAGAAAATAATAAAGTAATTTGTAGTATGTCTAGTCGTTTCAAAGATGTTTTTTGGGCTGACGTAAACCGTAGATTTTATACTATCACTGAACGATTAGCTGAAGATGTTTCAAATAAATCTAGACACGGCTATGGCGTAGGAGCCACATTGGTAGATTCTGAAACTTTCGAAATTTCTGCTTGGGGATACAGACGTGGACATGTTCATGCTGAACAAGATGCTTTGTCTATGCTAAAAAATAATACTCCTGATTGGGAAGAACACGAATACATGCTTTATTGTACAATGGAACCATGCACCTATCGTAATGGCAAATATACACCATGCTCACATCTTATATCTGATATGCCACAACTAAAATGGGTTATCATTGGTCAAAAAGATGTAGCTGACAACAAAATTTGTGGTAACGGTATTCAGTATTTAGTAGAAAATGGTAAAAACATTAGACTAATGGCAACCAATGAAAAATTTTATGCCAACCAAAATATTTTTCAAAAAACAAAAATAGAAAATGAAGAAATGATGTTGGAACCAGGACTTTCTTTTGCCTAAAAATTGATAATAATAAAATAAAAAAGCTATCAAATATTGATAGCTTTTTTTAAAATCAAAAAATTATGATGACAATTTGTTTTTCAAAATTTCCTCCACCACTTTCACATCAGCACTTCCTTCACTTGCTTTCATCACCATACCAATCAAAAATTTGATAACAGTTTCTTTGCCGGCTTTGACTTGAGCAACTTGGTCTGGATAATTAGCAATCACATCATCAACAAGACTTTCAATTTGACCACTGTCAGAAACCTGTCCCCAACCTTTTTCTTCCAAAATATGTGTTGGATCTTTGTCTACACCAAGACCAACCATAATAAGCAAAATTTTGTAAGCATTGGTAGCGTTTACTTTGTTATTATAAATAAGGGCAATAAGTTCAGCAAAATTCTCAGGAGAAAATTTGACATCAGTGATATCCATATTTTTTTCTTTGAGAATTCCCAAAAGTTTGGTAGTAATCCAACTGCCAGCTAAACGACTAATTTTTTGTGGAACATTTTCGGCTTTGTTCTCTGATTCTGGCATAGAATCCAACCACTCAACAAGGTCACTCATCACAGCTTCAGTAAAATAAGATAGTTCTTTGCTGTCTGTTAAAATCTTAGCATCAGAAAAAGAAAGAAAATATTCTTCACGAAAACGCAATCTCTTTTGAGCTGGTAACTCTGGCAAAGAAATATTTCCGGCAATTTTGAGAGGATGAAAAGGTGGAATATCTGGATCTGGAAAATAACGATAATCTGCTGCATTTTCTTTGGTACGTTGCATCACAGTTTCTTGTTTGCTGTCATCCCAACCACGAGTCTGCTGTACCCAAGTTTCACCTTTTTCTATCATGGCTGTTTGCCTTTTGATTTCAAAATCAATACCACGCTCAACAGCTTTGAAAGAATTCAGGTTTTTCAACTCTACTTTGTTATTTAATTTTGTACCGTTCAAAGGTTTTACCACACCGTCAACTATTTCAAAACTACCAACTTCTTGGACAGAAATATTGGCTTCACAACGCATTTGACCTTTTTCCATATCAGCGTCACTCACCCCCAAATAACGCACAATGTTGCGTAATTCTTGACAATAAGTCTTAGCTTCAAGAGCTGACTTGAAATCTGGATCAGTCACAATTTCAACTAAAGGCACCCCAGAACGATTGAAATCGACAAGAGTACTTCCATCTTCACCATGATTTAGTCTAGCAGTATCTTCTTCAAGATGAGCACGAGTAATACCAATCTTAGCAGTATCACGAATAGGATTTTCTCCTATAAAATCCAAATCAACAAATCCATGTTCAGCAATAGGCTCTTCATACTGAGAAATCTGGTAACCCTTTGGTAAATCTGGATAAAAATAATGCTTACGATCAAACTTGGAAAATTCCAAAATATGACAATTTAGCGCTTTTCCAACTAAAACAGTCCATTCTATCGCTTTTTTGTTTGGAACTGGCAAAGTTCCTGGATGAGCAAGACAAATTTCACAAATGTTTTTATTTGGTGTATCAATATTAGGATTGTTTGAGCAAGAACAAAACATTTTTGACTTTGTTTTTAATTCAACATGCACTTCCATGCCAATAATTGGGACGTATTGTTTCATATGTTTTTGTCATCCCGATCCTGAGCGACGAAGGAGTCGAAGGAGAGGGATCTTTTTTAAAATAACTTAATAGCACGTCTATAGGATGACTCTAAAAAAAGTCAAAGTTAGACATCCATAACTTGATTGTAACACGAGAAAAGACAAAAGAAAAGACCCCCAAATTTTGGAGGTCTCTTGAAAATAAAAAATAAATCTAAACATTTTCAATATTTTTATTATTTTTTAGTTCAAAATATAACAAAGTAGTCAATAATAAACTAAAAGAAAAAATACAAATAACAGCAAAAAGAAGCAATAATGAATAAAACCAACTATCTGTAGATAAAAATATAGTTAATATACTATCAAATATTAAATTGAAAACAATACTTACCAAAAGTAAAGGAAGAGCAGTCAATAAAAAAGATTCAAACACTCTACCTTTTACCAAAAAAATAGAATTTTTTATTGAAGCAAAACTTCCAGCATTTTCCAAAGCAACAGCTTGTCCTAATACTACAAACCACAAAACAACTAAGAGTAATAAAAACAACAAAACAAAATTAGAGATAATCATCTGCCCAAAAGACAATACTCCTGCTAAACTAGCTATGAAAATAGAATAAATCAAAATTGTAGGTATCATAAAAATCAAAACTAACCCCACATGTTTCCAAGCTATAAAAAAAGATTCTTTTAAATTAGAAAAAAATTTTGGCAAAATACTGTTTGTAACAAAAGCTGAAAAAAAACGTACTATAGAAATAGACAAAGAAAAACTTAACAAAGAAAAAATAAAAGCAGCGAGACCTATCAATGAAGTTCTCAAATATACATTTTTTATTAAATCAACTAAAACAACATTTGATATATCTTTCAATAAAATAACAAATGAAAAAACAGCCAAAATTATAAAATATGGCCACATTTTTGTAAAAACAGACAAATAAATTTTGCTAGATTTCACAAAAAATTTACTAATGGAAGGCAACATAAAATTATTTTAAATTAATTTTTTTATTTCTTCCCATAGTATAGCATGAATTTCTAGAATTGTTAAATTAGCATTTATTTTTTTCCAACCAAATTCTTCACCTATTCTCAAATGTGTTTGTCTCACTTTTTCCAAAAGTTCTTCATCTGTTTCATGCTTATGATTTTTTTCTGTACTTTCTGTAAAACGTTTACCATCAAAAAGAAAATCTAAATCTTCTTTTAATAAATGTGAATTTATTAATTTCAAATATTCTTCATCCACTCCAGCACCAATCCCCCAACAAATTCCCGTGCCAGTGTAATCTTCGGCAATAATATTTATACCACTTTCTAACTTTTCTTTCAAAGTTGATTCATATTGTGTACGATTGAGAGCGTAAATTGTTTGAATTTCACGAGGAGTCAGACTAAATTTGTTTCCCTCACGTAAATAATTATTCAAAATTACACCAGATGGTTCCAAATCATAAACAGGATATTTCATATATTCTGCTTTATGTCCTTCTGCTTGCAATTTTTCAACCAACATTTTGGCTTGAGTAGTTTTGCCCAAATTATTTATTCCGTGTAAAACTATGAATAATCCATTTTTCATAAATTATTTTATTTAAAAAAATTATCTCAATTGTATCTCTATTTTATCTCAATTTATTTATGAGAGTACTCAACAAAACTAAATTCACCAAAATCTTCACGCCCAACTTCTTTCCAAATATTTTTATTTATTTCTGGGAAAAAAACATCTCCATCAAATGTCTTGTGAACTTCGGTAATATATAGTTTATCAGCAATATCAATTGTTTGTTTATAAATACTTGCTCCACCAATGATAAAAACATTTTCATTTTTGTATTTTTCAAGAGCTTCTTCAATACTAAAATATTTTTCTACATTTTCTGGCAACAAATAATTTTCATCGCGAGTAATCACAATATTTTTTCTATTTGGCAGTGGACGAAATCTTTCGGGAATTGATTCCCAAGTATTACGTCCCATAAGAACAATATTTCCACTAGTAATTTCTTTGAAATGTTTCATGTCTTCTTTGATATTCCAAGGCAAAGCATTGTTTTTTCCAATGCAATTATTTTCTGAAATAGCGGCGATAAGTGAAAGCATATATTTTTAAATTAAACAGCAATATCAAATTTTATTCTATCAAAACTTTCGTAACCAACGACTTTGGTATCTTCAGCTTTCCAGTCAAAAATAGAAGTGAAATTTTCTGTTTCCAATTTTGGTAATTGATATTTATTTGAATCACGACTAAGTTGTTCTTCTGCACCTTCTATATGATTTTTGTAAATATGAGTGTCACCAAGGAAACCAACGAGCTTACCCTCACCCAAATTGGATTCTTTTGCCAAAAGATGTAATAACAAAGCATAACTAGCGATATTAAAAGGAAGCCCTAGCATAGTGTCCACAGATCTTTGGTTCCACATAAGATTTAATTTACCATCAGTAACCGTAACTTGAAAAGCATAGTGACATGGAGGGAGAGCCATTTTAGAAGCCATTGCAGGATTCCAGGCGCTTACAACCATTCTTCTATCGTCTGGTTTATTTTTCAAATTATCAACTACATATTTCAGCTGATCAAAACCTTGTTCTGTATAATCACTATCATAATTATAATAAGGTGCACCAAAATGACGCCATTGGAAACCATAAACTGGCCCCAAATCTCTTTCTTCTGCCATTCTTTTTTTGCTAGCTTCGTCATGTCCATAAGGAGCTTTTTCAGGATTTGCCCATTCATCCCAAATATGACAGTTTCTATCAATCAACCATTGTTTGTCAGTAAGACCTTTGATAAAAAATTCCAACTCCACAGCCAAAATTTTGAAAGGCATTTTTTTTGTGGTAAGTAATGGAAAACCTTTGCTCATTTCATGTTCAAACATGATGCCAGGTATAGAAATAGTACCAGTACCTGTTCTATCTGTTTTTTCTATTCCACTATCTAATATTTTTTTAACAATATCCAAGTATGCTTTCATATTTTATAAAATTAATTCCGCGTCTATCCGCGTAAATATCAATACTAATCTGCATTAAAACGAACCTGTACTCCCAAACCCCCCCCTATCATTTTCTTCCATTTTTTCTACTTCTACAAAATTACCACTATCAATACGCATAAACATACCTTGGGCGATACGCTCACCTTTTTCTACAATTACTTCTGCATCTGTAAAATTATAAACTGACAATAATATTTCATCATTTTCACCACAATAATCCCTATCAATTGTACCAACACCATTGGCGAGCATCAAACCTTTTTTCTTAGCAAGACTAGATCTAGCTGACAAAATAAGTCCGTGACTTTCTGGAGTTTTGATAATGAAATTACTTGGTAAAAGTGCCAAAGATTTTGGCGCAATTTTCATTTCTTCGCGAGAATACATATCAAAAGCAATAGAGCCTTGTGTTTTGTATTCTGGTAAAGGTAAACTTTTGTCTATGCGTTTAATTTTTATGTCCATAACTTTCTAAAATATTTTCTATTTTGTTATAAAGTTCTTCGATTGTACCATCATTATTTATTGTTTTTTCAGCTTTACTACCAAGCTCTTTTATCAGCATATCTGCTTCTGCTTGTTCATCAAGTAAAAATTGTTCAAACGTTTTGTCTTTTTCATCAGGATTTTCTTGACGATTCACCATTCTTTGCCAACGAGTTTTGACGTCAGCTGTAATATATATTAGATGAAAACCTTCTAAATTTTGTAAATAAGTGATGTCAGTTGGACGTCTAATACCATCTACCACAACAAGTTCATTTTTGTCACCAACCACATCTTTGGCAATGACATTGCTCATCACATCTTGCCCAAAATTTTCGCGCAATACTTTTGAAACGAGTTGCATATTTTCACGATTTTTTTCTACATAGATTCTATCTAAAACATCACGAAGCATATTAGAAAATCTGTAAGTATTACAATTATACTTTTCTTGTAAATATTTAGCCAAGGTTCCCTTACCAGAAGCCAAATCACCAACAAAACCTAAAATTATTTTATTTGACATATTTTTTATTCTTTATTTTTTGTTTCTTCTGAAATAAATTGTCGACAAACTACACCAGCCGCATCCAAGATACGACGTGAGGCTACAAAAATATCATCATCATGATATTTGTCACTCTCATAAACTATTTCTGTAATTCCATTTTGGACAATTGTCTTAGCACATTCATTACAAGGGAAAAGAGAGCAATAAATTTTACAATCTTTTGGCTGTTTACTTGAATTATATATTGCATTTTCTTCAGCATGACAAACATAGGCATACTTGGTATCAGATAATTTTTCACCTTCTCTATCCCAAGGTAATTTATCACTTTCAATACCCCTTGGAAAACCATTATAACCAAGACCAATAACCACATTATCCCTATCAGCAATTACAGCACCCACCTGCGTAGAAGGATCCTTAGAACGCAAAGCAATAACGTGAGCAATGCGCATAAAACACTCATCCCAAGAAATAAAATCTTTACGTGATTCAATAGGCATAATAAAAAGTTAAAATATATAATTGAATTTTAACAGAATTAAAAGACTATCGCAAGTGAACTTGAGCAAAACAAAAACCCCCCGAAAAAAGAGGAGTTTCTGTGGCCATACAGTGAGGGCTAAAATAAATTATAACCCTTGTTTGAAGTATTGCTACTTCAATATTGTTAAATTGTATTCAACTCAACAATAAAACTATTATACACAAAAAAACAAAAAAAGTCTATTGTTATCCCCAAAACCTGTGTATATTTTTATTTTGAACATTTTAAAGATAAAAAAACACCAATATAATTGGTGTCTATAAGAGCGGCAGACCGGATTCGAACCGGCGACCTCTTCCTTGGCAAGGAAGCGTTCTACCAACTGAACTACTACCGCATTTTTGCGAAATTCATTTTAACATATTTACAAAAAATGTAAATACCTTTGTTGCGGGAGTCGGATTTGAACCGACGACCTTCGGGTTATGAGCCCGACGAGCTGCCTGACTGCTCTATCCCGCGATATGTTTGAATACTACGATATATTTATTCTTCCTACTAAACGTTTTAACTAACCACACTGTGTAAATTTTAAGGTCAAAGCCTTTAGAGCGGATGACCGGAATCGAACCGGCGTCATCGGCTTGGAAGGCCGAGATAATAAGCCATTATACGACATCCGCATTGATGGTTAAGATTATATATGAAAAGGATTTTTTTGTCAATGTTTTAAACAAAAAACAGGTTTCAAAACCTGTTTTTTTATTAGTTTAATATTTTTTGAATCTATGTAATCAATGTCTTCCAATCACTTACAAATTTTTCCAAACCAATATTTGTCAATTCATGTTGAATATTATATTCAGCTTTTGATAAATCTACATTCTCAAAATCCAAATTTACTAAATCTTTTTTGTTATACACAAAATCTGTTTGAGGTAACTCCAAATCTCTTTTCCACCATTCTTCCAAAATTTTTAAAGGAGCTGTAATAATATCTACTTTCAAAGCCAAACACGCCATAAAATGTTCATAAGTTCTGACACTAGCCGCCAACAATTCAACATGTCCATCCCCTTTTTCGTACATTTTTTGGATATTAGCAATCAAACTCATACCATTTTGTCCCTTATCATCAAGTCTACCAATAAAAGGAGAAACAAATACATCCCCTTTTTTTGCGCCATTACTCATATTATATACAGCCGCTGCTTGCTCTTGTGAAAAACAAAGAGTCATATTCACTTTGATATTTTCTTCAACTAAAATTTTTTCAGCTTCCAAACCTGTTTTTGTAATAGGCAACTTAATATGAGCATTTTTTATCCAACTATTCATTTCTCTTGCTTGTATCAAAATTTTTTCTAAACTGGTTTCTTTGTCTGCATAGACTTCTATAGAAATAGAACCTTCTGGAATCAAAGCACGAATTTCTTCTATTACACTTTTATAAAAAGCATTTACTTCTTCAGAAGTTAATTTTTCTCCTGCAAAAATTTTGGCTTGCAATTCTGGATTTTTGGCAATAAGACTTGGATTGGTAGTTTGTCCATCAAGAAAACCAAGAAGTTTAATTGCTTCTCTGGTTTCAACTGGATTACCACTATCAAGAAATATTTTTGTTTTAAAATTTTGTGGTCGCATATATTTCAATTATTATATTATTTTTATAGTATAACATGTAATCAAAAAACAAAAAACTCTCTATAAAATAGAAAGTTTTTTTGTGGACCTTACTGGATTCGAACCAGCGACCTCCCGTCCGGGCACTCTAGCCTCCCGATGAATCGGGAAACGGCCCTTTGCTTTATTTAATTGTGGACCTTATGGGACTTGAACCCATGACCTCTTCCATGCCATGGAAGCGCTCTAGCCAGCTGAGCTAAAGGCCCTTTTTACTTCAAATAAAGTAAAAACATATTATCAACAAAATATGATTTTGTCAAAAATCAAAAATTCAAAATCCAAATCGAAAAATTCAGAATACTAGCAAAACTCACCCACAATAAATAAGGTACCAACAACCATGCAGCCAATGTAGAAAATTTATTAAATTTGAAAATAGTTATTACAATAGCTAACCACAAAACAATTATTTCAGCAAAAGCCAAACCTGGATTCAAAATTCCAAAAAACAAAGCACTCCACAAAACATTTAACAAAAGTTGCAATAAATAAATTTGCAAAGCTTCTTTTTTCTTTTTTTGATGAAAAATTGTCTTTTTGGTCCAGACCAAATAAACAGCAACTCCCATCATCAAAAACAAAATTGTCCAAACAGGTCCAAATACCCAATTTGGTGGATTGAAACTTGGTTTATTCAAAGTTGTATACCAAGTAGGTATAGAAACAAAATTAAAAACCGAACCTAAGACACCTGCAAGTTGTGTACCAACAATAGATATTGTTAGTTTTTTGAAATCTATTTTCATAAGTTAAAATTAATAATTTATTATATCTGTTATTTGAATTATCCGAATATTTGAATCAATCCTCTAAAAACGCTTAGTATAAAAATGACAATAAGGTTCATGTCCATTTTTTTCATAATACTTTTGGTGATAATTTTCTGCTTCCCAAAATTCTCCAGCTGGTAAAATTTTAGTAAAAATATCAAGCCCCTTTTCTTTCAAAATAAGAATCAATTTTTTTGTAATATTTCTTTGTTCATCATCTACACAAAATACAGCTGACAAATATTGTTCTCCAATATCAGGTCCTTGTCCATTTTTTTGAGTTGGATCATGAATTTCAAAAAAATATTTACATACTTTTTCAAAATCTATTTTGTCAGAATCAAATACAACTTCCAAAGCTTCCAAATGACCAGTCGTATGAGCACAAACTTCTTGGTAAGTTGGTTCTTGTTTTTCTCCACCCATATAACCAACTGTTGTTTTGACAACGCCCGGGAGCTTATCAAAATAATATTGCACTCCCCAAAAACAACCACCAGCGAAATATGCCTTGTTCATTTTTTTTAGAATGTTCATATATAATTTGTGTTTTATTTACTAAAGACTCGAGCAAAAAATTGAGATAAAACAGATATAAGATAGAGATAATTTAATCATCTCCATTTTATCTCCTTATATCTATCTTATTTTACAATAACGAAGAGATAAAATTGAAATAATAAAATGACCATCTAGATTACTAGTCCTTTTCAAATAACAAAGACAAAGAATTTACACAATGCCTAATATTTTTTGGAGTCATACCTTCACCAGCAAAAACATGACCAAGATGTGCCCCGCAATTAGCACATTGAATTTCTGTACGCAAACCATCACTATCCACCAATCTTTTTATACTACCTTCAATTTCATCATCAAAACTCGGCCAACCACAACCAGAATCAAATTTGTCCTCTGATTTATAAAGTTTAGTACCACAACGTTTACAAGTATAAACACCTTTATCATTATTCAAATAATATTCACCCGAAAAAGGAGCCTCAGTGCCTTTGTTCAAAATTATTTGTTCTTCTTCAGGAGTCAATTTCTTAAACATAAACTATCTTTTAAAAAATAATAATTTCTTTTTTTTCAAAATTTGGAATTGATAAATAGTAGCCACAACCTGCAAAGTACCCATTACACAAAATAAAATATTAAAAGAATAAAATTTCAAAATAATACCTCCAATTAAAATTGCAATACCTGTAATAATATTCGAACTACCACTTGCCAAACCCCATTCCATACCATCTTTATTTTTATCTTCATACTTAGCATACAATGAATACCAAGTTGGAGCAGCCAAAGAAGCTGATATACCCAAACCAGCCTGCACAACGAAAAGTTTCAAAGATGAATCTACAAACAAATAAGCAAAGGTAAAAAAAGCATTCAAAGCATAACCAAATACCATTATTTTTGCTTTATCAGATTTATCAGAAAACTTACCAACAAACATTGTTAGCAAACCCATAACTAAAAGATAAATCGACCAAGCATAACTTATATCAAGAACATCACCACCAATTTTTTCAGTAAAAACAGCTAACAAAGGACCAAACATGCCCTCACCTAAATACCACAAATTACCACCAATAAGTAAGGATTTTATTTTTTTGTTCATAAACTATTTTATATAATATTATAAATCTAAAAATTCAATGATTTCAAAAATTTATAAATTTCCACTTCAAGTTCTTTTGGATTATTGAGAATAATAATATGATTAGCCTCAGGTACAATTGACAATTCAGAATTTTGGATTAAACTATGCATTTTTTTGGCCTGCAAAACACTTATTACACTATCTCTGCCACCCTCTACAATCAATACTCTTTGTTTTATTTTTTTCATTATGTCTATAGCATCAAACTTTGCGACATTTTGATAAGTAAAAATCCAAGATTTGAAACTGGTATGAGTAATATCAGCAAAAATTCTTTGTATGTTCCAGTCCCCTGTTCCCACGTATTTATCAAAATTATTGTGACCAAAAATTTTCTTATTATCAACACTTCTAATCAAAAAATAATTAAGTAATTTTACAAAAAACAAATTTTTATGAAAAATAAGCCTGAGTGATCTTGGTGCTTTGTAAGTAGAATCAACTAAAATATAAGATTTTGCCAATTTGGGATACATTTTATGGAACATCATAGATACCATTGCCCCAAAACAATGCCCTACAAAAACAAATTTTTCAATATTCTCATGTTTAATAATAAGAAAAACGTCTTTGGCAAAATTGTTCAAATCATAATCTTGTGGTGTCTCTGGTCTATCAGACTTACCATGCCCCCTCATGTCTAACACCAAAGTTGAATAGCCTTTTTTATGGAAAGGTACTGTTTCTTTGTGCCAAGAGGTAAGATCACTACCGACGCCGTGTAAAAAAATTAAAAACTTTTCTGAATTCTTCACTCTTACAATATCATAATTTATTTGAGTACCATCAAAAGATTTCAATTGTTTTTGCATAACGCTTTTGTATATAATTTTTCATAAGTACTAATATTATACACCACAAAAGCTTTTCGTACCATATCTTATAGAAATAGCAATATAGTTATTGTTAATAACTATATATTGTATATTATACGAACTTATGTTATAATAAATTTATATGAAAAAACAAAAAAAAATTTCAGAAAAAAATATTTTATCAAAAATAAAAACTGATTTACTACAAAAAAACTATAAGCCAACAACTATTAAATCCTACCTTTTTTATTTAGAAAAATATTTATTTTTTTTAAATAAAAAAAAAATATCTGACGAAAATACATCAATAAAACTATTTTTGAAAACTCAACAAAAAAAATCAAATCAAACAAAAAATTTAATTTTAAACATTTTGTCATTTTATTACAAAAATTTCAAAAAACAAACAGTGTCTATAATTTTTTTTAAAACAAATACAAACAAGATAAATACTTTGAACAAAAAACAATTTGAGAAAATAATAGAAAATACCAAAAATCAAAAACATTGTCTCATTTTTTTATTATCTTATGGTTCAGGATTAAAAATAAGTGAGATTATAGATATAAAAGTCAAAAATTTACAATTTGAAAACAACATTATTACCCTAAACAACAAATCAACTAAAGAAAATAGAGAAACTATATTACCTCAGACAATAAAAAATGAATTGAAAAGATTTGTCGCTTTCAAAAAAATGAATGATTTTGTTTTTATAAACCCACAAAATAAACAACTAAGTATCAGATCTGTTGAAAAAGCTTTCACAGAAGCCCTAAAACGTGCCAAAATAACTAAAAAAATAACTTTTCAATCTTTACGACACAGCTTTAGTAAAGAAATGCTTGAAAGGGGAATCGATGAAAAACAACTTCAAAAAATACTTGGCCATAAAAATATTCGTACTACCAAAAAATACAAAACAAGTAAGCCTGTACAAACACTCAATATTTTCAGCCATTTGGATCAAGTTTCATGTGAAACATGAAACAAAATATATAATGTTACACGTGAAACATAACAAAAAACGCCTTTTACTGGCGTTTTTTGTTTGCGTTTGTATAGTATATTGTATACATCCATAATTTGTATATACATATTATATATAAACTTTCAAAATTCTTAAAAGATTCATCTAATAGTTCGTTTTATTTTTTTCGCATCTTTATACAAATTATAGATAGTCCTAATGAATTTATAGATCAAATTTCTATTTTTTTATATTTTATAATAAGCTACTCTGAAGTTACACTGAAATCGGAAAAGAGGCAACAGTTGGATCGCTAATTCAGACTAATAAAAAAAATTTAAACTTATTCACTTTGCTTACATAAAAAGCTTAATCTATTTTATAAGAAAGATAAAAATGAAAACTAAAGGAGAAATCCAAATTAAAAAAATAATCCACAGCCATCTGTGGAAGAATTTCATTTACAATATTATTGCAAACATTATGTTTTACTAAAAAAAATAGTTACAATTGTTTATATTTGTATACACAAATGTATACAAATATACATATTATAAACTATATAAACACAATATATACCTAAACGTTAGCAGTGTATTGTTTCTCGTCTGCCATTGCCTGTGCCCCTGACATGAATCGAACATGTGTCTAGACGTTAGGAGTGTCTTGTTCTATCCACTGAACTACAGGGGCATAAGTAAGGGCGGGCAGGTATCCACTGAACTAAATGAGAATCTGTGTATATTTTTTATAAAATAGTAGAGTATTCTATACAATTAAAAACAAAAATGTTATAATAGCTGTGAATAAATCAACTTATGCACAGACTTTTACACAACCTAATTGGATGGTACGGTGCCATTATAATCCTTGTAGCTTTTGCTTTGACCAGTTTTGAAATTACCAATTCTAATTCTTTTTTATACCAATCGATGAATGTTACTGGTGCCTTAGCTTTAGTTTACTACTCTAGTACAAAAAAAGATTATCCAACAACAGTATTAAACGTTTTTTGGGCATTAATTGCTACTTTAGCAATAGTTAAACTATTTTAAATATGTTATCTGTTATTATTGGTATCTTTGGTATAATTGCGTTAGCCATTGTAACCTTTTTTTTTAGTAAAAGCAAGTAAACAACTGCTGTAAATAGTAAAAAGACCAGAGTAAATAGAATATAACAAAATCTGTTTACTATTGTGTGTTGTCTATTTACTTCGCAAATAATATACCTCAATAATACTTTATTTATGCAAACCGCAATTCTTATTATATTAACTTTATTACTCTTAGCCACTCTTGCCGGCATTTTTTTTCTTTATCAAAAAGTACAAGATTTGAAAAAACCAAAAGAAGGCGAACAAAACATGTTTATGCTTTTGCAACAACAAATGCAAGACCTAAACAAAACTCTAGATCAAAAAATGTCTGAGACACACAAGTCCATGAATGACACTCAATTCAATATAAATAGAACTATTCAAGATCAATTTGGACAAAATGCCAAAATTATTCAAGGCATATCTACCCAAAGCAATAAGATGATTGCCGACATCACAGAGAAACTAACAAGTTTAGACAAAACCAATCAACAAGTTATTGGCTTTTCTGAACAACTTTCAAATTTGGAAAAAGTTTTGAAGCACCAAAAACAACGTGGCAACTTAGGTGAAGCTGGTTTGCAACTTGTCATGGAAAACATGTTGCCACCTGGCTCTTTTGAATTTCAACACAAATTCGATGATGGTGATATTGTGGACGCCCTTATCATCACCAAAGAAGGTACTATCCCTGTGGACGCCAAATTTTCTCTAGATAATTATCAAAGACTTTTGCACGAAGAAAATGAAGACGTTCGTAAAAAATTGGAAGTAGATTTCAAAAATGATTTGAAAAAAAGAATTGATGAAACAAGTAAATATATCAAAACAAAAGAGGGGACGCTTGAATTCGCTTTCATGTTCATCCCTTCCGAAGCTATTTATTATGATTTGCTAGTCAACGAAGTCGGAGCTGTTAAAGTAAATACCAGAAATCTTATTGATTATGCTTTCAATGAAAAAAAAGTTGTCATCGTTTCACCAACAACTTTTGCAGCCTATTTGCAAACTGTTTTGCAAGGTTTACGCGCGATGAAGATAGAAGATGGCGCCAAAGAAATTCGCAAGAATGTTGAGCAACTTAGCAAACATCTCAATGCTTATGAAGACTTCATGAAAAAACTTGGTATTAGCATGACTACTACAGTCAATCATTACAACACCGCTTACAAAGAGCTTGGCAAAATAGACAAAGACGTCGTTCGTATTACTGGCGGAGAAAAAAGTGTTGAACCAGAGTTGTTGGATAAGCCGAAAATGGAAATAGAGTAAAATAAATATGTCTGAACAAATAAAATTTAATTCAGAACATAGAGATTATTCTAAAGAGGACGAATATTTAAGGTTGTCTAGAAAAGTAGGAGAAGCCTACATATCTTTTATAAACCAATTGTCTGGTGGATCAAATTTTGAAGAAAAAAGTGTAGATGAATTTCCTGAAGATATAAAAAAAATGTTAAGAATCTATCTACAAAGTACAGAAAAGTATAAAGAAAAATATGAAAAACGTGTTGTTGAGGGAAAACTAGTGGCCTTAGACTTTTTAAAACAAGCATTTCCACAAGATGTTATAGAAAGAATCCCTGAAAATGGTTACCAATTAAAAAGATTAAGTACTGGTATTTATACTATCGTAATGACAGATACTGCCTACCAAATTTTATTTCCAAATGAAAATGGGAGGACCCAAGCAAAAACTGCAAAAATAAGAGATTCGGAATCTGTATCATTCATAATAATTAAAGATACTACTAATCAATCATATCTATCAGAAAATATACCTCACGAAATAAATCACTTGATAGGATTGTTTGCACAACTTGATGGACATACTTTTACCGATGAAAAAAATGAACACATTGCAAAAGGTTTCAGTCTCTACCGTGAAGAACTTTTAGCTAGATTATCAAGTAATGGAATAATCGGCGGATATGACCACATAAGAATAAACCCGACCGAAAGAGAAAAATTACAAAAAGATGAACCAGAAAGTTTAAAAAAACTTGATGAATACAATGTGATACTTTTTGATTTATGTATGGAATTAATCTATCTTGTCGGCACCGATGAATTAGAGGTAAATAAAAAAGACATAATATTGTCCGTGTTACAATCAAAAAATTTTGATGAACTAATATCAAAACTCACTTTAATTAAAAAATTAGCTGAACGGAAAAAAATAAAGATTAAGAGTAAAGATTGGACAACATAGCAAATTTAAAATATGCCAGAAAAAGTTCCTACCCAAGATATTCTACAAGCTTTTAATACTTCTGGTAAACCAGAACTACTTGATGGTGGGCAAGGAACATGCTTTCGTGTTGGGAATATTGTACTAAAACCAACAGACAATCCAATCGAAACAACTTGGCTAGCAGAAATAAATAATAATCTCCAAAGTAGTGAATTCCGCGTGCCAAAATATAAAAAAGTCAATAATGATTGTTTTGTTTTTGAAGGTTGGACTGCTAGTGAATTTTTGGAAGGTGCACATAAAAAAGATAACTATACAAAAGCTATTGAACTCAGTAAAATATTTCACAATGAATTAAAAGATATCAAAAAACCAGACTGGTTTGATAAAAAAACAGACGTGTTCGCTATTGCTGACAAAATTGCTTGGGGAGAATTGCCACTACCAAATTTTGAACCAGCAAAAAAACAACTTGAAAATATTTTTGAATTACTAAAAGAAAATAATCTTCCTAACCAACTTGTTCATGGTGATTGGGGACCTGGTCAAATATTATTTTCTGATACACTTCCTCCTACTATACTTGATATGACACCATATTTTAGACCAGCCAATTATCCCATTGCTGATATGTTAATTAGTGCGTTAGCAAATGATAATTTAGATGTATCAATAATTAATCTAGGTAAAAACATAAAAGAATTTGATCAACTACTTTTACGAGCATTAGTTTTTCGTACTTGTACTTATATTGAATTTCAAATCCATCCTGAAAATAACTATGATTGGACAGGAGAAATTAAAAAATACTTGGATTTATTTGAAGTTATTAAAAACCTAATTAAACCAAAATGAAACTAACTAAATATAATTTGGAAATTGCTATCTTTGCATGTGGTGCAATTGTTATGATTTTTGAACTTGTTGGCTCTAGAATATTAGGACCATATTTTGGTACCTCAATTTTTGTTTGGACAAGTCTCATCGGCATCATACTAGGAAGTCTTAGTCTTGGCTATTATCTTGGAGGCAAACTAGCTGACAAAAAACCAAATATAAATACTTTATCCATAATTATTTTATTAGCAGCTCTTTTTATAGGTCTAACTATTTTTCAAAAAGATATTCTCTTAATTTTTTTACAAAATAATATAAAAGATGTCAAAACTTCAGCCGTAATTGCTTCTTTGATTCTGTTTTTACCTCCAAGTCTGTTACTCGGTATTGTTTCTCCCTATGCAGCCAAACTAAAACTTAATAATTTAAATAGTTCTGGAGTCACCATAGGAAATTTATATGCTATTTCAACAGCTGGTAGTATTTTTGGAACATTTTTTTCAGGATTTTATTTGATTCCACATTTTGGTACTAATAAATTATTAATGATTTTGTCTTTATCTCTTATCATAATCTCTATTATACTTTCATCAAAAAATTTAATAAAAACAAAATTAACAATTTTTATAATTATATTTTTGAATCTGTCTACTTTGTCTCTCACTTCTAATAACAACAATCAAAAAAGACTCTTCTTAGATACAGATACCTCTTACAACCGCGTTTGGATTTCTGATAATCAAGCTGGAAATAAACGGACACTCTCTATCAACAATGAACATAGTTCCGCAATGTTTTTAAACAGTGAGGAACTAGTTTATGAATATACTAAGTATTATCACTTAGCAAGACACTTCAAGCCCGATTTCAAAGAAACACTAATGCTCGGAGGTGCTGGTTACTCTTATCCAAAAGATTTTTTATCAAAATATCCAGAAGCTAAAATAGACGTAGTTGAAATAGATCCACAAGTCACAGAACTTGCCAAACAATATTTCAATTTAAAAGAAAATCCAAATTTGAAAATTTATCATGAAGATGGACGCGTTTATTTAAATAAAACAAACAAAAAATACGATGTTATTTTTGGAGATGCTTTTAGTTCACATTTTTCTATTCCTTACCAATTGACCACCAAAGAAGCTGTACAAAAAAAATATAATATTTTAAATGATGAAGGTATTGTAATTTTGAATATCATTTCTTCTATAAACGGCGAACAAGGTAAATTTCTACGTGCAGAATATGCTACTTACCAAAATGTTTTTCCTCAAGTCTATCTATTTCCTGTAAGAAATTCACACAATGACAAAGAAGTTCAAAATATAATTCTAGTAGCTCTAAAGTCCGACAAAAAAATAAAACTAGAGTCTACTGATGAAGAAATTCAAAAATATCTAACACACTTATGGATTGGCAAAATAGAAGAATCTATGCCAGTTTTAACAGATGACTTTGCACCAGTAGACTATTATATCAGTAAAACTATTTAGTAGTTAGTCTACTTTTGAGCTAACTCTTGACAAAAACAGACAAATAACATATACTAATCACGCTCTCAATGATACAAACAATATTTAGGAAAGTTCTCCCTAAAAATGTATCAAACAATATAATTTTAACTAAAAAAATTTACAAAAAATTATGCCTATACTAGAAAATGCTAAAAAAGCATTGCGTCAAGCAAAAAAACGTGAAGTAGAAAACAAAGTTTTCAAAAAAGCTTACAAAGATGCTTTGAAAACAGCTCGCAAAGCCGTTTTATCTGGTGAAAAAGAAGTAAGTGAAAAAATTCGCTTAGCTCAAAAAACACTAGACAAAGCTGTAAAAAAAGGTGTTTTGAAAGCAAATACAGCTTCTCGTTACTTATCTAGACTTGCTTCAAAATTGAAAATTGACCAAAAAACTGTAGTTCCAGCAAAAGCTAAAGCAAAAAAACCTGCGACTAAAAAGAAAATCACAAAAAAAGTTGCAAAAAAATAAAATAACATATAAAATAAATCCTGACTATAATAAGTCAGGATTTTTATTTTTTAAAAGATACTTATATGAGTGAAACAACACCCCAATCTAGAGAGATATTGTTTGGTGACGAAACTATAACAAATAAAGGTATAAATGAAGCTTTAGATAATTACTTCAACACTATTGATGAAAAAGATCTTACTAAACAAAATCAAGAAGAATTACGCAACTGGTTTGCCAAAAACTACAAAAGATTGATTGCTGGTGAAAAAACAAGAAAATCTAAAAAGGGTGAAACTGTAGAAATTTCTCCAGAATTTCAAGACAAAGCTCTAACAGCGTCTTTAACTGAATTAAAAAAACTAACAGAAAGTACCATAAAAGAAGGTCAAGAAAATTTGACTCCAGAGTTATTTAGCCGATATGGTGCCCAACAGGAATTTAAAAGAAAAATGACTGAAATACAAGGTAGTAACAATGTTATTGTCTTTGTGACTTTTGATTTGGATAATTTTAAAAAAATAAATGATTCATTCACCCACGAAAGAGGAGACGAGTTACTTAAAACAGTTGCCAAAAATTTGGAAGCTACTCTTTCACTAGCCAAAGGAGACGTAGGGATCAGATTCAGTGGAGATGAATATGGTATGTTTTTGACAATGCCACAAGACAAAGTTACTGATGTAAAAAATGTTTTAGCCAGAATGGTAACCAATATTGAACAAAACAGTGAAAGACCTGATGGAAACAAACAAACTATAAGTGTTGGCTATACTGTAGTTGCTCCAGAAATGGTAAGTGAAAAAGATTTGTTCAAAAACAAGCGTGAAGAGGCTGACAAAGCAGGAGAAATTTCTAAACTAATCAGAACAAAGAATCTTTTAGAAGATAAAGATGATACATCTTCAGCTGATAGAATAATTTCATCAGAAGAAACAGAAACTTATTTTGAAGAAGGAGAAAAAGAAAAACTTTCTTACATAAGACAGGTCATGCGTCCTATGCAAGAAGTACTAAAAGATAAATCAGAAAAAGAAATAGTAGGACATGCTCTAGAGTGTTATGAAAAATTAGTAGAAAAAAAATAAGGAATTACCTTTTCCTTATTTTGTTAGTTTATGTAGTTCTAATCAAGATTACATTGTTGTTCCCACCAAAACATCAATCAATAAAGACTGGTCTCCCTGACCAGTTTTTGTTTTGGTATCCATTTCCAATAATTTTAAATAAATATTTTTCAAATGAGACAAAGTATATCTTTTTACAAAAACGAGTGATTTGGTAACTACAAAAGGATGAAGTCCGAGCATCTTTGCTAAATCATTACTATGAATACTATCTTGTTTCTCATATATTTCACGCATCTCAAGCAAAATTCTAAACTGACGCAACAACATGGCAAAAATAAACTGTGCATCTTCTCCTTTTTCATATTGTTTGCGAATCATTTTGAAAGCTTTATTTTTTTGGCCAGCGACAATAGCATCTACGAGATTAAAAATATTATCATCAATTTTTTCTTCTACAAATTTTTGAGTAGTCACTAAATCAATTGCTGTATTATATGATAACAATTGATCCAATAAATTTGATAAAGACCACATATCCAAAGAAAAGTTTTGTAACAAATAATTCAAAGAAGGTACCTCAATTTTTCCACCACGTAAAGAAACTTCTTGTTTAATCCAATTTGATAAATCCAAACCTTTTAATTCTCCAAAAAATTGTGCAAATTTTTCTGTCTTCAAAACTTCAGATAATTCTTTGGAATTTTTATTTTTGAAAATATCAGTATTCTCCCAAAAAACAATAATATTATTTTCTGGAAAATTATTTTCCTCTATTCTTTTTTTTATTTCTTTCAAAAAATCTTTGTGTTCTGTCGTTGTCAATAAGTTTTTCAAAATCACCATTTTCTTTTCTGCCAAAAAAGGGGAGGTGAGCATTTGTTGTAAAATATTATTTTTATCTTCTTTTTCACAATCCAAATCAACCACATTGTAGCCCTGTGGGTCACGTTCAACTTTGAACTTCTCAACCATTTTTTTGAGTTGTTGTTTACTACGGTAAGTGTCTTTGCCGTATAGAAATATAATCATAAACAATCCTGATATACAGATAATCCGGATGTTCCGGATGTGACCGTAGGTTGGTTATTTTAAAAATAAAAAAGTATTTAAGTGATAAAGTGATTAGGTGCTTACTTAAGACGTCCCCAACTATAACCAACATTTACTTCTACATCAAGAGGTACTTCTAATTTCATTACATTTTCCATTTCGTGTTTTACTAATTCAGCAATTTCATCTTTCAAATCTTCACTAACTTCTAATACCAATTCATCGTGTACTTGCAAACACAATCTTACTTTGTTTTCATATTTTTTGATATTTATTTTATTACTAACTGCAATCATAGCAAGTTTCATAATATCTGCTGCAGTACCTTGAACTGGCATATTTACTGCCATTCTTTCACCTGAAGAACGTAATTGAAAATTATTAGAGTGTAATTCTGGAATATAACGACGACGCCCAAACAATGTTTCTACAAAACCATCTTCTTCTGCTTGTTTCAAAATATTTTCCATATACTTTTTTACACCAGAAAAATTTGCAAAATATTTATCTATAAATTCTTGAGCATCATAACGACTAATACCAGTACGAGAAGCTAAACCAAAAGCACCCATACCATACAAAACTCCAAAATTAACTTCTTTGGCAGCCCGACGCATTTCTTTAGTTACATCTTTTAGATCAACACCATTGATAGCAGCCGCTGTAGCAGTATGAATATCTTGTTTATTTTTGAAAATTTCAATCATTCTTTCATCTTTTGCCAGTGAAGCCACCACACGCAATTCGATTTGTGAATAATCTGCGGCAATCAAAGCATTACCTTTTTCAGCTATAAAAACTTCGCGAACTTTTTTACCAAGTTCAGTACGAATCGGAATATTTTGCAGATTTGGATCAGAACTAGAAAGACGTCCTGTGGAAGCTACTGTTTGATTATAAGTAGTATGAATTCTATTAGTCAATTGATTACGTAAATTTGGTAAAACATCTATATACGTATTACGCAATTTTTCCAATTCACGAAATTCCTCTATATAAGAAATAATCGGATGGAAATCTCGCAATTTTTCCAATTCAGCTGCAGCAGTAGAATAACCAGTTTTACCTTTTTTGATACCTTGAGTAGGTAAATCCATTTTATCAAACAAAATATCACGCAACTGTACAGATGAAGCTACATTAAATTCTTCACCAGCTTCTTCCCAAATTTGTTTTTCCAGTTTTCCCAAAGTCTTATTTACTTGTTGTGACAAATCATTCAACATATCTACATCTATCGCAATACCATTTAACTCCATTTCAGCCAGTACTTTCAATAATGGCATTTCTATATCAAAATACAAATCTTCATTTTTTTCTATTTTCAATTTTTCTCGATAAATAGTATATACTTCCAAAGTAGCTTGTATTTCTTCCAAAGTGTTTTTAGGGTCTATACCAAACAAACTTTTTTGTGCATCCAAAATCAAAATCTCTTTGCCAAGCTCACGCAAACAAACTGACTTGATATCATGAGCTCTCGTACTAGAATTCAAAATATAAGAAGCTATCATCGTATCAAAAATCTTATTTTTTATTTCAATTTTTTGTAATTGAATAAGTTTGATAAGATTTTTCAAATCATGCCCTACAAAAAATATTTTTTCATTTTCAAAAATTTTGAATACTTTTGAATTTATATTTTCAAAAAAATAGTTTTCTTTCAAAGTAGAAATCAAAAGAGAAAAATTATTAGAAGCAAAAATATTATCATCTAACATAATTTCTTTGGCTACAAAATATTTCTCTTGCAAAATATTTTTTATTAATTCTTCAACATTTTTTTCATCTACTCTAATTATTTTTTTTGATAATTGTAATTTATTTTTTGTTTTTTTGTTTTTTTGTATTAAAACATTTTCTGAACCTGGCAATCTTTTTATCAAAGAATAAAATTCAAATTTTTGAAAAAGAGATACTATTTTTTCTCTATCAAAATCTTGTGTCTTGGCTTTTTCCAAATCAAAATCAATTCCTTCTACATCAGTACGAATAGTAGCCAAGTCTTTACTCATCAAAGCACTTTCTTTTTGTTCAATTAATTTATTTATTACTGAAGAACTAAATTCTTCATAAATATCAGAAGACTTATTTTCTAATTCTTCATAAATTTTATCAATACTACCTATTTGAATTATCAAACCTGTAGCTGTTTTATCTCCAATACCTTTGACACCCGGGATATTATCAGAAGCATCGCCACACAAAGATTTGTAAGAAATTATCATGTCTGGACCAAAACCAAATTTATCTATTACACCTTGCTCATTACAACTTTCAAACTCTGACATGCCTTTTTTAAGCAACATCACTTCGATATTATGTTTATCATCTACTAACTGTAATAAATCTTTATCTCCTGTCACAATTAACGATTTTACATTTCGTAATTTTGTATTTTTTGTATTTCGTATCCCTGCAACATCGAACGCCAAAGTACCAATAACATCATCAGCTTCAAATCCTTCTTTGGTAAAAATAGGAATATTGAAAGCATTAACTAAATCATAAACAAGAGGAAATTGATCATATAAATCTTGATCCGCTTTGACACGTGTGGCTTTATAATCAGCAAAAATTTCATCACGAAAAGTACCACCTGCCACATCAAAACTCACAGCCAAATATTCTGGCTTCACATCATTGATAATCTTGAGCAACATAGACGCAAAACCATAAACTACATTTACCATACTACCATCTTTTACTCGCATGGGTGGTAGGGCGTGATAAGCACGGTGAACAATGGCGTTACCGTCAATTATTACTAGTTTTTTAAAATTTTGTTCTTTTGTTTCTGTCATAATTTTTATTATCCAGTATATTGTAACATAGCAAGCAAAATAAGCAAAGTAAGCAAAATAGGCAGAATAAGTTACCTTAAAATTATTAGCTTTTGACTAGACAAAGACAAAGAGATATACTTTAATTACTTTATCTATATATTTATGAAAAACATCCACCTCCACATTCTCCAAGCTAACCCTCTGCTAAAACCCTATAACACCCGACTAAAAAAAGAGTTTGATTTGGTATTGAAACAAATTTCCAAATATCTTGACACTAAGAATGTTGATATTTTAGTTATGGAGGACGGAACTCGTGTTGGTAGCGCTGTGGAAACCAGAATAATAAACGACAATGTACTAGCTGTTACTTTTGACACCAAACACAAAAAATTCAAAAAATATCTCAAACAATACGTCAGACGCCCTGTTTCTAATGATCTTTATTTACTCAGTATTTACCAGAAATTTGGCTTTCCTAAGACACTATTAGAAGAAATATTACTGCACGGCGTGGCCCTAAACTTTGAAAAAACAATTACCAAATTCGCCCTAACCGAAAATTTTGAATTAAACAAAAATGAAGTTGAAGACCTGATAAACAAAAATAAAAGATTTTTTAAGCTAAAAGATTACAACCCTGCCAAATGGTTTCATAATCCCAAAAGCAAACCTGCATATATAGGTAGAGTAATAGGCTATTTCCTGGTAAAAAATTATTTACAGAAAAATAAAGAAACGAAACTAGAAGATCTATTGAAAATAAGCCAAAAACAACTAGCCAAACTTATCCAAATTAAAAAATAGTCCTAAAAAGACTATTTTTTGTTTTTTAAACGACTTTCAACTTTACGAACTTTATAGACTTTTGACTAAGTTCCCTTGACTTTTCAACCCTTTTTCCCTATAATCTACCTATTAATTCATTTATTTTTAATTTATAAAGTAGAGTATGCTAACAACACTACTGCTTATCGGACCAGCCGTTTTGGCGATTGGTTACGGTATCTTTTTAATTCAATGGATAAACAAACAGCCTACAGGATCAGAACGCATGCAAAATATTGCTCGCGCTATCCAAGAAGGTGCCAAAGCTTATTTGGCTCGCCAATATAAGACTATTTCTTATGTAGCTATCCTTGTTTTCTTGGTTCTTGGACTAACTTTAGGCTGGATGACTGGACTAGGTTTCCTAGTTGGAGCTCTTTTCTCTGGAATTGCTGGTTTTGTAGGTATGAATGTATCTGTCAAAGCCAATGTTCGTACTACTGAAGCTGCCAAAAAAGGTTTAAAAGCTGCTTTAGATGTAGCTGTCAAAGGTGGTACTGTTACTGGTTTACTCGTAGTTGGTCTTGGACTTTTGGGAGTTGCTGGTTTTTATTTATTGACCAAAGACCTAGATGCTCTTATTGGATTAGCTTTCGGTGGTAGTCTTATCTCAATATTCGCTCGTATCGGTGGTGGTATTTTTACCAAAGCTGCTGACGTCGGAGCTGATTTAGTTGGAAAAGTAGAAAAAGGTATTCCAGAAGATGATCCTCGTAATCCAGCTGTAATTGCTGACAACGTCGGTGACAACGTCGGTGACTGTGCTGGTATGGCTGCTGACTTGTTTGAAACTTATGCAGTAACAGCTGTCGCTGCGATGGTACTTGGTGGACTTACTTTTGTTGGTACTACTGCAGGTATTATGTTTCCTCTTATGCTTGGAGCTATTTCTATTATTGCTTCAATCTTTGGAAGTTTCTTCATCAGACTTGGCAAAAAGAACAACATCATGGGAGCTTTGTACAAAGGTCTAATAATGTCTGGCCTTTTCTCAATAATTGGTTTCTTTTTCTTGAGTAGACACTACGCTGCTGATTTAAATGCGACTACTGCTGATGTTTTCTGGACAACTGTAGTTGGTATCGTACTTACTGGTGCTATGGTTTGGATTACTGAATATTATACTTCAACCAAATATGCTCCTGTAAAACAAATTGCAAAATCTAGTGAAACAGGTCATGGTACCAATGTCATCACAGGTCTAGCAGTATCCATGAAATCAACTGCTTTGCCAGTATTGGCTATTGTCGCCGGTATGCTTGTAGCTTATCACTTCATGGGACTTTACGGAGTAGCTATCGCTGCTATGTCTATGCTTTCTCTTACTGGTATTGTCGTAGCAATCGACGCTTATGGACCTATCACTGACAATGCTGGTGGTATCGCCGAAATGGCAGAACTTGGAGAAGATGTTAGAAATGTTACAGATCCGCTAGATGCTGTTGGCAACACCACAAAAGCTGTTACCAAAGGTTATGCTATCGCTTCAGCTGCTCTAGCTGCTCTAGTATTATTTGCAGATTTCACACACAAACTTGATGCAGAAGGTATCAGTACAGTATTTAGAATTGATGATCCAAAAGTTTTGACAGGTTTATTTATTGGTGGTTTGCTTCCTTACTTATTTGGTTCATTACTAATGCAATCAGTAGGTAAAGTAGCTGGTAGTGTAGTAGAAGAAGTTCGCAGACAATTCCGTGAAATCAAAGGTATTATGGAAGGTCAAGCCAAACCTGACTATGCCAAAACAGTAGATATAGTAACTAAAGGTGCTATTGGTCAAATGATTTTACCAGCAGTTATCCCTGTTGTAGCTCCAATCTTAGTTGGTTATTTCTTGGGTGCTGCTGCTCTTGGTGGTTTGCTTGTTGGTACTATTATCACCGGTCTATTCGTCGCAATTTCTATGACTACTGGTGGTGGTGCTTGGGACAATGCAAAAAAATATATTGAAGAAGGCAATCACGGTGGTAAAGGAAGTTTTGCACATCAAGCTGCTGTCACTGGTGACACTGTAGGTGACCCTTACAAGGACACAGCTGGCCCTGCAATCAATCCTATGATCAAAGTGGCTAACATTGTGGCTTTGCTCATAATTGGTTTGTTAAAATAAAAGCATTGATTTAAACTGAAATAAAAAACACTCTCAATTTGAGAGTGTTTTTTTAATTTTAAAATTTTATTTTTTATTTGAACGAACGCGCACGACAACCACTTTCGTAGAAGTCGCGCGCATCCACCTTCCCCACCCCTTACCTAATTAATTCCATCGTCCCTCCTATACTTAAAGTACGCCGAGGGCATAGACACAAGATGTGACCACCCACAATATGGGCACTTTTTGTACTCTCCCCCATCTTTTGTCAGCGTTTCGAACTCTCTTGAGTCCGTATAACGCCTACAGTTTGGACACTGGATCAGCGTATGAAAGGGGCTCTCACCACCCACAACCACCTCCTTCCGTGGAAGATATTTAAAAACTACTACAAAAAAATGAACTGTCAAAAAAAACCGTCTTTCAATAAAGAAAAACGGTCTTAATTTATGAGTTTGGTCCGCGCACGTACGCCCGGACCGCCCTCCTTTTCAAACCCCCGTGACATATTTGACCTCCCCTCGCAGGAAGGTCGCCGCCGCTTCCTCATCAAAGAGGAAAACGGCGAACACCGCTCCCCAAAAAAGGGAAGCGAGAATGCCGATGAGGGTCTCAAGAAATTCTTTCATTTCTCACCTCCGCAACAAACAATAACACCAAAAAATATCCTCGTCAAAAACTTATTATGCCTATTCTGCTTACTTTGCTTACTCTGCTTGCCAACAGTTGACATTTCAAGCAAAACAAGCTATATTATAGCCACTTTTTAATCAAAAATAAACGCATTATTTTGGTCACTTTCCGCGTCTATCCGCGTAAAAGTCCGCGTAATTCCGCGTTTTAAAAAATAAAGTATGGAACACAAAATAGAAAAATTAGAAAAATCACAAATTGAACTTACTATTACAGTTAGTCCAAAAGATTATCAAAAACATTTAGAAAAAGCAGCTACTACTATTTCAAATCGTGTAGCTATTAGAGGTTTCCGCAAAGGCAAAGCTCCTTTTGAAATGGTCAAACAAGAAGTAGGTGAAATGAAACTTTTGCAAGAAGCTTTGGAAGATATTATCCAAGACAGTTTTTATCAAACTGTAACAGCTGAAAAATTAAATACTATTGGCATGCCAGATATCAATATTCAAAAAATGGCACCTGCTAATGATTTAGTTTATTCTGCCAAAGTAGCTTTGTTACCAAAAGTTGAATTACCAAAATTAGAATCAATCAAAATAAAAAGAACAGTCAAAGAAGTAAATGATCAATCAGTAAATGAAACTATTGATAATTTATTAAAAATGCAAGCAAAAGAAGTAATCAAAAAAGGCAAAGCAACAAAAGAAGACAAGATCGTTATAGATATGAATTTGTTTTTGGATGGAGTACCAGTAGAAGGTGGACAGGCTATTGATTACAATGTTTATTTATCAGAAGATCATCAACATATCCCTGGTTTCAATGATGCTTTGATTGGTTTAGAAAAAGGTGATGAAAAAGAATTTGATTTACCTTTTCCAAAAAATTATTATAGTGCACAATTAGCTGGTAAAACTGGCAAATTCAAAGTAAAAGTAAAAGAAGTTTTTGGTAGAGAAATACCAAAAGCAGACGATGCTTTTGCCAAAGTATTAGGACAAGAAAGTTTAGACAAATTAAAAGACCTAATCAAAGAAAATTTGACTCACGAAGCTGAACACAAAGCTGATGAAATAGCTGAAATAGAAATGTTTGAAACATTGATCAAAGAAACTAAATTTGAAGAAATTCCAGAAGTGTTAGTAGAAGCTGAACTCAAAAAAATGTTTTATGAATTACAACATGATTTAGAAAAACATGGTGTAACAATTGAACAATATTTACAAGACATCAAAAAAAATGAAAAAGAATTACAAGAAGATTTTAGAAACAAAGCAACTGATAGAGCCAAAGCTTCATTGCTTTCTCGTGAAGTAGCTCTAGCACACAGTCTAACTATTTCCAAAGATGAATTAGATGCTGAAGTAAAAAATCTACGTGAATACTACAAAGAAACTGCTGAGTATCTAGAAAATTTGAAAAAACCAGAAGTACTTGATTCTATTCACAACATGCTATTAAATAAAAAAGTTGTAAACTTTTTGGCAGATAAATTAGTAGAAGGTGAAAGACATAAGCATGAAGAACATTCTCACGGACATGCCATGGCAGAAGAAGATCACGAAGATCATACAGGTCATAATCATTAAAAATTTAGATAAACAAAAACGTCCTTATCACTAAGGACGTTTTTAATTTAGAAATTTTAAAATTTTGAAATGACACCATTTAAAATTTAAAATTGCTAAATTTAAAATTCAATATCAACTACCTTATTTTTTCCAGTCTCACCTTTCACAATTCTAATCTTTGATTTAGCAACATTAAATTCTTTACTAAGTATTTCTATCAATTTTTTATTTGCTTCGCCATCAACAGGTGGGGAAGTCAACTTCACCTTCAATTCATTCTCAGAAAGCCTTATAACCTTGTTTAAAGATGATTTTGGTATTACTTTGATGTTTAGAAGCATAATTATATTTTATCAAAAGCAGCCTCAGATAAAGGCTGCTAAATTATTTTTATTTACTACCAAACATTCTCTTAAACAATCTTTTTACAAGATTCTCTTTTCTTGGTATATCTTTTTCTTGAAAATCTTGCCTTTCACCTTGTGCAAACCATTCTGTTTCTTGTTCGTTAAAAGAATCACTAGGGTTTGTTTCTGATACAGCTGCGGCTTTATAGACATCCTCATGAGCTTGCTTAATTTGTGAATTTCTAAAAAAAGATGATTCCTCAGGGCTCATACCTGCTAAAAAGACATCTGTGGTTTTATCTTCTTTAGGTAAAATTTCAGCCAAAGGATCCTCATCATCTTTTCTACCTTCTCTAGAAAATTTAAAATCACTATTCCTTCTAGCTCCAGATTCCATATTCATATTATTTTAAATTAAAAATTATAACTATATTATAACACAAAACTACTTCGGCAAGTCAACACCCCCCTTAGACCAAGGGTTGCAACGCATAATACGCCAAGCAGTTTGAGGAATACCTCTGATCAAACCTTTTTTCTTTATCACCTCATAACCATACTGACTACAAGTAGGATAAAAACGACAATAACCATTAGGATGATACTTCTTGAACCAGCCATGATCAGGGGATAATGTCTTTTGATAAAGACTTATCAAAAACAAAATTGGAATACGTGGTAAATATGTTATTTTGTGCTTCATAAAGCCAAAATTATGAATTATAAAAAGTAAAATTTTGACAATATTTTATTAAAAATTAGTAAAATATTTTTCAAAATATATATGTCTAACTTTAAACTAACTGTAACAAAAAAAACAAATTAAAACAATATGTAAAAATAAAATTATTTTTACTTTTTAAACTGTGCTAATTTTAGCCATTTTTTTGAATTAACAACAAAATTTTTAAGTTCCTATAAAAAATAATATAATTTTTTACAAAATTTTTTTCTTAAAAAACAAATTATGACAAATTTTTAGCAAAAAATAACAAAATTATAATTACTAAAAAATAAAACAAAAAAACTATAAATATATTTGGCTAATTAAAGACAAAAAGTAACATTAACAAATACAAATTAATTATCTCTCATAAAAAAATAAAATAAAAAACAAAACTTTTCGTAAATTTATAAAAAATTTGAATATTTTCAAAAGAAACAAACAAATACAAAAAAAATGAACTTTGTAAGTTCATTTTTTATCTATTTTAAGCTAAATTTTTAGATTAATAGTTTAGATTTTTTCAGACAATTAATAATATCTGCTTCTATTTGTGAGTAATCAACATCTAAAATATTATTTTTAGCCAAGAATCCAATCAAATAACCTGATTTAATTTTATTGTCTTTTAATAACAATCTCACAACTTCACTCATTTTTCTTTTAACACTATTACGTTTTACAGCACTTTTACTTATTTTTAAACCAACACTAAAGCCTATCTTAAGATCTGATACTTGAAACTTTCTACGAGGAAATTTATTTACTTCTATCTTCCAAAATTTGACCGTCAAAAAATTTGCCGAAGCAAAGTTACCTTCTGCAAACAAAACTTCCCATTCTTTTTTACCTCTTAATCTAAATTCTTTGGCTAACATATACAAATATTATAACACAAAAACCTCGTAAAAACGAGGTAGTAATGGTTATTAGATTAAAAACAGACAAATTAACGTGTTTTTCTTGTTCTTTTACCTGTTCTTTCTTCACTTACTGTAAGTTTTTTTCTGCCTTTATCACGACGTGCCTTAAGAACTTTACGACCATCTTTTGTTTTCATTCTTTCTAGAAAACCATGGGTCTTTGCTCTTTTACGTTTTTTTGGCTGATATGTTCTTTTTGTTGCCATAACTTATAAGTTCAAAACTAAATAATGTAGCTAAATAATACAAAAAATTTAAAGTTTTGTCAAGTATTGATAAAAACTTAGACAATAATAAGAAAAACTAACTTACATAAAAAAAATTTTCAACTTCAAAAAACACAAAAATCTAATAAATTGACCACATTAATCAAAATTAATGAATCTACAAATCCTAATAAAATCAAAAATAGGGTATAAATTGTATTATTTCGTAGTAATTATCCACCTTTAGACAAAAACATTGGTAAAAAAACATTTCTGACCTTTGTTTTTGCTACGAGTGAAGGATGTGTTATTATAATAAAGCAATCAACTATTTTTATTCATTTTTTACTAAAATTAGCAAAAAAACGCTATTAACAAAAAATCTATTTTTCTAAAATAAAAAAAGTAAAAATCTCCAAACTGTTCATAATTTTTTAATAAAAAATATAAAGTATTTTAGCCAAATTATCCACAGAATCCACAAGTTGTCCACAACTTTATGCACTTTTAGCTTAATTTAGAGGATTTTTTAAATTAGCAAACTGTGATAAAATGAAAAAACATAAAAATAAAGACTTTATCTATGACCACTCACGAAATCTGGCAAGCTGTTTTGGCCGAATTTGAGCTAAGTTTATCCAAAGCTCAATTTACGACATGGTTCAAAAACACAGGAATAGCAAATTATGAAGAAGGATTAGTGAATATTTGTGTTCCTAACTCCTTTACAAAGAGTTGGTTAGAAAAGAAGCATCACTCTCAAATAATCAAGATCTTAGAAAGAGTGACAGGCAAACCTATCAAAAAAGTAGATTATATAGTAGAAAATATAAAAAATATCAAAGAATCTGAATGTAAAATGTCAGAGAAGTTACCACAAATTTCTACTATTACAAACCCTTTATACAATAACCAAAGAAAAAATACTTTGGTTCAGCAATTTGGTTTGAATCCAAAATATACTTTTGATACTTTTGTCGTAGGTAAAGGTAATGAACTTGCTCATGCTGCAGCTCAAGCCGTAGCTCGTCGTCCTGGAGATTCTTACAACCCTTTATTCATTTATGGAGGAGTAGGTTTGGGAAAAACTCATCTTATACAAGCGATTGGCCATACTATGCTTGAGGCCAATCCTCAAACAAAAATTTTATACGTTAGTTCTGAAAAATTTACCAATGAATTTGTTTCTTCTGTAAAAGAAGGTAGAGCCAAAGAATTCAAAGATAGATATAGAAATGTTGATTTACTTTTGATTGATGATATTCAATTTATTGGTGGCAAAGAACAAACACAAGAAGAATTTTTTCACACTTTCAACGAATTACACCAACAAGGTAAACAAGTTGTTTTAACAAGTGATAGACCACCAAAAGCCATACCTGCTTTAGAAGATCGCTTACGCAGTAGATTTGAATGGGGTATGATTGCTGATATTTCTCCTCCTGACTTAGAAACTCGTTTAGCTATTCTACAAAGAAAAGCTCAGGAAAAAGATTTCAAAATTGAAGGAAAACTTATCCAATTTATTGCGACAAATGTTAAAAATAATATTCGTGAATTAGAAGGCGCTCTCAACAAAATTATTGCTTATCACGAACTAAAAAATATTGAAGCAACTGAAGAAACTATTAAACAAGTATTATCTAGTTTTGAAGAACAAAGTATGAAACGTTCTTTAACTCCTCGTGAAATAATAAATGTCGTAGCTGGTTATTTTGATATCTCTATCGATGATGTACTCGGCAAAAGTCGTGAAAAAAAATTAGCTTTTCCACGTCAAATTATCATGTATTTGCTAAGAGAAGAGTTGAAACTTTCTTATCCAAATATAGGTGATGAACTAGGTGGTAGAGATCATACTACAGCTATGCATGCACACAGTAAAATATTACAAAGTATAGACAACGACTTAAAGCTCAAACAAGATTTGGAAATGATAAAACAAAGATTATATTCCAACGCTGTTTAAAAAAATAATCCCAAAAATCTTTTTAAAAAAAAGATGAGGGATTTTTCAAAAATTGTAAATCATTATAATTTTTGAAAAATTTCTCAACAAAAAAACAGAGAAGTTTTATTAGCAAACAAAAAATTATATTTTTATTAGATTCATTCTATCAACTCCAAACTAAGAGTTCTGACAAGACAAACAAAAACTAATAAAAATTATTCCTTTAAAAATAATATTTAAAAAAAGTTAATAACAAACAATTCACAAAAAAAATTCTCGATAACAAAAAAGTTGATAACTAAAAAAAGACTGTTCATAATCTATCCACAAATCAACAGTTCATCAACAGGAAAAAAATTAAAAAAAAGTTATCACCAGAAATACCACATTTAAAAACACAGTTTAAGCGCAGAAGTCCACACAAAAAAATAAGTCAACCAAAACAAAAAAACGACTTTCGCACTTTACACACAGGCCTTATTATATATTACTAGTTATATAAATATATATATACTAATAAAACAACAAACATATGAAATTCACATGTACAAAAGAAAACTTAGAATATTCCTTGAGTCTTGTGAGTTCCTTAGCTAGTAAACATACAAACTTACCAATTTTGAGTAACGTACTTATCAAAGCCAATGATTCAGGTATTGAAATTAGCAGTACTAACTTAGAAATTGCAGTAAAAACACAAATTAGAGCCAAAGTAGAAACTACTGGAAATTTTACAGTTCCAGCAAAAACTTTGGCAGATTATGTTAAGTTATTGACAAGCGAACAAGTAGAAATAGACCAAAAAGGCAATGAATTAATCATAACTTCAGGTAATTCTAGCACTAAAATCAAAGGATCAACAGATGAAGATTATCCAATTTTACCAGAAGTGGAAGAAAAAAATTCTTATGTTGTTCAAGTTGATGATTTGAAAGAAGCTATTGGCAAAGTTATTATAGCTGTTTCCAAAAACGAAGTAAGACCAGAATTTTCAGGTATTTATTTTTCATTTTTTTCAGAAAAATATGATGGATTAGTATTAGCAGCAACAGATTCTTATCGTTTGGCAGAAGCTAAAATAAAAATTAAACAAGGTGAAATTCAAAATGTGCACTGTATTGTACCAGCACGCGTAGCTTATGAAATAAATCGTCTTTTGACAATTGCCAAAAGTCATGGCGGTGAAGATATTGTTCGTGTTTGGGTAAGTGATAATCAAATAGCTATTCGTTATGGAAATTTTGAAATGACTAGTCGTTTGATTGAAGGCCGTTATCCAGATTATACACAAATTATTCCAAACAATTTTAAAACAACAGCTGCTTTTCCGCTAAGTGTTATGGTCAACAAAATCAAAGCAGCGAGTTTGTTTACGTCAGGTGGTATCAATGCTGTTTCTTTTGAGCTTAGTCCAAGCAAAAAAAATGTAGGAGTTTCTTCTTCCAGTACTCAAGCTGGAGAACATACTTCTGAAGTTGATGCTGAAGTAATTGGTGAAGAAAATTCCATTTTATTAAACCACAGCTATGTGTTGGATGGTTTAGCACACATGGAAGGTGAAAACATTGAATTTGGTGTAAATAGTGCTGATGCTCCTTGTATTTTTAGACCAAAAGAAAAAGACAATTACTTGTATATCGTTATGCCTATTAAAAAATAATTTTATTTATAAAATAAAATTATTAATTTGTTTTTTGTTTTGTTTATAATAATTTAGTTGATATTTTTTTTAGATTTGAAATGATTAATTATCTTGTAATTAAATTCAATTTGCTAAAAACTAGAAAAAATTATTTTCCAAAGTAATAAAAAAGATTACATCATCTAAAATTCAATATTATATTTGAAAATTAAATAAAATTATTTTTATTTTATGGATGATATTATTATTTCTGAAATAAAGAATGAAAAAGAAATTGAACTTTTAGAGGGTAAAAAATCTTTTAATTATATATTTGATAAAAGCACAATTAAATTACTCAAGAAAAATTTTGTTCTAAAAGATAGTTTATATTTATTGGCTAAAAAAAATGATAAATTTGTGGCTTTTTGTTCTATTGATAGAGATTGGTGGGAAGATAATTTCTTTTTTATTCGCGAGATACTAGTTGATTCAATGTTTCAAAAATTTGGAATGGGACAATGTTTGATTGATAAATGTATTGAACATTCAAAAAATAGAGGAGCTATAGGGATTGTTACTGAAACATCTTTTGAAAACTATCCTATGCAAAAACTGTGTGAAAAAGTAGGTTTTATGAAATGGAATAACCCTCAATGGAATGAAGGTTTTACTTACAAACTTATATTCTAATAAAACTATTTTATTATTGTTCATTTTAATTAATTATTTATTGGTTTTTAAAATTCTAAATAATTTTTTCTACAAAAAAATCACCTAAAAGGTGATTTTATTTTTTTATTGTATTTCTATTTCTAATGTTGAAATTGATTTTTCATTATTATTATCAATTGTTTCTGCTAATAATTTGTATTTACCAATTTGTGGGGAACTTTTCCAACTAATAAATATTTGATTATTAATTAAATTATCAAAAGTGTTTATAGTTTCTATCAAATTTTTTTGTCCATTATTTTCATAATATAATGATACACTTTTTATTTCATTTAATTTGATAGGTTTCAAAGTAATTGTTTTTGGAAAATTTTCTTTTTTAATGATATTATAATTTTCTAAAAATGTTACAGTAGCTTTTACTTCGGAAGTTTCCAAAATAAATTTTATTTCTTTTTCCATGCGGTTTCCTATATCATCTTCAGCTGTTATTTTTAGAGTATGTTCCCCAGAATCTTGTTCTTCCATGTAATAGTGAAGATTGAAAGGATGTAAATTTACAACACCAACATAAACGCCATCTAATTGATAAGTTACTTTGGCAATACCTCTTGGTGCACTAACACGAATATCTGTATCCAATTGTCGGGTATTTATTTTTCCGTCATTTGCAGGATATACAATTTCAATACTTGGTAATAATTCCAAACTATGGGCATCATCATATTCTGTTGGTGGTTCTTCAAAACTAAAATTCCATTCAGGATTGGCTTCTTTATTTTTATTTATCCAATCTTCTATGCCTTTTTCCCAACCAAGATATTGTGGATCGTCACTAGGATTTTCTGGAGCTTCACCGCGTGGATCATCTTTTTTTACATAATGTAATATGGAATGAGCTTGTATATATGTTTTTTCTTCAATCAAATATTCAGGTGTAGAAGTAGAAGCTAATTTTCCTGTGGCTTTGTCTATTTTTAAAGTAACTTTTCCTCCTTCTGATCCTTTTAGCACAGGTTTTTCAGCTGTATTTTTTGGTAGTGGTGGAAAATTTTCTACAGCAGTGTTTTGTAAAGCCTGTTTCATAAAACTGTTCCAAATTTTGGCAGCTACCATACTACCACCATAACCAGCTTTCATTGGTGAATTATTAGTGTTTCCTGCCCAGACACCTGTAGCCAAAGAAGGTGTATAGCCCATAGTCCAAGAATCTACGTAGTTGTTGGTAGTACCTGTTTTGGCAGCTACTGGTCTACCAGGTAAAGTCAAAATTCCTCCAGCCCCAAACATATAAGCACGAGCAGCGTCATCACTCAAAATATTAGAAATATTATTGGCGGTATCTTCTTCTATTACTTTTTCTCCTTTTTTGTTTTTCCATTCTTCCAATATTTTGCCATTGGCATCTTCTACTTTCAAAATAGTAACTATTTCATTTTTGTAACCTTTGTTAGCAAAGGTGGCAAAAGTATTAGTATGCTCCAATAGTTTTACAGCTCCACCACCCAAGACTAATGATAGACCAGCTTGTCCATCTTTAATAGTAGTGTAACCAAGTTTTTTGGAGAATGTTTCAGCATTTTTTTCACCGACAAGATACATTGCTTTAACAGCTGGTATATTTAAAGATCCTTGCAGAGCTTGTCTGATAGTGACAGGACCTCTTTCTTTCAAATCATAATTTTTGGGAATATAAGGTTGTCCTGAAACAGCAAAATTTGTTAATGTATCAAATAAAATAGTATCGGGAGTATAGCCTTTTTCAAAAGCGGCAGCATAAATAATAGGTTTAAAAGAAGAACCTGGCTGTCTTGTTCCCAAAGTTGCTACATTGAATTGACCTTTTATAGTGTCATCATAATAATTACGAGAACCTAACATAGCCAACAGTTGTCCTGTTTTGGGATCAATTGCTACCAAAGATGTGTTGTTGGCGCCAGCATCTTTTAATATTTGTTCAGATTCTTCTTCCATTATTTTTTCAGCAATTTGTTGTTTGTCCCAGTCAAGAGTAGTTATGACTTTTAGACCTTCTGTATCAAGAGTTGTTTCTCCATATTTGGCAGCCAACTGCTCGTGTACATATTCAACAAAATGAGGGGCTTCCATCTTATGAAAAGTTTTTTTAATTTTTAGTTCTTCAGCTTGAGCTTGATTTTTTTGTTCTTCGGTAATATATCCTTCTTCGTACATTCTGCGTAAAACGAAATCACGTCTTTGTTTCAAAGCTTCATTGTCATTTATATATTTGGAAGGGGCTTTGGGAATACCTGCCAAAGTAGCTGATTCAGCCAGTGTTAATTCACTAGTTTTTTTACCAAAATAACTTTGGGCAGCTGATTCTACACCGTAATTGGTAGAGCCATAAGGTATTTCATTGAAATAAATTTTTAATATTTGTTCTTTGGTATATTTTTGTTCCAATCTTATTGTCATGACTGCTTCTTTTATTTTACGTAAGACAGATCTTTCATTAGTTAAAATAGCATTTTTGACTAGTTGTTGAGTAAGAGTAGAGGCACCACTGCCAATGCGTTGTTTGGTAAAAATACCTGCAATGATAGAACGAAAGATAGATAAAGGTCTAATACCACTGTGTTCATAAAATTTGGTATCTTCAGTAGCAACTACACCATTTATCAAATCTTTTGGTAGTTGTTCAAATTCAATAAGGGTACGTTTTTCATCAGCAAAAATTTCATAGAGTAAGTGTTGTCCTGTTCTATCATAAATTTTGGTACTTTGGGCAATTTTTCTATCAGTTAGTTTGTTTGGATCTGGTAAGTCTTTACTAATCCAAGCTGTTAAAATTGTCACAAAAAGTATCGTGAAAACAGATAAAAACAAAGTACTTAATAAAATAATTTTTTTGATTTTCTTTTTTAGTTCGGAGTTTGGGTTATTTTTGTTTTTTTTGTGATTATTTAGGTAACCATAAGACCTTTTTTGTATCGGCATAAAAGAAATAATTAGTTATTTCTATTCTATCAAAATATTGACAAAAAGGCTAATTTATGGTACAATAAGCCGTCGTTAAATTAAACAATCGTAATTAATTTATAATTTATTTAACTGACAAAAAAGGCTTAAATAAGCCAAAAACAAACACAAATATGAAAAAAACATTAAAAAAAGAGCTAAATAAACACCTTTTTAAGGGTAGTTTATCTTTGATAGTTGTCTTCTCTGTTTTGTTTAATACCTTACAACCAGAAGTTGTAGAAGCAAAAGGAGACTTTTTTGCTAAAATTAGCGATTTTTTCAAAAATAACGTAGCTCAAGCAGAAGAAACTGAGGAAGAAGTAGCTTCTTTTCCTGATATTGAAGATGCTGAACCTAGAAAAATTGTAATGGCTGTGATGACAGCTTATTCAAGTGATGTTGGACAAACTGATAGCACACCTTGTATTCCTGCAGATTATAAGTATAATTTGTGTGAAAACTATGAAAAGTTTGGCGAACAAAATACAATTGCTGCTAACTTTTTACCTTTAGGAACAAAAGTACGTTTTCCAGATCTTTATGTTGACAAAATCTTCGTAGTAAGAGATAGAATGAATGCTAGATATGGTTACGGACGTGGTGATATTTGGATGCCAACTAGAAATGAAGCTGTAAATTTTGGTGTAAAAAGAGTAAAAATGGAAATTTTTTACAAATAAAAAAAATTATAAAAAACAGCTTAGGTAAGCTGTTTTTTTGTATAATTATGGAGGTACCGGCGAGAATCGAACTCACGAATAGAGGTTTTGCAGACCCCTGCCTTACCGCTTGGCTACGGTACCATTATTTTGTGTGAAATTATAATAGCATAGATTATTATAAAATTCAATAGTTTTTTGTTTTTGATTAAAAAATTGTTTAGAATTGAAAAAAAGTCTATTTTGAGTTATAATTGGACATACCTATGAATCAAAAATTTTACAAATTTATATTATATTTACTTAAGTCTTTGATATATTTAAAAAGGTTTACTTTTTTCGGGATATCTTTTTTTTGGAAATTTTTGTTATTTGTTAATAATATTTATAAAAGAACTTTGGGGTTTGTATTGTTTAAAGCCCTTTTTTATAGTAAAAAAAATTTAAATAAATTAAAATTATTTAGACAAGAAAGTAAAATAGAAATTTTTGGTAGAAGAGGTGTTCTTCAGATTTTTTTGTTTATAATATTTTTTGTTATTATGTATCCCCATACTAAATTATATACCAAAGAATTTGGTGAAATTTCTGGTAGAAATTCTTTGCTATATAAAATTATCGACACTAGTGATCAAGACTTTTATGAAGAAGAAATACTTGTAAACAATATAAACACAAATAACAGTGATAAAAGTAATTTGAATTGGAAAGATGGTAGTATTTCTGTAGAAAATAGCAAAGAAGTTTTAAATAAAAGTAATAAATTAGAAGATTTGGTAAGTGTCACTGTCGGTGGTAGTGCAGTAACTAAACCAACAATTATTCCTGGTTCAGAGTTGGCAAATCAAAATTCGAATGGTTCACAAATTGTAAAAACTAATAGAAGTGAAATTTTGGAATATGTTGTACAGTCTGGGGATGTAATAGGAGAAATAGCAAGTCGTTTTGGTATTAGTGTAAATACAATTTTATGGGCAAACAATTTAACTGCAAGGTCTACTATTAAACCAAATCAAACTTTGATTATTTTACCAACTGATGGTGTGACACACAAAGTAGTTAAAAATGATACTATTTCCAAAATTGCCAAAGTTTATGGTGCGAATTCTGATGAAATTATAAAATTTAATAAATTGGAAGAGGGTGGTGCTGATATTGTGATAGGGGAACTGCTTATCGTTCCTGGTGGCAAAAAAGTGGAAGAAATTAAAAAACCAACTTATGTAGCGACAAGGCCTGCTTCTTATAATAATGTAGTTGCTTTACCTTCTTCAGTAGAAGCTCCTGCTGGTTCTGGTTATTTGTGGCCAACTGCTGCTAAGATTGTTACCCAATATTATGGGTTGAAACACACTGGCTTGGATGTTGCAGGCCCTATTGGTACAGCCATTTATGCAACCAAAGCTGGTACTGTAATTACTTCACAATGTGGTTATAATGGTGGATATGGTTGTTATATCAAAATTGATCATGGTAATGGTGTAGTATCTTTATATGGGCATAACTCAAAATTATTTGTAGAAGTTGGTGACTATGTGACACAAGGACAAACGATTGCCTTGATGGGATCTACAGGTCGTTCTACTGGACCTCACACTCACTTTGAAATTCGTGTAAATGGAAAATTTGTTAATCCACTTTCTTACGTTAGAAAATAATTATAGTTATTAGTTATTTAAATAAAAATACTCTTGTTAAACTAAGAGTATTTTTATTTTTTTAACTTTCTTCTAAAATAATTTTATCATTAAAACCTCCCTTTTTTTCGAATTTTTCTTTTCTTGTTTTTTCTAAGTCTTTTCTGTCTATCTTATAAAAAGTGCAAAGAGCGTATATTACCTCCAAGATATCGGCTAATTCTTCTACATTGGAATTTTTTAAAAATTCTTGCATTTCTTCACCGAGTTTTTCTCGTAATTTTTCTTCATATTCTTTTTCGTCGGCAATATGAATTTTGTATTTTACGTTTTTTTTATTTAAATTTTCTGGGATTTTATCACGAATAAGTTTATTGTATTTCATATTTTTTTCTTTTTATTTTAGTAAGTATAGATCTTTGTCCACAAAGTTGTCAAACGGCTTTTTATTTTTTAAAATTTTATGTTATAATATTTTTGTTTTTATAATCTAATCTTTTAAGGGGGGAATATGATTAAAATTTTTTTTATTAAATTAAGAAAATTTAGTTTGTTTTTTTTAGCACTTATATTGAGTGTTTTTTTATTTAAAAATTTTGTTTTTGGTTCTGATAATGATGTGGTGATTACAGAAATTTGTCCTACTGGTTGTGCTGAAAGTGGTTTTCAGTGGATAGAAATTTATAACAAAGGTGATGAAAGTATGGATTTGACTGGCTGGAAATTTTGGGAAGCAGATACTAATCATAGTTTAAATATTAGTGAAAAAAGTTTGTTTCAAACTTTTATTTTAGCTCCAAAAGGATACGCTGTAATTACTCAAAATGATTTGAATTTTTTTGAGAGATATCCAAATTTTTCTTCTTTAATTTTGGACAGTTCTTGGACAACTTTGAACAAGGGTGGAGAAGAAATAGGTTTAAAAAAAGATGATAGTTTCATAGAAAATTTTGTTTATAAAGCCATCCAAAATAATCATTCTTTGGAAAGAATGGATGTATTTCAGCCAATAAATAATATTGATAATTGGCAAGAACATCCAGACAATAATTCGGTAGGACAAAAAAATTATTGGTCTTTAGATAATAATGATATTCAAAATCAAAAACCTGTTGCCAAAATTGTTACAAGTGGAAACATTTTTCAAAAATCAAAAGCTGTAGATTTTGATGGTAGTACTTCTAGTGATAGTGATGGCCAAATAGTAGAGTATAATTGGTTGTTTGATAATATACTTTTATCAACTAGTTCTTTTTTTTCATATATTTTTTCTGATATTGGCAACTTTAGTCTTGAATTAAAAGTTATAGATGATAAAAATGATTTTGCAAGTGACATTTTTAACTTTAGTATAGTAGAAAATTTTGAAAGTACTACTACCACGACAAATACTATTCCTAATTATGAAATAGTTATTAATGAATTTGTAAGTGATCCTGTGGCTGGTGAAAATGAATGGGTAGAAATATATAATAATTCTACCTCTACTATTGATTTGAAAGATTGGGAAGTGCACGAAGGTGACAAAAGTAGTAGTAGCACAAAAAAAATTTTGGTTTTGGATAATATTTTGGAAACAAAAAGTTTTTTGCGAGTAAATATTTTGTCTAGTAAATTGAACAATGATGGTGATGGTATTTTTTTGTATGATAATTCTGGTAATTTGATAGACACAGTGCGTTTTGGTGATTGGATAGATTTTTTTGATGAAGATATTTCAGACAACGCTCCTGCACACAGTGATCCTTATTCTGTGGCGAGAATCGTGGATGGTCAAAACACGGGAAATAATAAAAATGATTTTTCTATTACCACAGAACCAACGCCAGGTGAAGTCAATATTATTAAAAATATTCCAGTTTCTAGTTCTGGTGGAGGTTCGTCTTCTAGTTCTGAAGTAACAACAAAAAATTATAATGCACGAGATTTGGTCATAAACGAGTTGGTTTCTGATCCTAGTGATGGAGAAAAAGAATTCGTAGAAATATATAACAACACTTCAGAAATTATTGATTTAAATGATTGGTCTTTGGAAGATGGTAGTGAAACAATTACGATTTTGACAGGGACTATTTTGCCTAAAGGTTTTTTTGTAATTGAGGAACCAAAAGGAAGTCTCAATAATGCTGGTGATATTTTGTTATTATTAGATCCTAGTAAAAAAGAAATAGATAAAGTTACTTATGGCAATTGGGATGATGGTAATACTTATGATAATGCTGCTGTGGCAAGTGATCCATATTCGTTGATAAGAAAAACAGATGGACAAGATGCTGATAATGATTATTATGATTTTATAATTACAGATACTATTACTAGGGGACAAAAAAATGTTTTATCTTTAAAAGCTGAAGATTTGGAAAAACAAGAAATTTTTTCTTTGCAAACAAACATAGTTTTGAATGAAATTTATCCAAATCCTCCAGGTAGTGATAGTGATGATGAGTTTATTGAAATTTGGAATAAAGGTACAGAAACTATTGATTTGAAAGATTGGCAATTATCTGATTCTAGTAAGAAAAAATATACAATAAAACAAGGTGTATTGAAAGCAAATGAATTCATTGTTTTCAAAAGAACTATGACACAAATAGCTCTAAATAATACAGGAGGAGATGAAGTAAAATTATTTTCTCCAAATGGGGCAATCGTAAATAGTGTAAGTTATCCTGGTAGTGCTAGTGATTCTTTTAGTTATGTGAGGCAAGATGATGCTACTTGGGTATGGAGTAGTAAAATTACTGCTGGAAGCAAAAACATAGTAGAAGGTAAAAGTGCAGCACCAATTATTGCACTTGATGTAGATACCGAAGTAGCTGTAAATGAATGGGTGAAATTTGATGCTTCTGATACTGTTAGTCCAGAAGGAAAAGATTTAAAATTTCATTGGGATTTTGCTGATGGGACTGATGAAGATGGCGCGAGTGTAGAACATAAATTTTTGCAACAAGGAGTTTATACTGTATCTTTGACAGTAAGTGATGGTAGTAATGAAAGTAAAAAGGATGTTGTTTTAAGTGTAAAATTGTCTCAAGATTTTGTGGGTGGTTATGCTGGAACAAGTGATATATCTGTTTTGTACATTTCAGAGATTTTGCCAAATCCAGTAGGTTCAGATACTACTGAATTTATTGAAATTCACAATCCTACAGAAGAAGATGTTGATATTTCGGGTTTAAAAATTGATGATGAAGAAGGTGGATCAAAAGCTTATACTGTAGGAGCTAATACTTTGATAAAAGCTAAAGAATATAAAGTCTTTGGTCGCCAAGATACAAAGTTGGCTTTGAATAACACTAGTGATTCTGTGCGTCTTTTGTATCCTGATGGAACTATTATAATGGAAGTAAGATTTGATGATGTAATAGAAGGAGCCTCTTATGTTCGTAATAGTGAAGGTAACTGGATTTGGAATAAAATTATTAGCCCTGGTGAGGTAAATTTTGTAGAAGAAATAACAGAAGTAAAATCCGTTAAAATAGTAAAAAGTAAGAGTAATTCAGTGAAAGCAGTTATAAACACTAGTTTAGAAAAAATACGTGATGAAGATTTGGGTGATATGATTAGTGTGACAGGTACAGTAGCAGTAGAACCAGGTATAATGGGTACACAAATTTTTTATATAGTTTCTGAAAATGCTGGTGTACAAATTTATATGTTTAGTAAAGATTTTCCAGATTTAAAAAGGGGAGACAAAATAGAAGTTATGGGAGAAATTACAGAAACTTCTGGTGAAACTAGAATAAAATTAAAAGAAAAAAATGATATAAAAAAATTGGGACATAGTGAATTACCAATTGGTAGAGTCTTGGAATTAGAAGATGTGGGGGAACAATATGAAGGTAGTCTTATTTTGGTAAGTGGTGAAATTACAGAAATAAAAAGTTCTTATATGTATGTAGACGATGGAACTGAGGAAATAAAAGTATATTTTAAGAGAGGAGCTGGTATAAAAAAAGATATATTTGAAGAAGGTAATTTAGTAAGTATTACTGGACTACTTCATCAAACAAAAACAGAATATCAATTGTTGCCACGTGATCAAAATGATATTATTAAAACAGGTGTTAGTGAAGATTTGGTAACAAAAAAAGAAAAAGCCAAAGAGCAAGACAACGCGGATATTGTTGAAAAATATTTAACAGCTACAGCTGGTGGTTTTACTGCTATTTTGTTTGGACTTTTTTTGAAAAGTAATGGAGAAAATATTTTTTCAAAAATAAAAAAATTGATTAAAAAATTTATTTCTAAATAAAATTGTAGAAAAAAAATTAAAAATTTGTTATAATATGTTTATAAACAAATAATAAAAAAACATGGATAATATTTTTCTTCAAATTTCTGCTTTGCTTGGTATTACTGTTTCTGTAGCTTTTGTATTGCGTTTGTTAAAACAACCACTTTTAATTTCTTATCTGATTGCTGGCATTATTGCTGGTCCGATGTTTTTGAATTTGTTGCAAGAAGGTGGACATACTTTTGATGCTTTGGCTGAATTTGGTGTTGTGTTGCTTTTGTTTGTGGTAGGTTTAAGTCTCAATATTCAACATATCAAGAGTATTGGTAAAGTTGCGGTCATTACAGGTATGGCCCAAGTAATATTTACAGCTTCTCTTGGCTTTTTGATACTTCTTGCCATGAAATTTTCAGCATCGTCAGCTATTTATTTGGCTTTGGCTTTGACTTTCTCTAGTACTATTATTATTGTAAAATTATTGGCAGACAAAAAAGACACTGAAAGTGTTTATGGTAGATATACTATTGGTCTCATGGTAGTACAAGATATTGTGGCTATTTTTATTATGATGATGGTGACATCATTAGGTCAAGGAAATAATATTTGGGTAGAAGTAGGAGAATTAGTTGGTAAGATATTTATTTTGTTGGGATTTGTTGGACTGACAGCGAGATATATTATTCCAAAAATTTTACAAAGTGTGGCGAAGTCTGGTGAATTTCTTTTTATTTTTACTTTGACTTGGTGTTTTGGTATTTCTAGTTTGTTATATTGGTTGGGTTTTTCTTTGGAAATTGGTGCTATAGTAGCTGGTCTTACTCTTGGTTCTTCGCCTTTTCAATCAGAAATTTCTAGTCGTATCAAACCTTTGCGTGATTTTTTTATTGTGATATTTTTTATTATTTTGGGTAGTGAAATGTCACTTACTAATTTGGATGGAATTTGGATAAATGGTTTGATTTTATCTTTATTTATTTTGATTGGTAATCCTTTTGTTTTGTATTGGGCTTTTCGTTCACAAAAATTCACAAGAAGAAATAGTTTTTTGGCTGGTGTGACAGCGGCTCAGGTCAGTGAATTTGGTTTTGTGCTTTTGATTGTTGGAAGAAATTTGGGACATGTGGTTGGCAAAGAATTAGAAATTTTTACTATTGTCGCTTTGACAACTATTATTGTATCTTCTTATCTTATTACTTATAGTGAGAAGATTTTTGAATTTTTGCGTCCAGTCTTCAATTTGTTCGGACATGATAAGCACAAACAAATAGAAAAAAATGAAGAAATTTTTACTAATTGGGTTTTTGGTTATCATCGTATTGGTTGGAAAGTGTGTGAAGGTTTTGCTGAAAAAAATATGAAATATGCGGTAGTGGATTATAATCCTGAAGCAGTAAAAGTTTTGAAAAATAGACATATTCCGGCATTTTTTGGGGATGTTAGTGATATAGAATTTTTGGAAAGTTTGCCTTTGGAAAAAGCAGAAATGATAGTTTGTACAATACCTAATCCTGATGATCAAATCATTTTGTTCAAACACATTAGAAAAATAAATAAAAAAGTTATTATTATTGGTAATCTTTATCATAATACTTATTTGGATGATTTATATGAAGCTGGAGCCAATTATGTGATGATGACACACTTGTTGGGAGGACAGTGGATTTCTGATATTATTCAAAATAAACCTTTGACAAATAAGACATTTTTTGATCTTCGTAAAAGTCAAAAAGATGAAATGCAACTAAGATTTACCTCAGGAATTAGCTTTTTAAAGTAGTATTGTGGAAAGGTGTCTTAAAAGTATTGACTTTTAATCGTATTATTGATATAATTTTCTCGTCTAAAAATGTTGTATAAAAGTCTGTATTATAATGGGCCAGTAGCTCATCTGGTAGAGCGCCGCCCTTGCACGGCGGATGTGGCAGGTTCGAGTCCTGTCTGGTCCACTATCGACAGTTGACATTTGACTTGTGACATTTAACATTGATGTAATTTTGAAAGTTAATTGTTAACAGTCAAGTGTCAACTGTTTTTTAAAGCCGAGGTAGCTCAGTGGTAGAGCAGTGGACTGAAAATCCTCGTGTCGGGAGTTCAATTCTCCCCCTCGGCACAGAGAAGTTGAAAGTTTTTAAAGTTCATAAAGTTAAAAGTTACTTTTAACTTTAAAAACTTTATAACTTTATGAACTTTTAACTTATAACGGAGTGTAGCTCAGTTGGCTAGAGCATCTGGTTTGGGACCAGAGGGTCGAAGGTTCAAGTCCTTTCACTCCGACAAAGAAAAGTATAAATATGCTTTTCTTTTTTTTGTAATGTGGTATGCTTAGTTGGCTGTAATTTAGTTGTTATATAAATAATTATTAAAATTATGAATGATTTATATTTTGATATCGTCGTAGTTGGAGCTAGCTTTTCTGGTTTATCTTTTGTTCGTAATTTACCTAAAGATTCTAAGATAAAAGTTTTGATAGTAGAAGCTAAACCATCAGTTGGTTTTACTGTAGAATCTACAGGTTTGATAACAGAACATACTAGACAAATATTTGATAGTTTTTTTGAAATAGATAATTATATTACTAATAAAATAACAACAATAGGTGTTGTTACTACTGATTTTGAAGAACATTTTTTTTCTAGTAAGGAAGATCCTTGGATTTATCAAACAGATACAAAAAAATTGATACAAGAAATGGCTAATAATTTATCAGAAAATGTTACTTTGTGGACAGAAACTATTTATATAGATAATAGTAAAATCGATGAAGAAAATAAAAAAATGACAGTCAATTTTTTGCAAAAAGGTAATAAAATAAATGTAAAAACAAAATTTTTGATAGGAGCTGATGGTGGTAGCTCGAAGGTTGCTTTACAAAATTCTTTAGAAAAAAATAAAAAATTTCTATTTGGTATAGAAGAAGTTTATTTTGGTAATATTTTATTAGGGCCAAATCCAGAAGAGACAATTTATCATTTTTGGTTTGGTGATTTTTCACTTGGTTATGGTGGTTGGCTATCTTCTACTATAATAGATGATAAAAAAGCTTTTCGTATTGGTCTTGCCAAAAAAATGAAAGAGAATAAAAATGCCAAAGAATTGTTAAAAAAATTTATACAAGTACTTTTGAAAAAAAATATTATAAATATAGATAATTCTGTTGATGCGTCTTATGGTGTTTATGGTAGTAAGATACCAATTGGAGGACCTCTTAAAAATATTTATAAATCACAAATTTTATTGATAGGTGATGCAGCTGGTTTTTGTGGAGCTTTTGCTGCAGATGGTATCAAAGGTTCTATTATTTCAGGTATTGAATCTGCTAAGTTATTAGTAGATTATTTTGATAAGAGTGATGATAAAGTTTTTGCTAGTTTTTTAAAAAATATGAATAATTATCATAATATAATTACTTATTATAAAAAACAAGTTTTTTATAGATTTGTTTGGGATAGAATGAAAACAAATCGTACCTTTAGACAAATGTATAAGATAATTGCCAAAGAAAAAGAAGGCTTTTTGTTTCAATTTTGTGATAGTAAAGAAAAAGGAAAGGGTCTATCCTCTTTGATTTTGAAATTACACAATGTACCGAGTTTGGTGAAATATTCTTGGTATATTTTTATAGATTTTTTTAAAAAAATTTAAACATAAAAATTTTTGTTAAATCTCTCACTCTACCTTCGCTCTATATTGCAAAGCCTCAGCAATATGCTCGGTGGCGATATATTCTACACCTGCCAAATCAGCAATCGTTCTGGCTAATTTTAAAATGCGGTGATAACTGCGGGCTGATAAATTCATATGGCTGACTGCTTGTCTGAGTAATTCAATAGATGCTTCATTTAATTTACAAAAATTTTTAATATCTTTATTTTTCATTTCACTGTTTGTGGTATAAGAACTATCAGCAAATCTTTTGTTTTGTATTTCACGAGCACGTTCGACACGTGTTCTTATTTTTTCAGAACTTTCAGACATAGTATCTTGTGAAAGTTTTTCAAAAGGTACACGTGGTACTTCTACGTGTAAATCAATTCTGTCTAGTAATGGACCACTAATTTTTTTGCGATATTTTTCTATTTGAAGAGGGGAACAACTACAATTTTTGTCAGGATCACTAGCATAACCACAAGGACAAGGATTTTGGCTAGCGACGAGCGTAAAACTTGCTGGAAAAGTGACAGAACCTTGGGCACGAGAAATAGTTACCACACCATCTTCTAGAGGTTGTCTAAGATTTTCTAATACTAATCTAGGAAATTCCGGAAATTCGTCCAAAAATAATACACCACGATGTGCTAGAGAAATTTCACCAGGTCGAGGGAATTTGCCACCACCTACTAGAGCTACAGCTGAAGCTGAATGATGAGGTGTTCGGAAAGGTCGTTGGCTGATAATTGGTCTATCTCCTAGTAGCATACCAGCAACAGAATATATTTTGGTAACTTCAATGGCTTCTTTGGTTGTCATCTGAGGTAATATGGAAGGCAAAGTTCTGGCTAACAAAGTTTTTCCAGAACCAGGTGGACCGGACAACAGAATGTTGTGTGAGCCCGCAGCAGCTATTTCTAGGCCTCTTTTGGCAAATTCTTGACCTTTGATATATGCCATATCCATTTCGTGATAATTATTCTCAAACCAGCTACTAAGTGGAATATTTGGCATTTTGGTAATAAGTTCTTTGCCAATTAGATGATTTATTAGTTCAGCAAAATTTTTTACAGGATAAATATTGATTCCTTCGATAATAGCGGCTTCTTTGGCATTTACTTCTGGTACAAAAATATTTTTGTAGCCTTTTTGACTAGCAAAAATAGCTAATGGCAAAATACCAGTAGTTTGTCTAAGACTACCATCCAAAGCTAATTCACCAACAAAGATACTATCATTTAGATTGATGTCTTCAATTTTTTCAGAAGAAATATACATACCAACAGCAATCGGTAAGTCATAAGATGTACCTTCTTTGCGTACATCGGCTGGTGCGAGATTGATGATTATTCGGCTGTTGTTGGGAAAAGAGAGTTCAGTATTTTTCCAGGCAGTGCGAATACGTTCTTTGGCTTCTTGAATGGCTGTGTCAGGTAAGCCAACAATTTGAAAACCAGGCCAACTACCAGCTATATCTACCTCTACTTCAATAGGCGTACAATCCAAACCTAAAATAGCAACTGAATTTATTTTTATAAACATAAGTGACAGGCTTAGTTGATTTATAGAACTATATTTTGAGTTATACACAGTTTGTGTGTATAACTTATTGTGTTGTGGATAAGTTCTTTGGCTAGTATTAGCTATTTTTTGTTTTTGTAGTATTTTTTTGTGTAGAAAGTAACATAAAAGCACCAATGACAATGATAATATCTGCTAAGTTCATAACAGAAGTAAGTACACGTAGATAGTCTATGGTGATATTAAAAACTATTCTGTCTATTAGATTGGATAAGGCTCCAGCAAAAATAAAAAAAACACCCAAATAAAATTGATTTGTTTTATGTTTGTTTTTTTTCCACCAATAAATTAGAGCTGCTAAAATAAGAGGGGTAAATAATAAGATAAGTTTTTGAGGTACAGGTAATCCAAAAGCGATACCAGGATTTGGAAAATATTCCCAACCCAACCATGGTTTTATAAGATATAATCTAAAAGATTGATGATTATAAGCTAAATATTTGAAAAGTTGATCTAAAGCAAATAAAAAACCACTTAAGACAAAATAATTTCGTAAGTGGTTTTCTGGCATATCTGTTGGAGTAATTTAAACTTCTTGAGTAATTGTTTTTTTACAACTTACACAAGCACCAGAAGTAGGACGAGCTATTAATCTTTTTTGTTCAATTGGTTTATTACAATATTTACAAATACCATAAGTACCTTCTTTGATAGATTTCAAAGCTTTGGTTACATCTTTTAGTTCTTTTTCTAATTGAATTTCAATTGGTTTGTTGTTTAGGAACTCAGTAATTTCTTGAGTGTTTGAATCCATATCATCACCGTATTCAGAAAAAGAGGTGTTGTATTCATCTGAAGTGTGAGGGTCTTTTTGTGAAAAATTTTCTAAATCAGATGTTAATTTAGCTTTTTGTTCCAAAAGAAGATCTTCTATTTCTTGTAAAAATTTTGAGTCTAACATGTTTTTTGTGATTGTCATATAATTCATTATTTTTTATAGTAAAATTATACAATATTTGTATATATCTGGCAAGGGCTAGCCATTGTTAGCAAAAAAAAAGAGGCAAACCGGAGCCCATAGAAGTATAGTGGCTGGTGCCTCTTAAACGTCCCCGGAACCGGTATTGTCCAAGCTATTCAAATATTCTAGTATAAAATACTTAAATTGCTTGGAAAATGCCAGGAAAAATCCTGGGACTTTTGAGCTTTGACCGCTCGCTGGTGTTTGCCTCTGGCAAATTCCTTTTTAGGGAAGATTTGTCATAAGTAGAGGACACCTTGTTGCTTTTGATGTTTGTTTTTGTATAACCTCGAAAGGTTATAAGGGTGCAAGCAGTGGCTAAGCTGTGAGATGAGATTCCCACGTGTGTAATTAAGTATATCTCTGATACTCAATTTGGACATTTGAGAAACTCTTTTGTAATGTTCACAATATTATTATACCTTTTTTTACAACTATTGTCAAGGATTGAATGTTTTTTGCTAGTTTTAGCTAAAAAAGGCTTAAATTAGCTAAAAAATATGTATAAACTAGTCTATACAATAAAGTTAGTAATGGGTGTTATCCCCAGAATTAAAAAGTTTTCCACAGGTTTATCCACAATGTATAGAATAATCTATACAAAAGCATACTTGTACTTGTTCAAAAACAGTGGATTTATTGTGATTTGTGATTTTTTTCAGTAATTTTGTTTATTTTTGTTGTTTTAAAGTTTTGTGTACATTGTTGTAAACAAAAAGTTTTATAGGTTAAAGCATTAAAACAATTTCATTTAAATCTTCATCGGCTCTATAAACAGTGGCGAGATGGTTTGGTTTGTATATCTGATACTATTGTCTTTTGTTATCAACGAAGTAGGATACGTGCTTTTATGTTTTAATGCTTTAATGATTCTTATCAACATCTGCCCAAGTAAATCAAAAGGTGTTATACTATTTTTGTAATAATTAATTTTTTTATATGAATAATATTGAAATATTGCAAAAGTTTACTTTGAAAAATATACCAAATTTAGATATAGCTGTTTTGGGTGCTTTGGAACTCTTTATGAGTAGTAGTTTAGCTAAATTAGATGTGAAATTCAAAAAACCTTTGGTAGTAGGCAGTGGTAATGGAGCTGTGACTGGTAGAGTTTTGTTTTCTGATAGAGATGCTGTTTTTGCAGATGAAAGTACTTATTTGGAAAAAATAGACAATATAAAAGGTATAGATGGTGCTGTTCTTATTTCTGCTTCTGGCAGTAAACATGCTATTTTAATAGCGAGAGAACTCAAAAAAAGGGGGATTGATACTTTACTTTTGACTAATAATAATAATGCTCCTGCAAAAAGATTTATTAAACAAGAAAATTTTTTTGTTTTTCCAAAAAATCGTGAACCGTATACTTATAATACGTCTACTTATATGGGTATGATTTTTGGTAAAACACATGAAGAACCAGAACATATTTATAATTTTATTTTGAAAAAAACTAGTAAAGAAATAAAGAAAAAATTTAATAAATACGATGCTTATTATCTTATTGTTCCTGAAAAATTTTCTGCCATGAGTGAAATGTTTAATACTAAATTTGATGAAATGTTTCAACCAGTTGTTTCAGGTAGAGTATTTACAGCAGAACAAAGTAAACATGCCAAAAGTGTTGTAAAAAATGACAAAGAATTGTTTATTAGTTTTGGTTATGATAATAAAACATTTGGTCTTGCCAAAAATAGATTGAATATTACTTTACCTAAAAATGTAGATTATGCTGGTTTTATGGCAATTGTTTATTATGTTTTAGGTCGTGTTCAAGCAGAGTATCCTCCGTACTTTCAAAAAGGAATTGTAAATTATTGTAAAAATGCTTCAAAGATTTTTGGCTACGAAATTAAGCCGATAGTTGATTAACTGATTTTTTTAGAGATCTTTTTTTGAAGTGTGTATTTTGTGAGATTGAAATGTTTTGGATAACACGAATATTCACAAATTGACACAAATATTGTTTATTGAATTGTTTCATTGTTAAATGGTTACCATGAAAACAATTTAACAATTTAGCCATTTAACTATTTTTAAATTATGAAAAAAAATGCGTTTTTAATTCCTGAGGTGCCAACTATTTTTACAATTTTTGGGGCGACAGGGGACTTGATGGAACACAAAATTATTCCATCATTATTTTTTCTTTACAAGCAAAAAAGATTACCAAAACATTTGAAAATTTTAGGCTTTGCACGTCGTGAGCTTAGTCATAAAGATTTTCGCAAAAAAGTATTGGCAGTTTTGCAAGAAATGAATTTTGTAAAAAATGAAAAACAGGCAGAAAAATTTTTGGAATTTTTTGAATACGTAAGAGGTGATTTTGCTGATGCCAAAAGTTTTGAAAGTTTGGGAGACAAAGTAAAAGAAATAGAGGACGTTTGGAAAATTTGTGCTAACAAACTTTATTATTTAGCTGTGCCACCAAACTTCATGTCTGAAATTGTGAGTAATTTGAAACGTACTAATCTCAGTGATCCTTGTGGTGGAAATATGGGTTGGTCACGTGTAATTGTGGAGAAACCAATTGGTTATGATAGACACAGCGCTTTGGAATTGGAAAAAGCATTATCAATCTTGAAAGAAGAACAGATTTATCGTATTGATCATTATTTTGGCAAAGAAATGGTACAGGGAATTTTCAATTTTCGTTTTTCCAACAATTTTTTGGAATCAAGTTGGGACAACAAAAATATCGAAAAAATTGAAATCAAGTTACTTGAAAGTATTGGTGTAGAAACACGTGGAAATTTTTATGACAAAGTCGGGGCTCTTCGTGATGTGGGACAAAATCATTTACTTTCGGTTTTGGCTTTGCTTACTATGGATGATCCTCGCGATGCTGATGCAAAAAGTGTGCGTGAAATGCGTGAAAAACTTTTGTCACAAGTTACTATCATGAATAGTGAGGAAGTAAAACAAAATACTTTTCGTGCTCAGTACGAAGGTTATGACAATATTGCAGGAGTGGAAAAAAATTCTGAAACAGAAACTTACTTCAAATTGAAATTGAACATCGAATCTTTGCGTTGGAGTGGTGTTCCAATTTTTATTGAAAGTGGTAAAAGAGTGGGACCTGCCAAAAAAGAAGTGGTCGTCACTTTCAAAGATAGAGAACCTTGTATTTGGTGTCAGCCAACTGGTCCTGCCAAAAACAAAGTAGTATTTTCTTTTGCACCTAATCAAGAAATCAATATAGATTTTTGGCAACGCAAACCAGGTTTTGAAGATGTGCTCGAAAAACGTGATTTCAAATTTTTGCTTTATAAAAAACAATCAAAATTTCCTTATGTGGAAGAATATGCCAAACTTTTTTATGATGCTATTTTGGGACAACAACGTTGGTTCATGACCAAACAAGAAGTTTTGAGTGAATGGAAAATCGTGGATCCAATTACGCAAGCTTGGAAAAAAAGAATGACGCCACTTCATACTTACAAAGTAGACGACAAAGAAATTGTGGATATTGCTGATGATTTTTTCTTAACCAATGAAAAGAATTTCAAAAAAGAAATTGCTATCATGGGGCTTGGTCGTATGGGTGGAGGTCTGGCGCAAAATTTGCTCGAAAAAGGTTGGAAAGTGGTTGGTCATAATAGAACTTGGGAAGTAACAGAAAAGTTGGAAAGTGTGGGTTTGACTGGAGCAAAAGAAATAAAAGAAATGGTAGACAAACTTGTACATCCTCGTATCGTCTGGCTAATGTTGCCAAATGGTAAACCTGTGGAAGATGCTATTTTTGATAAAAAAGAAGGCCTGGTAAACTTTTTGGAAAAAGGTGATATCATCGTCGATGGTGGAAATTCTTATTTCAAAGATTCTGTGGTACGTGCCAAAAAATTGCAAAAATATGGAATACATTTTCTAGATGCTGGCGTGTCTGGTGGTCCTGGTGGCGCGCGTAAAGGTGCTTGTGTGATGATTGGTGGTGACAAAAAAGTTTTCAAATACATTGAGCCACTTTTCAAAGATATGTCTCTTACCAATGGTTATGAATTTTTCCCGGGCAATGGTGCCGGACATTTTGTCAAAATGGTTCATAACGGAATTGAGTATGGTATGATGCAAGCAATCGGTGAAGGATTCAATATCATGAAGAAATCTCCATACAAACTTGATTTGAAAAAAATTACCAGTGTTTATAACAATGGTAGTGTGATTGAATCAAGACTTGTTGGTTGGCTTTATGATGCTTTTGAAATTTATGGGGATGACTTGAAAAAGATAAGTGGTAAAGTTGATAGTAATGGTGAAGGTGCTTGGACAGTAGATACTGCCAAGACTATGAAATTGAAAGCAAAAGTAATAGAAGAATCTCTAAATTTTCGTAAACAATCTCAGAAGAATCCTGACTATGCTGGACAAGTTGTTTCGGCTTTGAGGGGGCAGTTTGGGAAGCATGATGTGGAGAAGAAGTAATAATGCGGATATACGGATAATACGGATTTACGGATAGTGATTCAGGTGTAATAATAAAAAAACGTTCAACTTTTTAGTTGAACGTTTTTGTTTTTTTATTCTGGAATTTCTTTTTTTACATCTGGATCATTTTTCATATACTTCCACAATTCTTCAAAAATAAGTTTTTGTAATTGTGATAATTCTTTTGATTCAATTATTACCGCCATCTTTTCTTTCCACGAAGCTATCAGCATTTTGTTGTCATAGAGAATTACTTCGGGAGTAAAAGTCTTTTTTGCATCAGACAAAAAAAGTGATTGACGCTTTTCTTGTTTGTTCAATTTAGCTTGTGCAAGACTAGATTTGTTTTGTGGAAAAATTCCTTTACCAAGAATTCCAGCCTTCACACGACGTTTGTAATATTCAGGAAAAAAATCTGGCATGCCTTCGTGCATAGATTCGTGATTGGCATAAGCATAATAATATTCTTTGGAGTTCAAAGTATCTTCATAAGCTTCTCTCATACCTTTTTCTCCTTCAAAAAATTCTACTTTTGGGGAATTTTGTTGTGGTGATAATTTTGACATCAGTTCTGGTAGAGCTTCTTCTATCTTTTTTTTCTGTCTATCTATTTTCTTTTCATATTCTTGTTTTTCTCTGTCGAGATAAGCCAAAAGTTGACGAGGATCAGCTGCGTGAAAATATATTTTCTTTTGTTTACGATATTTACCTACTAAACCACGTTTTTGCAAAGACGCCAAAGTATCGTAACAAGTTGTACGGTTTAGATTGGTCTTTTTGGCAATTTCAGTAGGTGTACCGGCAAAGAGCTCAAGCAGAGCAACATAAACAGTGACTTCTTTTGGACTAAAACCTAACTCAGAAAAAATTTGTGGATAATTCATAAAATTGTGTATTGTTGTGGAAATACCACCGACACTAAAATTATATAGATTAAGCCAAATTTTGTCAAGTTTTTATCATTTTGTCGGTATAGTGTTTGCAAAATTGGAGGCTTGTAATATAGTGAAGTGTCCACTGGAAGAGGAGGTGGCATGAAGCTGAATATTTACCAACGCCGAGCGATGTTTTATAGCATAAACCTCGTCTGGAATTGGTCTAATTGTTTTTATGAGAAGGAACCCCATCTGAGGTTCATTGGTGATCTCGTGGGATCCACAGAACGCAACCGTCATGTCCAGTGGATAGTCCAGGAACTTCTTGGATTCCCAATTTGGACGGAATTCGACGAGGAGACCAAGCGCGCCTTCAAAGAGGCCAGACAGCTGGTGAGGATGCCAAGAATCATCGGGTACCGTGATTCTGACTGGCCGGAGTGGTACGTCCAGAGCTATGGACGAGACTTGCCGGCGGTGGATGGAGAGATCCATTACTGCTATTGGATCAGTAAACGAGTGGAGAATTGCTTGTTGAAAGCAAATATCCGCTACGTGGGCGATCTTGCTAGAAAAACTCAAGAGGAACTCATGGCTCTTAAGGGATTCGGCAAGGAGAGTCTAAAAAAAGTCATGCAGGATCTCACGGAAAAGGGGCTGAAGCTCGGGATGCCCCTTCCTGGTTGGATTCCTCCTAACAAGAGGGGATGATCTTACACAACCGCCTTCTCGTCGGCGGGATATAACTCGACGAGATACTACGGCCAGGTACGGCCATAGTGAAGTGTCCACTAGCGAAGGAGGTGCTATGAAGCTGGACATCTACCAGCGTCGGGCGATGTTGTACAAGATAAATAGTCTTGTGTGGCACAGTCACCATGATTTTTTGGGGTATTATCGATACAATTTTACTAATGGAGTCATTGGTGATCTTATTCAGATCACAGAGCGGGAGATTCTAAAAGAGTGGCTTGGAAAGGGAGAACTGGAAGGTCAGATCAAGCCCATGCTTAAAGAGCTCACTGGCTTCCCGTTGGGTACTCAGCTTGACGAAGACACTAAGCGTGCTTTCGAAGAGGCCAAGCAAGCAGTGGTGTCGGGAATCGACCCAAGTGAGGCTTGGTCGGAATGGTACATCCAGAGCCCTGGGCGAGACTTGCCTATTGTGGATGGGGAGATCCGCTACCTCGGAGGACTCAGTGACCCTGTTGAGCTGTGCTTGAGTCAGGCACGCATCCTCTACGTTGGTGAACTGGCTCGAAAGAGTCAGAAGGAACTCCTGTCATTGTGGGGATTCGGAAAGAAGGGAATGAAGGAAGTCCAGCAGGTTCTCAAGGAGAAGGGGCTGAAGCTCGGGATGCCCCTTCCTGGTTGGACTCCTCCTAACAAGCGGGGATGATTCCTACACTTCCGCCTTCTCGTCGGCGGGATATAAACTGACGAGATACTACGGCCTGGTACGGCCACCGTAAGGAAAGGGTACCACCTCGCAATCCAAGAGTATCATCAGCAATGATGGTCAGGGAAAGCGAGGACTCAAAATTTTTTAGCAAAATATTTTGGTAAAAAGTTAGAACAAAAAATTCTATGTTAATTGCATAGGATTTTTTATTTGTAAATATTTTCCAATGATAATGTCTTTACTTTTTATAACTAAAAAGTAACAAAAAGTTTTGAGGGGAAAGAACTCGCCTGTGTTGCCATTTGCGAAATAATCATTGACAAGCAACGGGGCTCAAACAGCTTCCCCCTCAAACTCCCCATGTTTTTATAAATACGAGATTTATTTTTTATTATCTGTAACTCTACATTGACTAAAAGGCTTTTTTGTAATAGAATGACTTTGTTTTTCACTAATTATAAATTATGCTTTCTTTAGCTATCGTCGGACTACCAAACGTAGGCAAATCTACACTTTTCAATGCTTTGACCAAAAGTAAACAAGCTGATGCTGCCAATTATCCTTTTTGTACTATTGAACCCAATGTAGGCGTAGTTGAGGTGCCTGACAGTCGCTTACAACCATTGGCAGAAACTTCCAAAGCTTTGAAAATTGTGCCAACTGCGATTGAATTTGTGGATGTGGCTGGACTTGTCAAAGGAGCTAGTGAAGGTGAAGGATTGGGAAATAAATTTTTGTCACACATCAGAGAATGTGATGCTATTATTCAAGTTGTGCGTGCTTTTGAAGATGGAAATATTACACATGTACATGGCAAAGTAGATCCAAAAGATGATAGTGAAGTTATTAATCTTGAATTGATAATGGCTGATTGGCAGACTGTGAGTAAAAGATTAGATAGAGTGAGAAAAGATGCTAAAGGAGTCAAAGCCAAAGAGTTTGCCAAAGAGTTAGAATTATTGGAAAAATTGGATGCCCATCTTCAAGCTGGGAAACCTGCTAGAACTTTGGGAGATGATGGATCTTTCGTTGTTGGAGAAGATGAACAATTGATTTTGCGTGATTTGCATCTTATTTCTATGAAGCCGATGCTTTATGTGGTCAATGTTGAAGAAGGTGGAAAATGGAATGGAGAGTTAGACGCGCCATATATTGTAGTAAGTGCAAAAATTGAGGCTGAGATTGCTGAACTTAGTGAAGAAGATGCTAAAGTTTTTATGGCAGATTTGGGAATTGAACAAAGTGGTTTGGACAAGTTGATTGTAGCTGGTTATAAACTTCTTAATCTCGTAACTTATTTTACTTCTGGTGTACAAGAAACTAGAGCCTGGACTGTGACAAAAGGTACCAAAGGTCCGGATGCTGCTGGTGTCATTCATACTGATTTTGTCAAAGGCTATATCAAAGCAGATGTGGTTAATTGGAAAGATTTTGTAGAGAATGGTGGTTGGAATGGAATAAAAGGTACTGGCAAAATGCGTCTTGAAGGAAAAGAATATGTGGTTGAAGATGGTGATACTGTTTATTTTCATGTAGCGACGTAATGCGGATATACTGATAATACGGATTTACGGATGTTAAAAAATAAATAGAGATAAGATTGAGAAAAAATTGAGATAATAAAAAAACAAGCTTTAGATAGCTTGTTTTTATTTTTGTAAAAAAAATGTGTGTGCCTTCCCGCGTCGGACCGATGCTGTCTCGGTCTCCGGCGCGGGTTGGCGTGAGGCGGATCATTGAGGGATGATCCATCTCTCTCGATCCTTTTTTAAGGCTTCTTCCTCCTCTTTTTTCTCCAGTTTTTCAATTCTCTTGCTCTGGTTTTCCACCACCGTGAGGAGGTGCCAGACTACGAAGCAGAGGACGAGGTCAGCAATGGTACCCCACATCTTTCCCTCTCTCACCCGGTGGATGTTGAGTCCGGGCGACGGCTGAATATATCATATTATTATTATGTCAAGGATTAAGGGGTGATTTTTTCTGCGACGGAACCCACCCCTGGCCCCTCCCTTGGAAAGGGAGGGGAACTAGAAAAGACTTCCCTTCTCTTTTTAAGAGAAGGGATTGAGGGATGAGTTGTGTGAAAAAAATAAAAAAACAAGCTTTCTCTAGCTTGTTTTTATTTTGTTGTTTATCAGAATTAAAGTTCTGAGTTGCAGTTGATTTTATATACGTTGGTTTATTTCGTCATTACTCTAAAACCTAAACCTAGAACCTAACACCTAATACCTATCACCTAAAACCTAGTTAAATTCTTCTAAGCTTCCAAATTTCTCTACCAACATGTTGGGTAGGTCTGTGATATAAAAGAGAGCGAAAACCATTGTCAAAATCTTCTACTTCAAAACCTATGTTTTTTATTTCATCAAGACATCTAATATGAATCCAAACATTACCAAATTTGAATTTTGGTATGATAAAAATGACAGTACTATCGGCTTTTAAAATTTTGTAAAAAACTTTGAAACTATCTATATATAATTGAGCTAGTTCTTCAGCTTGAGCATCCAAAGCAACACGTGGTTCTCTGCCGTGCAAAGGTTTGCCCATATAAGGTTCGGCTACTATCAAATCTACACTTTGTGGTTTCAAATATTTGTCTAGTTCAGTAGTTTTGGATAAAAAAATATTTGTTTTTATATTTTTTTTATCAACTTTGTCTATCATCCATTGGCTGTTTGTCTTACTATCTTCAATTGCTTTTGAACTGATATCACTACCTATAATTTTGGTAAAGCCAAGAGAAATAGCTTCATTTAAAATAGTTCCTGAACCACAAAAAGGATCAAAAATAACAGCAGTATTTTTTGTTTCTGACAAATTGATCATTGTTCTAGATAATTTTGGTGGAAGCATTCCAGAGACAGTATCACTAACAGGTCTATCATAATCTCTCGTACTAAAACCTTCTATATCTTGAATATAGATTGTCTTGTAAACTTCATTTTTGAAAACAGTAAAATGACTTTTGGTTTCTAATAATTTGTTGTGTAAAATACTAGCAGTATTTTTTGTTTCTACGTAACGAACTGATTTGTTCAAAGACTTCAATTCTTTTTTGATATTGATAGCCAATTTACTATTGGTAGGGGATACAGAGAAATTTATTTTTCCAGATTCCTTGGTTTGTAAATATTCCACGATTATTTGTTGAGGGTAACCGGTACCTTCCACTTGTACACCGACGGTGATAATACCACCAAAATCTTTTGCTAGTTTTTCTATAATATCTTCTTCACTTTTTATATCTAATACTATATATTTTTCACCATCAGTTACCAAAGTATTTTTTATTTTTTCGCGCTTTAAAACCGCTAAAACTTCAGCAGTAGATATATGTGGTTGATGTCCTAATTCAAATATGTATTTCATGTTTTTGGTTTATATTTTTTAGTTTGGGGTGGTAGTTGTTGTTATTGATTTTTCTCTAAATAGATTTTTTTTGATGATTATCTCATTTTTTTGATGATTTTTCTCTTCCCATTTGTTTTTTGTTTCTTCATAAATAGTGAAATTGATAGCTTCTGAGTCAGGTAGAGACTTTATTGTAGCGATTGTTTCCAAATTGTCAAGGGACTTATATACATCATGGTATACAAAGAAGATACTATAACCAACAGTAGAGAAGACTGTTAACCAAAGAAAAATATTCAAAATTTTTATTTTTTTTACATTTTGGTAATCTCTGGACTGTTTGATAGGAATTTTTTCATTGTTTTTTGGTTTTAGTATTTCCATAAATTTATTTTATTTTTATATAGCCATTAAAATTCAAAGAAACATTGTTTTCATCTATTTTGTTCCAGTTTAGACTATCAATCATTATATAATATTCACGACTTTCTAATTCGTGTAAATATTGTAATAAATTTTCAAATGAACCACTAAGAGCAAAAGCAAAAATAAAATTATTTGCAGTTGATTGTGGTGTCAATGTCAAATTTTGGGTGACATTTTTATTGATTGCCAAATCTTCAAGTTCTTGGATCAAATTTAAAGAATCTTCTTTTTTGACGAAAGATTTTTCTAATTCGGGCATTTTTTGTTTTATTGCACTTATTTCGACTAAAGATTTTTTTAAAGCACGAACTTTTTCGTATTCAGCTGTAGATTGTTGTCTGGTTTCATCTATTCTTATTTTTATTTCATTAATATATTTTATAGTTGGAATAATAATAGTAACAGTGATAGCCAAAGAAACAGCTAAAATAAACAAAGTACTCAAAATTTTTTTTGTAAGATGATTTTTGTTTGCCATATTATTTTAAGCTAGCACTAATATTGAAAACGATATTTTCTTTTTTGGTTAAGTCAGAAATTGGGAAGGTTGGCTCATTTATATATAAACTATTTTTTAAAATATTTTGGAATTCTAAAAAATTTTCACGAGTGTCGGCTTTGCCGGATAAAATAATACTTTTATTTTTGTAATTGATATTTATAGTATTGAAAGTGATACCTTCTGGAGTGGTAGAGCTTAAATATAAAAGGAGGGGAGTGACTTCAATATATTCTTTTTGTAAATTGTTTATTTCTTTTAGAGTTTTATTGATAGTACCTATATCTTTTAGATCTGTATTGTAACTAAAATTGGTAGTGAGATTGCTACTGATTATTTCTGAAAAATAATTTCTAATCAAATATTTACCCATAAGAAGTATCATGGCTGTAAAACTGATAGAAATGAGTAATATTTGTAAAATATTTTGTATAAATTCAAATTGAATAGCTTTTACTATTCTTTTTTTCTTATTTTCATCTATTAAATTCAAACGTAGAGGGTACATATTTTTTAGATAGAATCATGTTTATAAAAAGGATTATCTGATGCTCGCAAAGCAAGTCCTATGGCTGTGGAATATTTTATGGATTCTTCATAAGGTATATTGATTTCTTTTTTTCTATTTAAGTTTTTCCAAACTCTACCAGTTGAGCATTCTATTTGTAATTCTTCAGTTAGTATCTTATCTAATTCTTTGACAATTGAACTTCCTCCACACATCGTGATATGTGTAATTTTGTTGGTTTCTGGGAAATGACTATAATAAAAATAAATAGTCTTTTTTATTTGTTCAGAAAACTTTTTTGTTTGTTCTATTAGAATTGGCCAAGCTTTATTTTCTTTTTCATATTTAAGACCAAATTTTAATTTTAGTTGCTCGGCTTCATCATAAGATTTGTTTAGTTTTTGACTAATTGCTGTTGTCAAAACTTCACCAGAAAAATTCATGGTAGCACTAAATTGGACAGTATCATTGTCATAAATAATAATATTGGAGTGAGTTGCACCAATATCCAAAATAGCGCGTGCTTCATTTTGATATTGTTTGTCAGCTGTCACCATGGCTCGAGCAATAGATAAAGATTCTATATCTACAGCAATTACATTTAAATTTGCTTTTCGTAATAGTGTAAGATAGCTTTCTACAATATTTTTTGGAGAAGCCGCCATAATTATTTTTGTTTTGTTTGGATTATCCAAAGCAGGGATAGCTTCCCAATCTAAATAGTGTCCATCTTTTTCTGTAAAAGGTATATATTTTTGAGCTTCTATTTCTATATCATCTTGAATTATTTCATTGATATTTTTGTTGATAGTTATCAATTTAAAAAAAGTTTTCATTTCTGGTAAATTGATTACTACCCAAGGACTTTTTATGGATTTTTCTTTGCCACTACCTTTTAATAATTTTTGTATGTAGTGCACTACTTGTCCTTCTTGTGAAATTTCTCCATTGATAATTAGACCAGGTGGTAGAGTAATACTTCTAAAATTTTTCAAATTAAAAGAGGGATTCTTTTTTGTGGAAACATTTTCTAATTGGACTAATTTGAGTGAAAGGTCGCTGATATCTAGACCAAAAGCGCCTGGAAAAGGATCTACTTGAAACATATTTTAAAAGTTTTGGGTAAGACTATACATAGGCATAACTACAGCTATAGCTATACCACCTACACCTAAGCCTAATAATAAAATAATAGCTGGTTCTATAATGGTAGAAAAATTTTTCATAGTTTTGTCTACTTCATTGGAATAAAATTTTGCTAATTCATGAAGTAATTTATCTATTTCACCAGTTTTTTCACCAACCATAATCATTTCAGTGACCATTGGTGGAAATAAATAATCATATTCTTGTAAAGTTTGTGATAAAGTAATGCCTTTTTTTATTTTTTCAGCAGATTTTTTCAGAGCATTTTTGTAAATTACGTTACTACAAATATCAGCACTGATTTCAACAGCTTCGATAATAGGTATCGTACTTTTTAGTAGAGAAGACATGGTGAGTGAAAAACGTGCCAAATTAATTTGTTTGATGATTTTTCCTGAAATGGGAGTTTTTAAATTTAGGTTATGAATAAAAATTTTGAAAGCAGGTGATTTTTTTAGACCATAAATAAATGAAAAAATAAAGATTCCTAAGAGTGAAAATATTAAAAGTAAATTTAGTGGTTTGCTTAAATAATTGGTTACAGCTACTAAAATTTTTGTAGGCAAAGGTAATCCTGTATCTATGTCTTTGAACATCGCTGTTATTTTTGGTAAAACAAAAGTCACCATCAAAATACCAACAGCTGAAATAGCAGTCAAAATGACAGCCGGATAAATCATCGCACCTTTTATGGTAGACGTTAGTTCATAACTTTTTTTCATCTGTAGCACTACTTGTCCAAGTGATTCTTCTAGTTTGCCAGATATTTCACCAGAGGCAATCATTTTTACATATATTGGTGGAAAGACTTTTGGATATTTGGATAAGACTTCACTTAATTGATCTCCTTTTTCTATACTTTGTTTGATATCGGTAACAATGTTTTTGAATTTTTTGTTTTCAATTTCTTTGCTTAATACTTCCAAACTTTCTATTAAAGAAAGTCCTGCTTTTAACATGGTATTTAAATGTTCCAAAAAGAAAACTTTGTCTAATGTTTTTATTTTTGTAAAATTGTTAATAAAAAAATTATTGAGTTTTATTTCAAATTCAGACAATTGTTTTTCTTTTTTTATTTTTGAAAACATATTTTATTAATTTCTAATTTATTAATAATAAATTAGAATTTTTGTTTTATTCTTTGGTTACTCTTAGAATTTCTTCAATAGTTGTTAATCCTTGTATTGCTTTTATTATACCATCTTCAAATAAATTCATCATACCATTTTTTTCAGCTAATTCTTTGATATCTTGAGCAGTGCCTCTTTCATTGATTAACTTGGTAATTGCTTCAGTGACAACCAAAACTTCATAGATACCCATACGTCCTTTGTAACCACTTTTTTTACATTTTTCGCAACCTTCTCCTCTATAAAATTTTATTTTTTCTAAATTATTTTCTATTTGTTCTATTTCTTGGGTTTTTAGTAATTCTTTTATGGTTTTATTTTTCATCATTTTCTCAAGTTCTTTGAGTTCTTTTTTGTCTAGACTATATTCTTTTTTACAATTTTGGCATATTTTTCTTACCAAACGTTGGGCAATAATAATATTGGAAGTAAAACCAACCAAAAATGGTGGAATATTCATATCTACCAAACGTGGCAAAGTAGTCGGCGCATCGTTGGTGTGGAGTGTAGACAAAACCAGATGTCCAGTCATGGCCGCGTGGATAGCAACTTCAGCAGTTTCTTCATCACGAATTTCTCCGACCATAATAATATCTGGATCTTGGCGTAAAAAAGCACGTAATCCTGAAGCAAAAGTAAAACCAGCTTTAGGATTTATCTGGCTTTGATTTATACCAGAAACATGATATTCAATCGGATCTTCAATAGTACAAATATTGACATGAGGTCTATTCAAAATACCTAAAACAGAATAAAGAGTCGTAGTTTTACCACTTCCTGTTGGACCGGTGACCAAAATCATGCCATGTGGTTTTTCAATAGCTTCTTCTATTAAAACTTTTATTTTTGGTAAAAAACCAAGTTGTTCTAGTGTTAAAGCTTTTTCACCTTCATGTAATAAACGCATTACTATTTTTTCACCATCATAAACTGGCATAATAGATACACGAAAAGAAAGAGTTTCTTCGTTTACTTTTGTTTTGAAACGTCCATCTTGTGGTAGCATGTGTTCGTCTATTTTTAGATTTGCCAAAATTTTGATACGTGCGGTAATACCATTTTGTACTAATTTTGGTAAAGACATAACTTGAGTAAGCATACCATCGATGCGGTATCTGACTAAGACTTCTTTTTCAACAGGTTCAATATGTATATCACTAGTTCCTTCTAACACTGCGTGTTCCAAAATAGAATTTACAATGTTTATAATTGGTAATTCTTCGGCAATTTTTTTTAGGTCTTGATTAGAATTATCGTTTATTAGATTATTATTTAGTTTTTGGATAACTTCATCAGAAGAAATATCAGAGCGATATTTTTTCAAAGCTTCTTTGATAGCATGTGGATTGGTAAGAAATATTTTTGGTGTCAAACCTGTTTTTCTTCTCAAGAATTCGATAGTTTGAATATCATTTGGATCAAGCATGGCAACACTAAGTTCGTTTTCAGATTTTTTGAAAGCAATTGTATAATGTTCCTGAGCAAATTCAGCTGGAATTATATTCAAAATGTCTTTATTTAATTCTACATTTTTTAGATCAATATATTCATTTTCATTTTCTTTTGCAATCGCTTGATAGAGACTTTCTTCAGATATAATATTTTCAGCAACAAGATAATCTTCCAAAGAGATTTTTTTCTCTTTAGCTTTTTTTAAATATTCTTTTATTTTCTTGTCGTCTAATTTAAAAGAATTTTTTAATGTATTTTCTAAGATTATATTTGTTAGCATATATTTTTTTTAGAAATGTTGTTATGATTATAACATATTTTTCTAAAATAATAAATCAAAAATTTTAAATCAAAAATTTGTTTGTAAAAAATGGTGGGAATAAGATAAAGATAAAATGGAGATGAAATAGAGATAATAAAAAAACTAGCCATTGAGCCAGTTTCTTTTTTTCAAAAATAATAATGTGTGTGCCTCCCCGCGTCGGACCGATGTTGTCTCGGTCTCCGACGCGGGTTGGCGAGGCGGATCATTTAGTAGTGGTCCACTTTTGATGAGCCTTTTGGTATTCTTCCTCCTGGACTCTCCGTTCTAGTTTTTTTATTCTCTTATCTTTGTCTTTCATCTCCGTGAGGAGTTGCCAGACTACGAAGCAGAGAACGATGTCAACACCTGCGGAAATGATATCCCAGCCCATCTTGCCCTCTTTCACCCGGTGGACGTTGAATCCGGGCGACGGCTGAACTTATCACATTATTATTATGTCAAGATTTTGATGGTGATTTTTTCTGCGACGGAACCCACCCCTGGCCCCTCCCTTAAAAAGGGAGGGGAACTATATAAAGTAGATGTTTTTGTAGAGGAGGCTTCCCTTCTCTTTTTAAGAGAAGGGATTGAGGGATGAGTTGTGTGACAGAAAAAATGAACAATGTACAAATTCGGCGAACTTATGTCTGATCGACGTTGGGATGATTCTTCACTCCTAAAAATTTCGTTAGGGTCACATTCGTGCTGATTCGTGCTAAGATTCGTGTTTTTTCTTGACAAATCAGATCTTTTTTGTTATAGTTTTTTCACCTTTGGTGTTTTGTAATTAATAAGTGCCTTAAGTAATTGCTGATAATTTGAGCTGAAATGTCGAATTTAGTATATAATTATCGTAAAAATAGTGATTTATTAAGGTTTGCAAAACAAAAAATTATCTATGAAATATTATGAAATGTTGTGTGTTCTTCCAGGAACCATGACTGAAGAAGAGGTAAAATCAAATGTTGATGTTATCTCAAGTACTGTTGCAAAACATGGTGCTGAAAAATTGACTGTAGAGGATATGGGTAAAAGTCGTTTGGCTTATCCTGTAAAACATATCCGTTATGGTTATTTCCAATTATTTAGATTTAATTTAGAAGAAAATAAAATCAATAATTTGGAAAAAGAAGTACGTCTTTTGGATAAAATGTTGCGTATTTCTATTGTTATTAGTGATCCTGCTAATGTTGTAAACTATAAATTAGCTTTGGACCCTACTGCTCTTAGTGCTCCACAAAAAGGAGATCGTGATGAACAACAAAGACCAAACAGAAGAGTAGTTGAAGAAGTTGTAAAAGAAAAAAATACAGAAGAAGTTGTTGAAAAAACTGAGGTTGAAGTTGTAAAAGAAGAAGTTGTAGAAGTAAAAGTAGAAAAACCAACTAAAAAATCTGAAAAAACAAAAATGTCAGTAGAAGATATTGATAAAAAATTAGATGAAATTTTGCTAGATGACATGGGTAAGATTTAATTTATTTTAAAATTAAATAATATTTAATCATAAAAATATGGATCTTAATCGAGCAACTATAATTGGACGTCTTACACGTGATCCTGAAGTAAAATCTATTACTTCTGGTCAAAATGTCGCAAATTTAAGTGTAGCGACAAACCGTATTTGGACTGATAAATCTGGTGTACGTCAAGAAAAAGTAGAATTTCACAATGTAGTATTGTGGGGTAAGTTGGCTGAATTGTCAGGACAATATTTGAGTAAAGGACGTAAAGTTTATTTGGAAGGACGTCTTGAAACTCGTGATTGGACTGGACAAGATGGTGTCAAAAGATACCGTACAGAAATTATCGCTGACAATATGATAATGCTTGATGGTAGTCGTAGTAATTCAAGCACTCCTTATTCTGAAGAATCTTCTTCTGTTTCATCAGATACCTCTAATCAAACAGATTCTTCTGAAGAAATAAAAGTAGAAGATATTCCATTCTAAAAATAAAAGGAAAAATAAATTATGAATAACAATAATAATAAAACTTTAAAAAAGGAAAAACAATGTTTCTTTTGTGTCAATAAAGAAAAACATATTGATTACAAAGACAACGAAACTTTACGTCGTTTTACATCTTCATATATGAAGATTCAACCTCGTAGACGCAGTGGTTTGTGTGCAAAACACCAACGTCAAATTGCAAAAGCTATCAAACAATCTCGTATTGCTGGTTTACTAGCTTTTGTTCCTAAATAAAGCATTGATTTAGACTGATTTAAACAGATTATAAAAACTCTTGAGAATTCGAGAGTTTTTTTATTTTACGCAACTCATCCCTCAATCCCTTCTCTTATGAAGAGAAGGGAAGATTCTAGGGTTATATTCGTGCCAATTAGTGTTAAGATTTTTGTTCCTTAACTATTTTCCCAAAATACTGTATAATAACCAAGAACAACAATAATATTGCAATTTTTTTATTTATGGAAAATTTAGAAAAAAATTTTAGAGAAAATTCAGTAGAAAAAAACAAAGAAAAAGAAATAACTCCAGAAGAACGAGCTGCTGCTACAATGGAAAGAGCTGATTTTTTGGTCAAAGAAGTCAAATCTAGTAAAAGACAAATCCAAAATATCATGATAAATATAAATAGTGTTTTGCAAGCTATTCAGGCTTTGAGAACTCAATTGCAACTTGTAGCGGATAGTAATGAAGAAATTTCTTCAGTAATGCAAGACAAAAAAATGATTGCTAAATTGAAAAGAAAGATAGCAGGCCACAAAGAAGAACTTTTGAAAATGAAAGACGAACTCGTCAATATTTATGTAGATCAACTAAAGGAAAAAAATGGTGGTAATGTGACTGAAGAATTAAGAATGAAAGCACAACTTGTTGTAGATGATTTACTTAGTCAAATTGTTTAAAATATGGATTGCCTGTCAAAAATTAAAAAAAATAACAAAGCTTTTACTTTGTTAGAGTCAGTAGTTTCTATTGCTATTTTTGTAATTTTTGTTTTTGGTATTTATGGTGGTTTACAACTAACTTACAAAATTATTTATGCTTCTCGAATCCAAATTTTGGAAACAGCTATTTTGAATGAACAAATGGAAATAATTAGAAATATGAATTTTGAAGATGTGGGTATTGTTTCTTCTACTCCAATCGGTATTTTGACTAGAAAAGCTTATATTATTAGAAATGATGTTGAATTTGAAGTTACTAGAACTATGAGAATTATTGATGATCCGGCTGATGGTACACTGGAAGCGGGTACTGATACTAGTCCAACAGATTATAAGTTGGTATATTTGGAAGCAATTTGTCGTAATTGTCAACAAAAAGAGCCTGTTTCTATTACTTCTTATGTTTCTTCTTCTTTTCCTGAAAGTAGTGAAATGCAAGGAGCTTTGTTTGTAGAAGTGCGTGATGCCAACAATGTACCAATGCAAGGCGTCAATGTTCATGTGTATAGCAATAATCCAGCTATAAATATTGATATGGAAGATACGACAGATAATGATGGCCTTTTGAAAATTTATGGTTTGGATTCTTGTTACAAATGCTATGAAGTAAATGTTTACAAAGGTAACAATTTGACCGCAACTACTTATGCTCAGGGTGATTTTGGTGTGTCTATCCCTTTGGATGAACACGCTAGTATTTCTCCTCAAGAAATTACTAAAGTTTTTTTACAAATAGATCAGCCGTCTAGTATAAATGTAGAAACAGTCAATCAAAATTGTGAGCCAGTAGAAAATGTGGATGTGACAGTTTCTGGTGGACAATTATTGGCACATACTTCAGATGTTTTTTCTTTAGAGAGTAGTGTTACTTCAGATGTTAATGGTAGTCATATTTTGTCTAATTTATTTTGGGGACAATATAATTTTAATACAACAAATTATAATTTGATTGGGAGTATCCCCGCAGAATCTTTGAATATTTTGTCTGATTCTTCGCAGTCTATCAAGTTAGTAGTTGGTAATGCTACTAGATCTTTGTCTATATTGGTTAGAGATATTAATACTCAATTACCAATTTCTAGTGCTAAAGTAACTTTGACTTCTGGTGTTTATACTGAAAATCAATATACTGGTTTGGGATATTTGAGACAAGATGTCTGGAGCAATAGTGGTTATAATTATTTTGATAGTAACAATGGTTATTATTCTAGTAATTTTGTTGCTTATGATTCTCTTGGTTCACCAAATTCTTTGAAACTAACTGAAATTACTCCAGGTCTATATAATAATTCAGGATATTTAGAATCAGCTACTTTTGATTTTCAAAATTCTAGTGTAGATTATGTCAAAATAGATTGGTGGCCTTTGCAACAGCCAGTAGAAGTAGGTGAAAATGCTGTGAAATTTCAAATTGCTACTAGTAATTCTTCCACACCAAGTTCTTGGGATTATTTGGGACCAGATGGTACTAATGTTACTTATTATGATTTGACAGCGCAAGATATCAATACTATTCATGACGGACAAAGATATTTACGTTATAAGTTATTTTTGAATACAACTGATATTACTTTTACACCTAATATTTCTAGTGTAGATATTTTTTATGTTAATAATTGTAGTTTGCCTGGTCAAGCTTATTTTAAAACTATTCCAAATATAAATGATAATGAAATTACGATAGAAGCCAGTGGATATGAATTGAAACAAATTGATGCTTTGACAATAGACAACAATATTTATCAAGTAGTAGAACTAAATAGTATTTAGTATGATTTATCAAAACAAAAAAGCTTTTACTTTGATAGAAACTCTCATTTCTTTGGGTATTTTTTTGATTTTGATGAGTGGTGCTACTTGGTTTATTATCGCGGGTAACAGAAATGTGTCTGTAATGTGGGAACAATTGGTGACGCAAAATCAAGGTAAAAAATCTATTGACCATATTATTAATTATGTTCGTAAAGCAGAAGTTTCAAGTATTGGAGCTTATGCTTTAGAATTGGTAGATCCTTATGAATTAGTTTTTTATGCCAATGTAGACAATGATCCTGTAATTGAAAAGGTACGTTTTTGGTTGGATTCTACTATCTTTAAACAAACAATTACAGAATTAGATGAAGTCTCTCGTGAATATACTGGTGCAGAAAAGACAACTGTTTTGGCAGAAAGTATGATGAATCTTCAGGTTGGACATCCTTTGTTTCTCTATTATGATGAAAATTATACGGGCACTGAAGATTATTTGACTTATCCTTTTTATATTACCAATGTACGTATGATAAAAGTACAGTTAGAATTAGAAAAAGATCCTACCAAATCTCCTGAACCTTTGCACGTAGAGAGTATGGCTTTGGTAAGAAGTCTAAGATAATTATTATGTTGAAAAACATTTATCAAAATAAAAAAGCTTCATCATTTTTATTTGTGATGGTTTTTGGTTTTATTGCTTTTACAACAATTACCCTTGGTATTAGTTCTTATGCTTTGTTTGAATCCAAATCTGCCAAGCAATATCATAGACGAGATGTGGCTTTTCATATTGCTGAAGCTGGTATAGATTATTATCGTTGGCATTTGATAGGTAGTCCTGAAGATTATTATGATGGAACTGGGGGACAGTCAGGACCATACGTACATGATTACAAAGATAAAGATGGTAATGTTGTTGGTAAATTCTCTTTGGAAATAGATGTGCCTCTTGAAGGTACTCATGTTGTGGCTGTGAGATCTACGGGTTGGTCAATAAATAATCCAGCTAGTACGAGAACGATTGAAGCTTATTTTGGTTATGAATCCTTTAGTAATTCTGCCTTTGTTGAAAATTCAAGTATGACTTTTAGTGCAACAAGTTATGTTTATGGCAAAGTGTTTTCCAATAGTTGTATAGTTTTTAATGGTACAAGTAATTCTTGGGTAGAGAGTGCTCGTTTGTCTTGTTCAGGTACGCCAGGTATTAGTGGTAGTGGTGGACCAATACAATTTTGGCGTTTTCCTGTACCTGCTAGAAGTTTTACGGCAGTCAATTCTAGTTTTACAGATTTGTATAATATGGCTATCAAGCCCGAAGGGATTTATTTGGGTGAATCTGGACGTTCAGGTTGGAGATTGGTTTTCAATGCCAATGGTACTTTTCAAAAATATGTAGTGCGTACTTACAGTTCTACTTATTTTAGTATTTCTCAGCAGACCTATCAAGGAGTATTCAATTTGCCTGAAAATGGTGTGATTTATTCTACTGATCATGTGTGGGTAGAGGGTGTTATAAATGGTAGAATAACAGTTGTAGCTAATAGTAATTCAGATATTATTATCAATGGTAATATAACCTACAATGAAAAATATGGTGATGATGTTTTGGGTCTTATGGCAATTCGTGATGTAATTATTCCATATAATACACCAAATGATATGGAGATAGATGCAGTCTTATTGTCTGCTACAGGTAGTATTTTCCGTCCATATTATGCGGGCAGTATCAAAAATTCTTTGTCTATTTTTGGTTCACAAATTAGTTATGATGGTGGTGGTGTAAAATATTTGTCTGGTGGCAATGTGGTTTCTGGTTTTATCAATACTTATTATACTTATGATGGAAATTTATTATACAGACCGCCTGTTGGAATTCCGGTAATACCTGGTTACAAATTAATTTCTTGGAAAGAAATTAATTAAAATTTTTATTTATAAACTTTTGAATTAGCATAAACAAAAATAGTTTGCTATAATATATACAAATAATTTTTTTTCAAATAAATATGCAAAAAGTTCGCAAAGGAGTAATCACTGTTGCTGGTCTTGGTACTAGATTTTTGCCTGCTACCAAAGCTATGCCAAAAGAAATGTTGCCTGTATTGGATAAACCAGTGGTGCAGTATATAGTAGAAGAAATGGTAGCAAGTGGTATCACTGAAATTATTTTTGTGACAAGTTCTCTCAAACGTGCAATAGAAGATCATTTTGATAGAGATAGAGATTTTGAAGCTTATCTAGAAAAACAAGGTAAATTGGATAGAATTCAACCGCTTATAGATCTTAGTAAAAAAGTAAGATTTTTTTATACTCGTCAATCAGAACCTCTTGGCAATGGACATGCTTTGCTTTGTGCCAAAGAATTTATTGGTGATGAACCATTTGTTTTTTCTGATGGTGATAGTATTATTGATTCCAAAGTACCGGTTATCAAACAATTGTTGAAAGTTTTTAACAAAGAAAATTCTTCAGTAATAGGTGTACAGAAAATAGAAAACAAAGATTCTATGACCAAGTATGGTAATGTTTATGGTAAAAATGTTGGTAAAAAACTTTATCGTGTGACAGATTTCAAAGAAAAACCTGCTGTGACTGATGTTTCACCAGATGGTCTTATTGTCGGTGGTATGAGATATGTTTTTACCAAAGATATTTGGAAGATGTTAGAATCACAAAAAAAAGGTAGAGACGGAGAAGTATGGTTGTCAGATGCTGCTAATACTTTGGCTCACAAGAAAAAATTTATGGCTTATGAGTATGAAGGAATTTATTTTGATACAGGTAACAAGTTAGCTTTGTTGCAAACTGCCATCCATTTTGCCAAAAAAGATCCTGAAATAAAAGATAAAATTGGTGATTTATTAGCTTAAAAAATATATCATATTTTTATGAAATTTAAATTTGGACAATTATTTTTATCTTTAGTGATTTTGGTGGGTGTTTTTGGGTTTGGTGGTGAATCTTTTTCAGCAAATTGTTCTCCTTATTCTACTGCCGATGGTTGTAACAGTAATACTAGTTGTCGGTGGATGGATGGTTTTTGTTCTGATAAACAAATTTTATTTGCAGAACCAAAAAAAGTTTTGGTAATTGGGTCATCATTATTTTATGATGGTTGTAATGATAGCGACGGTTTTGTGAAATTATTGAACAAAGAGTTAAATCCTAATTATGTTTTTGAATGTACGAGTGATAGTACTTATCTTGCTAATTCTATTATTGTTCGTGATTCAGCTGGTTATCAAATTTACAAACCATATATTAATTATGTTAATATTTGGAATAATAATATTTCTAATATTTCTAATATTTATAATAATATTAATGAGAATGGTTATGATGAAATTTTGATGGATGTTAGTAGTGTTGATGCTTTTTTAATAAAAAATAATACTGATACTGTTTTTAATTTGGATGGTACAAAATCTAGATTGGCTTCTATTTTTGCAGAGGCAAAGAGTCTTAATATTAGAATTGTTGCGGTAGGTGTTCCTCCTTATAGAAATATAGATCAAAGTAATTTTGATAGTAAAAATGAAATGGTTAAATTAGTCCAAAATTTTATTTTTAGTAACGCTAGTGTTGGTGTTGACTTAAAAGATATGTCAAAAAGTATTGACGAATATAGTATAGATGAAAAATATATAAATATTCCTGATTATTCTTTATCTGAAGAAGGTCATAAATTTATAAAAGATTTGATAATAACTAAAGCTTATTTTGTTTCACCTCAAGTTGTAGCAATACCTCAAAAAACTTTAGAATTTTGTCTTTGTACAAGTAATAATTCTAGTTGTGAAACAAAAAAATATAATACTAAAACAATCTGTGAATCTGACATAAAAATTTTGCAAGCTCGTGGTTCTAATGAAAAATTACAGTGTGTCCAAGTTGAATCTGGAAAAGCTTGTGATTCTTTAGTAGGGGCTACTGCTAATGAAGATAAAGCAGGTAATAATAACTCTGATTTGTTGAATGATTTAAAACCAAGAATAAGTGCATTAAATAAATTAACTGTCAAAGATGTTCCATCTTTGATAGGTAAAATCATTAGTACTGTACTTGGTATTTTGGGTTCTATTGCTTTAGTCATGATAATGTATGGGGGATTACTTTGGATGACAGCTCGTGGTAACAGTGAAAAAACACAAAAAGCTATTCAAGTGTTGATATGGTCTACGCTTGGTATTACTATCATTTTTGCTAGTTATTCTATTGTTAATTTGGTTTTTGATACTTTTAGATAATTTTATAAAATTATATGTTTAAAAAAATATTTACATTATCATTACTTTCTATCTTTTTGTTAGTAAGTGGTTTTGGTTGCAAAAATTTGTCTCAAGAAGAATTAGTTTCTTTGAAGGGTGTGAAATTGACTTATTGGACTGTATATAATGATGTAGATATGTTGCGTAGTTTGGCCAATGAATATACAGCACGTTATCCTCATGTTTCTATAAATATCAAGCAAGTGAAATATGATGAATTTGATAATTTGTTTACCAATGCTTTGGCAGATGATGTAGGTCCGGATATTGTCTCACAACATGTCCGTTGGTTGAGAAAAAATCAATCTAGACTTTTGACTGCACCAGCTGCAACCAAAATGTCTCGTATGATAATTGTCAATGATTTTTCACAAGAAAAACAAATTGTGACAGATAACAATGCTTTACCTAATTTGAATTATGTAAAAAACAATTATGTAAAGACAGTTTATGATGATGTTGTTTTTGAAAAAAGTATTTATGGTTTGCCAGTATCTATGGATACTTTAGCTATTTATTATAATCAAGATTTATTGGATAGAGCGGGTATTCCCGAAGCGCCAAAAGATTGGAATGAATTCATTTCAGATGTAAAAAAATTAACTTTGTTTAATAGTGTAGGTGATATCGTTCAATCAGGTGCTGCTCTTGGAACGGCCAATAATATTAATGCCGCTTCAGATATTATTGCTTTGTTTATTATGCAAAGTGGATTAAAAGTGACTTCTGGTAGCAATGTAACTTTTGCTAATGGTGTAGAAAGAGCTTCTGATAGAAGTGCTGCTATTTTTAGTGCACTTGATTTTTATACAGATTTTGCTAGACCTACCAAAGAAACATATAGTTGGAATGAAAAAAAAGCAGATGCTTTGGATGAATTTGTCCGTGGTAAAGTAGGTTTTTATTTTGGTTATTCTTATGATTACAATACAATAAAAAAACGTGCTCCACAAATGAATTTGCGTATAATGCCAATATTACAGTTGAATAATACTAGTCCTAGCAATGTAGCTAATTATTGGGTAGAGTCAGTAGTACAAAAAACAAAAAATCCAAATGAAGCTTGGGATTTCGTTAGGTTTGTTACTTCTCCTGAAAATGTAGCAAAATATAATGCCAAAGTATTTAGTCCAAGTCCAATTCGTGCTCAGATCACTACTCAACAACAAGATGAAAATTTAGCACCTTTTGCTACTCAAGCTTTGTTTGCTGAAAATTGGTATCGTGGCAAAGATATTGATGTGGTAAATAAGACTTTTCAAAATATGATTACTGAAATCTTGAAGCCTGCTAATACTGAAAGTGACTTATTTAAAAAAGATAAACAAATTATTATTAATAGTGCTGCACGTATACAGCAAACAATGTAGTATATGACTAGATTTTTAAAAAATATTATATTTGTATTTATTTTTTCAGTATTATTTTTTGGTATTCCTAATTTAGTTTTTAGTAGAGATTATTTTAATACACCAATTCCAATGCCAAGTAATAATATTTCAAAATATAATTGGACAGCTATTCCTGGTGTTTCTTCTGTTGTTGCTGGTGAATCTTTGGATTTTAGTATTAAAGTAATATGTAAAAAGAGTTGTACCAATAATATAAAATTAACTTGTGATAATTGTCGTACAGGCATTACGGATTTTATATCTTCATCTACTGATTCTAGTTTGAGTGACATAACTGTGAATTATAAGTTTAATTCAAAAAAATATATAGAGATAATAAAACCAAAATTACCTGTAGAAGATTTGTATTTTACATTTACAGCTGATAATGGTGTTTCTAAAGAGACACAATATTTTAAGTTAAATATTACTTTCCCTGGTTGTGAGACATTTCAAACTCCTATTACTTGTAATAATTTTCTTTGTTTATGGTCTAGTAGTGCAAACAAATGTTATTCCAATGCGGATGAAACAGCTTGTAGTTTTTTTAAAACAGATGAGTGTTCCAAATCAAAAGTTTGTGCTTTGGACAAATATGGTAAATGTGCTGTCTCTCAAACAGTAAGAGTAGATACAGGCACAGATAATATGATTTTAGATCAATATCCTGTACCAGATGGTTATAGTGGTCCTTTGCCTGACTGTGCTTTTTCTGGTTCTTGTCGTGATTTCAACAAGTTGATTGAATTAGCTCTCAAAGCTGTTGATTATTTGTTTTCTTTTGTGGGTGCTTTGGCTTTTGTGTTTTTCATTTATGGTGGTTTTACTTGGATATTTTCTTTTGGTAATAGTGAAAAAGTCAAAAAAGGACAACAAATATTTATCTATGCAGTGATTGGTTTGGTTATAGTATTTAGTGCTTATATTTTAGTAGATTTTTTACTAGATTCTTTGAATGTATCGGAAAGTTTTAGAGCTATAAATTAAGATTTTTATATGAAAAAAATATTTTTTATTTCTATTTTATTAATTGGGTTTATTTTTAATTTGAATAAAGTTGAAGCTGCTTCTGAGTGGTGTCTTACTCCAGAAAACAATTGTGTATTAGGTGCAGGTGGACCTTGTCCTGGACAAACTTTTGCTACACAAGGTGCTTGTGAAGAAGTACAAAAAAATAAAACTACAGGAACTACAAAAACTACTGTAGTAAATGATGTAAAAAGTTATACAGAGGTAAAATTGGAAAATCCAATTGGCACTACAAATATTACACAAATATTTGGTAACTTAATTAAGGTGGCATTGGGTATTATGGGTTCATTAGCAATGTTGGTTTTGGTGTATGGTGGTACTCTTTGGCTTACTTCGGCAGGAAATGCAGACAAAGTAAAACAAGGTACTAGTGCTATGCTGTGGGCTGTGATTGGTATTGTTGTTATTTTTGCTAGTTATGCTATAATTAGTTTAGTTTTAGAAGGTATTGGTGTCGGTAGTTATACACCTAGTGTCCCAAATGTAGATAGTTTAGGACGTGATGATTGTCAAGCTTATAATTCTGAATATCAGTGTCAATCATTATCAGCTTGTGGTCTAACTTCTTATGACCAATGTACTTCTACAAATAGTTGTCAAAAAAATCTTTGTCCAGGTGGTACAGATAATGTCTGTTGTAAAGTAAAAGACTATTCTGTTGAAGTTGGTGGTTGTTATTGTCAATCACAAAATGGACAAAGTCTTGGTAATAACAAACAATTGATAACAAGTATTACTACTAAAGAAGTGTGTATAAGTTATTCTGATACAGAAATTAGTGCAGAGTACAATGGTTGTGAATGGCGTATCTCAAATTAATTATAAAAATTATTATGTTTAAAAACATTTCAACATGGAAGGGAGGTGATATACATGAATTTGCTATATAAACTAGCTAAATATAAAACAGCAATGACATTGTCTTTTATATTTTTATTAGGTCTTGTGATATCACCTACATTGTCTTTGGCTGCAGATAATACAGACTTTGACAAAGTTGTAGGTATAGATGTAATTGAAGGTACTGGAGACTTTGCTGACGAAGAAAAAATCGCTTTGGGCGATTCTGATTTACGTCAAACTATAGTTGCTATTATCAATATCGCTCTTAGTATGCTTGGTATCGTAGCTGTAGTAGTAGTTCTAATCGGCGGTTTCAAATGGATGACAGCTGGTGGCGATGACGGTAAAGTAGATGAAGCTCGTAAATGGATCTTCTCTGGTATTATTGGTCTTGCTATTATCTTGAGTGCTTGGGCTATCGCTAGATTTGCTCTTGAAAACTTGGGTAAAGCTACAAACGTTAGTGGTTTTGACGTTGCTGAATAATATAATATTTTTTCCAGAGCAGATGATTTTTTTTAAAACATTCTGCTCTGGGAATTTATTTTCTTGTCAAAATATTAGAATAGAAGATAAATACACAAAACAATTTTGTATAGTTATCTCTTATTCTTTTTACAAAAATTATGAAAAAAAATAAATTATTCAATATTATATTTACTATTGTTTTTTTTGTCTTTAATTTTTCTGTGTTAAGTAGTGTAGCTTTGTCTGCAACTCCAAATTGTGATACACAAGGTGATTTACTTGGTTTGGAATGTGTAGGTGGAAATACTGACCTTAGTGGACAAGATCCAAGAATAATTATAGTAAGAGTTATCAATGTTATTTTGGGTTTGTTGGGTATTACAGTTACTGTACTTATGCTTTATGCTGGTTTCCTTTGGATGACAGCTGGTGGTGATGATAGCAAAGTAGAAAAAGCGCGTAATATAATCTTCGGTTCTATCATTGGTCTTGCTATTATCTTTACATCTTATGCTATTACACGTTTTGTAACTATAAATTTATATCAAGCAACTACAGGTTTAGGATATTAAATCACTAAAAAATCAAATTATCATTTTTATGAAAAACAAAAAAATTTTATTTATGGTTGTAGGTTTTGTCACAGTTTTTTCTTTGGCTTCTTTATTGCCAAATTTTGTTTTTGCTGATTCTAATTATGGTTTGGATTCTACTGCACAGTCTGCTGGTTTACCTATGTCAAAAGATTTATCTTCAGTTTTAGGTAATATCATAGGTTCAGCGTTATCTATGATAGCGGTATTATTTTTTGGTTTGATGTTATACGGTGGTATTACTTGGATGGTGGCTCGTGGTAAATCTGAAAATACTCAAAAAGCTTTGGATACAATTATTGCCGCTATAATTGGTATAGTGATAATTATGGCAGCTTATGCAATTACTAATTTTGTTTTTAGTAGTGTAAAAGCTGGTGCTGGTGGACCAACAATGTCTCCTAATATACCGGATGCTCCTAAAACTTGTTCAGCCAATTCTGATTGTCCAAGTGGTCAAGGTATGATTTGTAGTTCTGGTAGTTGTATTGATGATCCTATTACTGGATTTTGTTTATTAGATACTGGTACTTCTTGTGGATTACCTATTAACATGTCAGACTTTGAATTAAATTGTTCCGGTCCAAATGTTACTCCTCACGATAACTATAATGATTGTTTGTCTTTATTAAATACTAGATTAGGTGGTTGTGCTTCAGCAGGATGTCTTATTACACAAAGGTGTGATAGTAGCACAAATAAGTGTGTTGATAAATTAACAGAAGGATTAACGTGTGATCCAAGTAATAACTATTGTGCTAATAATTTGTATTGTTTGGCTCAAGGTGCTTCGGGAAGTATAGACCCTGAATCTGAATTTACGTGTTCACAGTTAAGGAAAGAAAACCAATATTGTAGACCTGGTACAACTCAAGCTTATTGTGAATCACAATATGCTTGTATTGATAATAAATGTAAACCAAGAGAAGCTGGTACCCCTTGTGGAACAAATGAACAATGTGGACAAGATAATTTTTGTGTGGACACAGTCTGTCAAACTGGTGCTGTTGGTGCTGATTGTAGTGATATTAGTCATAGTATAGGTGATGATCAATGTGATTCAGGTTTATATTGTGAGAACGCATTTGATGGTCACAGTTGTCAAACAAAATTAGCCAATGGTGAAGATTGTGATAGAAACAGTATGTGTCTAAACAATTTTTGTAACTCAGGAAAATGTGCTAATCAATTTTAATCTAATACTTTTTTAGAAGATTGTTCTGAAGTATTACTTTAGTTTTATGCAAAAGAAATTTAAATATATATTTACTTTTTTATCTATAATTTTATTTAGTTTTTCTTTTGTTTCTTTTTCTTACGCCAAAAAAACTTTGAACGATGCTGAAAGTGCTTTGAATACTGTTAGTCAAAAAACAGGTATTACCGAAGCTGATGTTACTACTATTGGTGGAGATGTAGTGAAAATGATATTTTTTGTTACAGGCTTGATATTTTTTGCTCTTATGGTTTATGCTGGTGTACGTTGGATGACTGCTCGTGATAATGCCGAAGCCGTAGAAAAATCTAAAAATACTATGATAGCCGCTGTAATTGGGGTGGTGATACTAACTGCTTCTTATGCTATTACTACTTTTGTACAAGACAGAGTTTTACAAGGTAAAACTGATAGTGGTGTACAAACTTTTGGTCCAAACACTGCTGGTGGTGAAGAATTAGGTTGTTGTTTGGATTGGGTAGCGGCTGATCCTGGAACTTTGGGAATACAATTACCAACAGTTGCTCATAGATGGACTACTTACAATGATTGCAAAAAATTTGGAGAAAGTAATGGTGCTGGTGATTTTCATTCTGGTCCTGAAGGCAGTGGAAATTGGAAATTTTATAAATCCAGTTTAGGTATGAATTTTGCTCAATGTATGGAAACTTATGAATAATAATTTTAAATTAAATCTTTTATGAAAAAATTTTTTTCTTATTTTTTTACAATTTTAATTTTGTTTTCATTTGCTTTACCTGTTTTTTCACAAGGTGTCAAAGATTCAAATGGACCTTTGACTAAGGTAGCTGAAAAATCTGGTATATCAGAAAATAATCTTGGCAATGTTGCCGGCAATGTTGTCGCTGCTATATTGAGCTTGATAGGTGTTATTTTTCTAGTATTGATGGTTTATGCTGGTATACTTTGGATGACTGCTAGAGGTAATGATTCTCAAATAGACAAAGCTAAAAGTATTATTATAGCTTCAATAATTGGTTTATTTATAGTAGTAAGTGCTTATGCAATTACTAAATTTATTACTGCTAGATTTAGTTAAATTATAATTTTTTATGAAAAAAATCATTTTTACATTAGTAATCATTTTTACTTTTTCATTGTTGGCTAGTCAAGTATTTGCTTTGGATTTGGGTTCAGGTCTTTTGAATGACGCAGGCAAAAAAGGTGGTTATGATACTAACACTGATCAATATACTTTGGCCAAAAATATTGGTATTGCAGTAAACATTATCTTGTCAATTATTGGTGTTTTGTTTACCATACTTATGGTATATGCTGGTTATACTTGGATGCTAGCTAGAGGTGATGAAGGCAAAGTAGACAAAGCCAAAGATATTATAAAGGCTTCAATAATTGGTCTTGTTATTACTTTGGCAGCCTATAGTATAACAAATTTTATTATACCAAGAATTTTAGAAAGAACATTATCTTAAAGAGTTTTATGAAAAAAGGCAAAATTTTTATTTTATCAATTTTCTTTTTATTTGCAGTTTCTTTGTTTTTGCCAGATTCTTTGGTATTAGCAGATGCCAAAAGTGATGCAATACAACAATTAAAAGCAAGTGGTGGAACTTCTGGCTATGGTACAGATACGACAGATCCTCGTATTGTAGCGGCTCAAATAGTACAGTCTTTTATGGGATTACTTGGTTCTGTTTTTATATTTTTGTTTGTTTATTCTGGTTATTTGTTGATTACTTCTCATGGTGATTCTGAAAAAGTGAGCAAAGCACGCAAGACGATGACAGGTGCTATAATAGGAATTTTGGTGACATTACTTTCTTTTAGTATTGCTAATTTTGTGGGTAAAAATATCCAAGATGTGGCAAATCAAGATGTACCACAAATGTCTAATTAACATTTTTATGAAATATTTTTTTACATTTTTTTTTACATTGGTGATTATTTTTGTTGTTTCTGCTAATTTTTCTTCATCTTTGGTTTATTCACAGACAGGAAATTTACAAGATCAAATAAATAAACAAAACAATGCTTTTGCTGCTGATGATGCTGCTAATATTGGTTCTTCTACTGATATTCGTATTATAGTTGCTAGAATAATAAAAATATTTTTGGGATTTGTTGGATTTTTGGTAACTACTTATCTTGTTTACGGTGGTTATTTATATATTACTTCTGCTGGTAATACAGACAGAACAGAAAAAGGTATGCAAATAATTTTGTATGCAGCGCTTGGTGTATTTATTGTTTTAGCTTCTTATTCTATTGCCAAGTTTGTTTATTATATTTATTATGAGAGTACCAACAATCCTTTTGAAAACCCTTGGTCATGGTCTGACAATTTACAACTTTATCAAAATCCAGATAATAGTAACATGTATAATAGTGATCCTTTAGGAAATAAACCTATTTATTTTGATCCAAACCAAAATTAGTTTTTTATGTTAGAAAAAAATATTTTATTTTCTATTGTCATACCAGCTTATAATGAAGAAAAAAAAATAAAATCTTGTTTAGACCATGCAAAAAAATTGCATGGTAATTTTTCTTATGAAATAATTGTTGTAGACAACAACTCTACAGATAATACTATTTTATTGGCAAAAGAAGGTGGCGCTGATGTGGTGATATTAGAAAAAAAACAAGGTGTAGGTGCTGCTCGTCGTGCTGGTACTGCTATTGCCAAAGGTATTTATGTTTTGCATATTGATGCTGATACTCACTTACCAGAAGATTATTTGATAGAAGTATTAAAACGTTTTGAAGAAGATCCTTATTTAGTATGTTTGGGGGGACAAATGTATTTTTACGATGCTCCTTTTTGGAAAAATGTTTTGAGAGTTTTTATTCATCGTATTCTTTGGTTTTTTGCTGTGTTGGTTTCCAAAAAAACCCAAGGTCCGATGGGTAATAATATGACTTTTATCAATAGTATTTACAAAGAAACTAGTGGTTTTGATGATAATTTGCGATTTGGTGAAGATATGGATATTACCAAAAAATTGTCTGAATTTGGACATGTTAAATTGGATATGGCTTTGAAGTGTCCGGTGTCTTCTCGTAGATTCAAAATAAATAAAAATCTTTTTTATTATTCTTTGAATTTTTTGAGTATGATTACCAAAAGTGAACCCATAAAAAACGAGTTATTACCAGCCAGCGATTCTAGTAAAAAAGATTACAAAAAAATAAAAGAGCTCCTAGAAGAAGCTCGTACAATATTAAAGAAGTAAAATTATTTTTTCCAAGTTATTTCTGCTACATTTTCTTTTTTATTTAAATATCTGGCAAGCACAAATAAATAATCACTTAATCTATTGATATAAGATAAAATATTTTTATTTATTACATAATGTTCATTTAATTTTATAATAATTCTTTCAGCACGACGACAAACAGCTCTGGTTTGAAAAGCTAAGGAAGCACTAGTGTGTCCGCCAGGTAAAATAAATTGTGTTAATTTTGGTAATTCTTTTTCCATTTGGTCAATAGCTTTTTCTAGAGAATTAGTAGCAGATTTATTTATTTGTGGTATTTTTACCAAATCAGTTTGTACTGCTGCCAAGGCTGAACCTATATTAAAAAGATTGTTTTGTATTTTTTGTAAAAATAGTTTTTCTTTTTTGAAATTGTTTTCTAATGATGACAAAAGCATTCCCAAAAAACTGTTTAGTTCATCGACTTCACCTATAGCTTCAATTTCTACGCAGTTTTTGAAGACCCTTTTCCCTCCAAGTAAAGAAGTTTCTCCTTTGTCTCCGGTTTTGGTATAAATTTTCATAGATATTGATTATTTTTAAGAATAAGTATAGTATATCATTTGAAATAACAAATTACAAAATCCAAATAACAAAAGATATGAGTCACACTTTTCATATTGTAAAAAATAAAGAAAATTTAGAAAAACGTTTTGAAATATTAAAATTGATTCGTGAATTTTTTTGGTCCAAAAATTTTATTGAAGTAGAAACGCCTCTTCTTATCAAATATCCTGGACAAGAACCAAATATTTCTGCAATTGAAACAATTTTTCATAATGAACAAAAACAAGAGTTTAGAGGATATTTACACACCTCACCAGAATATGCAATGAAAAAAATGTTGGCAGCAGGATTTACAAATATTTTTTATTTAGGTAAGACTTTTCGTGATGAAGAAAGTTTTGGGGGAACCCACAACCCAGAGTTTACGATGCTTGAATATTATCGTGTTAATGCAGATATGTTTGCATTGATGACAGACATAGAAGAATTGTTTGCATTTTTGGAGGAACGTTTTAAAGGAAATGAGGAAAGAGGAATGGGGAATGAAAATAAGAGTTTCAAATTTTTGAAAATTACTATGCGTGATTTGTGGTTAAAAATTATTAATATTGATTTAGATGAATATTTGACCAGAGAAAAAATGTGGGAATTGTGTAAAGAAAAAAAATATAATGTTGAGGAAAATGAAAATTATGAAGAATTGTTTTATAGAATTTTTTTGCAAGAAATTGAGCCTGAACTAAAAAATATGGGAGCGGTGATAGTTTACAATTATCCAAGTTCAATGGCTTCACTTTCTAGGATTTCAAAAGAAAATTCAAACTATGCCGAGCGTTTCGAAGTCTATATCGATGGTCTTGAGCTCGCCAATGCTTTTTCTGAGCTTACAGATAGTCAAGAACAGTTGAAAAGACTAGAAGCTGAACAAAAAGAGCGTAAAAGACAGGGTAAAAAGGTCTATGAAATAGACATGGACTTCATAGAAGCTGTTGGTCAGATGCCAAACTCAGCCGGTATTGCTTTGGGCGTAGATCGCTTAGTTCAGCTGTTTACATCTTGCCAAAATATAAATAATGTGTTAACATTGCCAGCGGATAAGTTGTTTAATGACTAAAAAGCATTAAAACATAAAAATATAAAAACAAGTTTAGAAAGGGTGTTTTTATGTTCTGGTGTTTTTATGTTTTAATGAAAATTATATGGGTGATACAACAGATATCAAAAAAGGTGCCGTTATTAGACATAATGGACAATTGTATGTTATCAACACTTTTCAATTTGTGAATCCTGGCAAAGGCCAAGCTTTTTTCAAATGTAAATTGAAGAGTATTGGTGGTGACAAAGGTATGGAACTTACTTTCAAAAGTGGCGAAACTCTAGATTCTGTAGAAGTACAAAATACTAATATGCAATTTTTGTACAAAACAGCCGGTGTTTATTCTTTCATGAACCAAAGTACTTATGAAACGGTTGATGTTTCTGAAGGTGTGATTGGTGAAGATGCTAAATATTTGAAAGAAGGTCTAGATATAATTGCTTCACTTCATGATGGCAATATCGTAGCAATTCAATTACCAAAAAAAGTTAATTACAAAGTCGTGACTGCTCCACCAGCTGTTAAAGGTGATAGTAGTGGTGGCAATGTGACCAAAGAAATTATCTTGGATAATGGCCTACTCATTTACGCTCCAATATTTATCAAAGAAGGTGAAGAAATTACTGTAAATACAGAAACTGGTGAATACGGTGGTAGAGTAGTTTAAAAAGAATTTATACAAATAAAAAATCCTATGTAATTAACATAGGATTTTTTTAATTTTATTTTAGTATAAGATAAATTACAAATATCTGCACTACCAGAATCACCGCCATCATCGCTTGAAAACTTAGCTTCTTTGTTTTGTGTCGAAACATTTTCATCGCGAGCATCGCTCCAAGTGAGCCACCTAGGAAAGACATAATCCATAGAGTTTTTTCAGAAACACGCCTGGCATTATTTATTGATTTTGATTTGTCGATACCGAAAGTGATAAAAGTAACTATGTTTATCAAGATTAAGTAGGCAACTATTATTTGTAGGTTGAATATTTGTATCATAAAAAATAAAGAGATAAAATAGAGATAAGTAGAGATAATTTATCATCTCCATTTTATCTCTATGTATCTCAATTTCCACTAATTCATATCAAGCTTAATATCTTGCATATGATATTTTCTATCTTCATCAGCTAGTTTGATAAGTTGTTCACGGACATGATTTGGTCTATGAACATTTCTAAAGATTATATTAGTATTAGAAGAGGCTGTTTTGACATTTACATCACCATATTGAAATATAGTAGCAAAAAATCCTTTTACAGTAGCTGTAGCATCTTGGATTCTGTACAAATCTAATTCTGTAATTTCTCTGTGAAAAAGTCCATGTTGCTCAATATCTACAATTCTATCATTGGTGACTACCCACATATCTAAATAAAAATCTATAAATCTTCCATAAAAAAATGAGTAAGTAGATAAATAGTAAGCACTAGAGAATAGTATAAAAGTAGCATGTGTTTTTTCGCCAGCTAATATTTCTGGAAACAAATTATTTAACATGAAATACAAGGCAACTGGTATTAATAATAATAATAAAAATAATAATACAATAGGTAAAAAAGTAAGAGCATGTCTTCTAAGTAAAAAAATTACTTTTTCATAACTTTTTTGTTTGATAACTTTTGAAACACTCATATATTTTTAGTTAAACCAATTAGAATCAAATAAAACGATACCTTGACTCCAATCTATTGGAATGACTGTTTGCCAAGTATAAAAAAGAGTCAACATTGCAAGAGCAAAAACAAAAAATGTGACCATAAAACTACTTATAGTAATTGAACTAGTAGATACTATGTGATAAAAATTGATTAGTGAAAAAATCAAGAAAACACAAAGAAATAGTAAGTAGATAAAAAGTACAATGTAGAAAGGAATGGCAATCATAATTTTTAATTTAGAAATTTTAAATTTTGAAATAAATATAAGATTAAATCATTAAAAAATCTTTTTAATTTCGATGTGATAGGAACATGAGTTTTAAATTATTTAAAGTTATTTTGGTATTTTTTTACCTAAGTGGGTATAAGCTTTTTCTGTTGCTTTCCTTCCTCTTGGAGTTCTCTCAATCATTCCTATTTGTAACAAAAATGGTTCGTAGATATTTTCTACAGTATCCATTTCTTCAGCAATTGCGGAGGCTAAAGTATTTAATCCCACAGGTCCGCCAGCAAAATTATCTATAATGAAAGTCAAAATTTTTCTGTCGACTTCATCCAAACCATATTTATCAACATTGAGCATATTTAAAGCTTCTGTAGCAATATCTGTATTTATTATACCATTATGTTTGACCTCTGCATAATCGCGTACTCTTTTTAATAATCTATTGGCAATACGAGGAGTTTTTCTAGAACGTATAGCTATAGTGTTATCAGCATTTTCTTCTATTATTACATTTAAAAGTTGAGCATTTCTTTTGATTATTTTTTCAATGTCACTATCTTCATAAAAATTTAAATGATAAACATGACCAAAACGATCGCGTAGGGGAGATGATATTAAATTTAATTTAGTAGTTGCGCCTATCAAAGTAAATTTTTCCAAAGGCATGCGAAGCGTGCGAGCAGTAGGACCTTTGCCAATTATAATGTCCAAAGCATAATCTTCCATTGCACTATACAATATTTCTTCAACAGTTTTGTTTACTCTGTGTATTTCATCTATAAATAAAATATCACCAGCGCTAAGATTGGAGAGAATAGCGGCTAAATCACTAACACGTTCCAAAGCTGGTCCAGCTGTAATTTTGATATTTACTCCCATTTCTTTAGCAATAATATTGGCTAAAGTAGTTTTGCCTAAGCCAGGATTGCCATAAAGTAAGACATGTTCTATTGGTTCATTTCTTTTTTTTGCAGCTTCAATAGAAATATTTAGAGGTTCTTTGATATGATTTTGTCCGACAAATTCTTGTAAATTTTGTGGACGCAAAGAAATTTCAATGATTTGTTCTTCATTATCTGGTATTTCTGTAGCTGTCAGCAGACGGTCTTCATCTTTTTGTAGTGGGTTTAGATCATCATCTAGTTCGTAAACATCGTAGGACATATTAAAAGGCTAGGAAATGCCTGAAAAGCTAGAAAGGCTAAAAAGGCTAATTTATTTTTATAAAAAACTTTTGTATATGAAAATTATTTTTTTATATTTTGAAACAAAAGCATTCCAAGCTTTTCAGGCCTTTCAAGCCTTTCAAGCTTGTTTATATTTTACGCTATTTCTTTGAGTAAATCAATTTTTTAATAAATTTTTGGATAAGTTATGTACATTTTGTGGATAACTTTTAGATAACTGTGTATAGTATTTTTACATTGTTTTTTTTATGGCTAATTTGAGCAAATAATAGCACTCTTTGAGCTTATTTTTTTTATGTGCTATAATAGCTACTGTTGTACACAAACACAATATATAGTGTGGAGATAATATTCTTACTACTATATGTAGTATTTAGGATTTTGAAGCAAAAAATTTATTTAAATAAATTTTTTGCTTTTAAATTCTAATTTATTTTATAAATATGGGTACTGTTGACTCTAAAATTTTTCAAGGTCTTTCTTTGGGCCAAGAAACTGATGTTACTTTTTCTTATCCTGAAACAGGCTTACGTTTTAAACGCGTTTTTAGTGAAGAAGGAAAAAGTCCTTATGATATGGTGGAATATGAAAAACGTAAATCAGTTATTCGTGAACCAAATGGAACTGTTGTTTTTGAAATGAAAGATTTAGAAATTCCAAAAAGTTGGTCTCAAGTAGCAACGGACATTATTGCTCAAAAATATTTTCGTAAAACAGGCGTGCCACAACACAATGATGATGGTACTTTGAAGTTAAACGCAGACGGATCACCCGTGCTTGGATCTGAAACTAGCGTAAAACAAACAATCCATCGTATTGTGGGTACTTGGAGATATTGGGGAGAAAAGTATGGTTATTTTGCTTCTCCAAAAGATGCTCAAATTTTTTATGATGAAATAGTTGTCATGCATTTGCGTCAGATGGTTGCTCCAAATTCTCCACAATGGTTTAACACAGGTTTATATTGGGCTTATGGTATCAATAGTAGCGCTCAAGGTCATTATTATGTAGATCCAGATACTGGCAAGATGACAAGAGCTGTTGATGCTTATAGTCATCCTCAACCACATGCTTGTTTTATCCAATCAATCAAAGATGATTTGGTAAATGAAGGTGGTATTATGGATTTGTGGGTGAGAGAAGCTAGACTTTTCAAATATGGTTCTGGTACTGGCACCAATTTTTCTATTTTACGTGGTAAAGGTGAACCTTTGTCTGGTGGTGGTAAATCTAGTGGTTTGATGAGTTGGCTTCGTATTGGTGACAGAGCTGCTGGTGCTATCAAATCTGGTGGTACTACTAGACGTGCTGCTAAAATGGTAACCTTGAATCTTGATCATCCAGATATTGAAGAATTTATCAATTGGAAAGTAGAAGAAGAAAAGAAAGTAGCAGCTCTAATTGCTGCAGGATATCCTAGTGATTATGAAGGTGAAGCTTATCAAACAGTTTCTGGTCAAAATTCCAACAACTCGGTGCGTGTACCAAACAAATTTATGACAGCTTTAGAAAATGATGGTAGTTGGAATCTTACTTGGAGAGTAGATGGCAGTACTTGTAAGACAATCAAAGCTCGTAAACTTTGGGATGAAATTGCTTATGCTGCTTGGGTTTGTGCTGATCCTGGTTTACAATATGATAGTACTATCAATGAATGGCATACTTGTCCAAAATCCGGTAATATCAATGGTTCAAATCCTTGTTCTGAATATATGTTTTTGGATGATACTGCTTGTAATCTTGCCTCATTTAATCTTGCTCATTTTTATGAAAATTCTAGTAATACTTTTTTGGTAGAAGATTTCAAACATGGTGTGAGACTTATGACTGTAGTTTTGGAAATTTCAGTGCTTATGGCACAATTTCCAAGTGAAGAAATTGCTCGTGGTAGTTTTGATTTTCGTACTCTTGGTCTAGGTTATGCTAATCTTGGTTCAGTATTAATGACAGCTGGTATACCTTATGAATCAAATGAATCTTATGGTTTTTCTGCTTCTGTAACAGCGCTTATGACTGCTGAAAGTTATAAGACTAGTGCAGAAATGGCTAAGTTAAAAGGTCCTTTTCCTAAATTTGAAATAAATAGAGAAGATATGTTGCGTGTAATGCGTAATCATCGTCGTGCTGCTTTCAATGCACCTGTTACAGAATATGAAAAACTAGCAGTCAAACCAGTAGCTATTGATCCACAACATGCTCCAGCTTATTTGCTGGCTGCTGCTCGTGAAAGTTGGAATGATGCAGTAGATATGGGTGAAAAATTTGGCTTTAGAAATGCTCAAACTACGTTGCTTGCTCCTACAGGAACGATTGGTCTTCTGATGGATTGTTCAACTACGGGTGTGGAACCAGATTTTGCTCTTATAAAATTCAAAAAATTAGCAGGTGGAGGATATTTCCGTATCGTCAATGAAGCTGTTCCTACAGCTTTGCGTAATCTAAACTATACAGAAAGTCAGATTATAGAAATCATAAATTATATGCGTGGCACTGCTGATATTACCACAGCGCCACACATCAATGCTGTTACTTTGAAAGCTAAAGGTTTTACTGATGAAGACATTGATGTTATCAACAAATCACTTGAAGGTGCTTTTGAAATAAAATTTATTTTCAATGTTTGGACTTTGGGTGAAGAAACTATGCAAAGAATTGGTTTTTCAGAAGAAAGATATAATGATCCAAACTTTAATTTGTTGTCTGAATTAGGATTCTCAGCTAAAGAAATAGAAGAAGCCAATGATTATGTTTGTGGTACAATGACTATTGAAGGTGCTCCACATTTGAGAGAATCAGATTATATTGTTTTTGATACAGCAAATAAAAATGGTAAAAAAGGTAAACGCTTTATTCATTATTTGGGACATGTTCATATGATGGCAGCCGTACAACCTTTCTTGTCGGGTGCTATTTCTAAGACTATCAACATGCCAAATGAAGTTAGTCTTGAAGATGTAAAAATTGCTTATGAAGAATCTTGGAAGCTTGGTCTAAAAGCAGTAGCTCTTTATCGTGATGGATGTAAATTGAGTCAACCTTTGGCTACTTCATCAAAAAAAGAAGAAGACAAAGAAGAAAAGAAAGATGAGTTGGTAGAAGAAAAATTATTGGATAGTACCAAAGAACAAGTAAAAGAAATTGCTAAAGTATTACCAGTTTCAGAAGAAGATGTTAATAATGCTGTTTATAATGCTAGTAAAATTTTGAGTAATCATGCTGGTATTTCTACACCAATGGAATCTTATACCAAAGATGGTGAAGTTTTTGAACGTCGTGTGTATCTTCATGGTGAAAAACGTCGTCTTCCTGTCAAACGTAGTGGTATTACCGTTGCTGTCAAAATTGGCAATCAACAAGTTTGGTTACGTACAGGTGAATATCCAGATGGAAAACTTGCCGAAATATTTATTGATATGTACAAAGAAGGTGCAACTGTACGAAGTTTGTTGAATATGTTTGCAATTTCAGTTTCTATGGGTTTACAATATGGTGTACCACTAGAAAAATATGTAGAAAATTTTGTCTTTACTCGTTTTGAACCTAGTGGTTTTACAGATCATCCAAATATTAAAAATTCTACTTCTATTTTGGACTTTGTTTTCCGTGTACTTGGTATGGAATATTTGGGAAGAACAGATTTTGTACAAGTACCACCAAAAGGCATTCAAAAAAATAAATTTGAAAACATGGTAAGATTTTCTGAACCAGGTAAAGTGCAAGAAAGCTTTGATTTGAAAGTACCAGAAGTAAAGAGAAGTGAAATACCAGCAGATTTACAAGCAGAATTACCAATAGTAGCTGTTCATTCAAATGAAGCATTCAACGCTGCTGATGCTGCCCTTTCTGAAATGATGGGGGATGCGCCAGCTTGTCCAACCTGTGGACATATTACAGTGAGAAATGGTGCGTGTTATAAGTGTTTGAACTGTGGGGAGTCGTTGGGTTGTAGTTAAAAAAATGTAAAAGCCACTCATTATTGAGTGGCTTTGTATTAATAATTATTATATAATTTATGGATCAATTTATTTTATCTATATTAGCTAATTATTTTTCAAATATTTCTTATCCTGTATTGATAAAAATATTTGATTTTGTATTTAAGAATAGACCTGATTTTGAAAGAAATTTAAAAAATGCTAAAAATGAAGTAGAGATAATAAGAGTATTAGAAGAAATAAATAACTCTGTTAAGTTTGAAACAAATAATGGTTTTATAAACTTGGATGGAGTATCTATTGATACTTTAAGTGGTATTATTTTTGATAATAATGATGGATTTATTTCAATTAAAAATAGTAAAACATATTCAGATTCTGTACATTTCGTAAATAATAATGCCTCTGAAACAAAAATTAAAAATGCTTCTTTTAATACATCTATGGGTAGTATCAATATAAGTGATATGGGAGAAATCAGTATAGGAGGTGGTGGTAGTGTGACCTTTAATTAATTCTTAAATAAGAAAGCCAGTTTTGAAAGAGACTGGTTTTTGTTGAGTTCTTAGTTGTAGGTTACTTGACATTTATGTAAAATTATGTTATCATATTAATGACAAGTAACTAACAAGTATATGAACATAAAAAAGCTTATTTTAGAGGAATTTCAAAAAAAAAGTGAAGTTAGGTCTTCTGAAATAGCAGAAAAAACAGGAAAGACTCGTTCTTGGATCAATCAGATATTCAAATCTTTGGTTGAAGAAGGTAAAGTAGTCCTTATTGGGAAAAACAGGGGTGCTTTTTATGTTTTGGCAAATAAGGAAAGTGTGAAGGACGCCAAATCACAAATATTGAAATTTCGTCGAGTTTACAAAAATATTGATTTGAAGGAAGATAGAGTTTTGCAAGAAATAAAGCATGAGACAGGTATTTTTATGGATATTACAAATAATATTTTGCACATTTTAGAATACAGCTTTACTGAAATGCTAAATAATGCTATTGATCATTCTTCATCAGACAAAATAACAGTAGAGATGTCACGTACCGCTACTGATATTTCTTTTAGTATTGATGATAGAGGAGTTGGTATTTTCAATAATATTAAAGAAAAAAAGAATTTACCAGATGTGATGGTAGCTATTGGCAATTTGCTCAAAGGTAAGACGACGACTGATCCAGCACGACACACGGGAGAGGGAATATTTTTTACTTCACGTATTGCTGATAATTTTATTATTCAGAGTTTTGGTAAAAAAATATTTTTTCACAATATTTTGGAAGATGTTTTTGTCGAAGATTCAAAAGATTTTCAGGGTACGGAAATATTTTTTATTATTTCTTTGGAATCAGAAAAAGATTTGAAAAGTTTGTTTGATAAATACACTGATACAGTGACAGAGACTTATGCTTTCAATACTTCTGAAGTAATTGTAAAACTTTTTCAATTTGGCGACAACATGATTTCTCGTTCTCAAGCCAAACGTGTGATGGAGAGTATGGAAAAATTTGAAAATATAACACTTGATTTCAAAGATGTTCATACTGTGGGTCAGGGATTTGCTGATGAGATATTTCGTGTCTGGCAAAATGAATACCTGAGTGTCAAAATATCTTATCGTAATGCTAATGAAAACATTACTTTTATGTTAAAAAGGGCGAAAGGGGAGATGTAATTATATTAAAAAATAAAACCAGTCTTGTGAAGGGCTGGTTTTTTGTTTTTAATAGTTAATTATTTTTTTTAAAAATTTTACAGACTTTTCGTATCTCTTTCTGTTTACTTTGTAAAAATAGGGGAGGATGCAAAGCAAGTGTAAAATTACAAAATATTGTATTTTTTTCATCTCTAATTTTTTTCCATAACCTTCTAACACTTTTGTAAACATTTTATCGGATATTTCCAAATAGAGTTTTCCAAAATCATATTCTACAGGACCACAATTTGCATCACCAAAATCTATGATTCCTGCTAGTTTATTATCTTGCATCAAAATATTGTCTGGTATCAAATCAAAGTGTAAAAGGAAAGAATTTTTTTCATCAAAACAATTTATATTTTCATAAATAAATTTTTCAAGATATTTCAAAATTTTTTTATCAAAAGATTTTATATTTTTAAATTTTCGAAAATTTTCTATTATCAAATTATTTATATATTGTTTAGATGTTTTGTATTGCCCCTTACCATTTTTTTGCAATTCACCAAAACCGGTCATCTTAACTTTATGTATTTTACGGATATTTTTTCCAAGTGAGTAATAAAATATTTCTGGTTTATTTCTTTCAGGTCTTGTTCCTTCCAAAAAACTTTCAATTAGATAATTTTTTGTTTTGAAAAAAACTTTTGGTATGAATTTACTTTTCAAATTAGAACAAACAAAATTTTCTCGATAAATCATTATTTCGTCTCCGGGTTTTGGATTTTTAAAAACATATTTTTTGTTTTTTGTTTCTACTATCTTTACAATTTGTGCCAAACCGTTGGAAGAATCTGTAATTTTTATTACCTCTTCATTTAGTTTATCTTTGAAAATTTTTATTATTTTTTGGTCGATCATATTTTTTGATTATTAATTTTATTATACATAAGTATCCATATATTTAGCAAGTTTTGTTTTTATCACCGACTTAGTCGGGACAAGTGTTCTAGTGTTTTAATGTTTTTATGATATAATACATCTCATATGAAATTAAAAGAATTCTTCAAAATATTTCTTCTTATTTTATTAATAGTTATTCTGATTTTATCAGTTTATGTTTGGTTACAAAAACCTAGTAACGTAAGAGATTGGAATGATGATCAAAAAGTTTTGTCATATTTTGAAAGAGATAACAATTTGATAAAGGTTTATAATATTAGAAATATAAATTATCGAAGTGTTAGTGATTTTGATGTAGATTATTATGATAAGACTTTTGATTTGGAAAAAATAAAAACAGTAGATTATATTGTTGAGCCATTTGCTGATTGGCGTGGTCTGGCTCACACTTTTCTTTCCTTTGGTTTTGAAAATGAAAAAGGGGAGATGGATTATATCGCTATCTCAGTTGAAATTAGAAAAGAAAAAGGTGAAAGTTTTTCACCTTGGAAAGGTCTTTTGGATCAATTTGAACTTATGTATGTTGTTGCTGACGAAAACGATGTTATCAAGCTTCGTACCAATTATCGTAAGGATGAAATGTATTTGTATCCAATAAATACTTATTTAGAAAAGAAACAACTGTTGTTTGTAGATATGTTGGAAAGGGCAAATCATCTAAAAAATAATCCAGAATTTTATAACACAATTTGGAGTACCTGCACTACCAATATTTTGGATCATATAAACAAAATTCGCCAAGACGAAATTAGCAAATGGGATTATAGAATATTTTTTCCAGGATACAGCGACAAAATTGCTTATGATGTAGAACTGCTTGATACAGATTTATCTTTCGAAGAAGCTCGCAAAAAATTTCAGATAAATAGTTTGGCAGAAAGCTGGCAGGAAGGTGAAAACTTTTCGGAAGTGATAAGAAGTAATTTAAAGTAGCTTAAATAAATCTTTTTTAGTAAAAGAAGAATCAATTTATAAAAAATAAAAAACTCGTTCTTCTTGAACGAGTTTTTAATCTGTTTAAATCAGTTTGAATCAATGCTTTATTCAACAACAACCTTCACACTTGGTCCCATACTACTTGTTAGGAAAATTCCTTTGATGTATGAACCTTTTGATGATTGTGGTTTGGCTTTTTTCAAAGCTTCTAGGAAAGCAACTAAATTTTCTGTTAATTTTTTAGCATCAAAACTTACTTTACCAATTACTTGGTGTACGTTTGAACCATCGTCATTTTTGAAAGCAGCTTTACCTTTTTTGATTTCTTCAATAATTTTTTTGATATTTTTGTCTACAGTTCCTGTCTTTGGGTTAGGCATAAGACCTTTTGGACCAAGGACACGAGCAGCTATTGCTAGTTTAGGCATCATTTCAGGTGTAGATACAGCGATTTCAAATTCTATTTTACCAGTGTCTTTGATTTTTTTGATATCTTCTTCACCATAGACGAAGTCAGCTCCAGCAGCTTTGGCATCAGCTTCATCACTTGCTCCAACGAAAGCAGCAACAGTTTTTGTTTTACCTGTACCATTTGGCATTACTACTGTCGCGCGGATTTGTTGATCTGTTTTCTTTGGATCAATTCCAAGTTTTACGTGTACTTCTACTGAAGCATCAAATTTTACAGTACTTGTTTTTTTTACTAATTCAATAGCTTCTGCTACAGAATATACTGTATCTTTGTTGACTTGTTTTTTCAAGTCTTTCATTCTTTTTGACATAATTGTCTTATTATGTGGTGATAGCCCTCTTAGGGTAGAGGTCCCACTTTTATAAAGGCTTACAAAGCTCACAAGGCTCACAAGGCTTACGAGGCTTACAATGCTTTGTTTAGCGCATTATTTATACTATATTCAGCAAATTTTGTCAAGAGGGAAAGGTTTGAATATACAATACTAAATAAACAAATTCCAAATAAATTACAATATACAAAGTTTGAAATTTGTTATTTGTATATTATTTGGAATTTGTAATTTTAAAATTGTCTATTTTTGGTCTTTTTTATCATTTTTTTTACTATGGAAGCGTTTGTGTACACTCTTCAACTCCTTGTCTGTAATATGTGTATAAATTTGTGTAGTCGTAATAGAAGAATGACCGAGCATAGATTGGACACTACGAATGTCTGCTCCATTTTGAAGCAAATCAGTGGCATAAGAGTGACGCATGGTATGAGGAGTCACCTTTTTGGTAATTCCGGCTTCTAGGGCATGTTTTTGGACTATACGTTGGATTGAACGAGGGGTTAGAGGTTCATCATGGTCTTTTTGTTTACCAAAGCGTTTGTCATGAGAAATGAACATGTAAGTATTCATATCTTTGCGAGTGTCTAAATATTTTTGGAGCCAAATCTTAGCTTCATCAGATAAAAATACTACACGAGATTTGCCACCTTTGCCGAGTACTGTGAACTCATCACGTTTTAGGCTGATATCTTCTTTTTCTAGGTTGGATAATTCTGAGACACGTAGTCCTGTAGAAAATAATAATTCCAAAATAGCTTTGTCGCGGTAAGCAAGAAGGATAGTCATTCCTCCAGCATTTTCTTTATCCAGACTTTTTTTGCTAATATTTTTGATTGGAGCTTGCAATATTCTTGCTATGTCATCGCTATCAAGGAAACTTACTTCTCTGTCGGGCATTATCATTAGTTCTATTTTTTCTGGGACAAGACTTATCACATCTCTTTTGGCTAAATATTTGAGGAAAGAGCGTATCGCAATGAGATGATAATTTTGAGTATTTTTTTTCAGTGGTTCACCATGTTGATCAGTGAATCTATTGAGCCAAAGACGAAATTTGCGGACACTCTCCATGTCGATATCTTTGGGATTTTTGTTTTCTCCAAGCCAATCTATGAAACGTTTTAGATAAAAATGATAGTTTTCGACAGTTTTTTGACTTCTGTTTCTTTCTATTTCGAGGTGTTCCAAGAATTGTGTTAGATATTGTTTTAGAGACATACGTTTTTGATTAAAGTTTTGTTTTGCTATTAAGAGAATGAAAGCATTAAAGCATTCTAGATAAAAATATTAAAGTATGAAAATATTAAAATAATTTTTATTGAATAGTTTTTTATTCTTCAACAGATTTTGTAAGGGAAGTGATTTCAGTCCAGAGCATTCTTCCTATTTCTTTTAGTCTGTTATCTAAATTATTGTAATCGTCATTTGTTAAAAAATTTTGTTTTAAAGCAAAAAATATCAAATATTCGGTTTCTTTCAAAGAACCATAAGACGTCCTCATAAAGTTGAGTTGGTTTTTGGGCGTAAATCGTGCATAACCTTCCGTATAGTTTAATATTATAGATAGTGCTGCACGTTTTAGTTGTGAAGTTGTAATATAGATTTCATCTCGAGGAAAGTTTTTTGTTAGTAGAAAGACTTCTTGTACAAAAGTATGCATTTTGGATTTTAATAATTTTTTGAAATCCTCCATATTTTGATACTTTAATATTTTTATACTTTCATAACACAATTATAACACGAGAGGACATATTTTACGACACGTCGTTAATTTTCGAGGTTGACAAAACCCATTTTTTGTGCTATAATGTATTTATCAACGTTGAGAAACAACTCAATAATTCGTCTTAAATAAGCCAAATTTACTTATTTTGCGAAAAATATCTAGCTTTCATCTCTAAGGGCTGGGTAAGACCACTAAAAGTATTTTTACTATAGTGGTAACATAAAAACAAACATAAACATTTTTTATGAAATATAATAATTTAGGAGGTAATTCTCCTCAAGCTAATTTTTCGTTGGTATATTTTTATTTGACCGCTGGTATTGCTCTTTCTATTATGGTTTTTTTATTTGTTCCTAAAATTTCGATGGGGTAAGTTGAATCATTTTATTCCTGGAGGCTTGCCTCGAGGTAGTTCATTTGAAATTTTATTTATTTTAATTTATATAATATAAAAATTTATGTCATTACCAGAACAAAAAAATGTAGAACAAATAGAAGCTACTATGATGGAAATTGCAAAAATTGTTAATAAAGATGTTTTGCTTGATTTGCTTCATACTATTGATATGAGTAAAGCAGAATTTGTTATCCAAGTTGGTGAAGATATAGACAACAGAGATCAAATTATCGATGCTTTATTAGGTCATATTGAAAGTGGTCATGTTCCTCTTTCCGAAGTCCTTACAGGTGAACCAATAGGTGGTGATTTGGAGGAAGACATCTCTGATTTAGATGATGAACAAGTATTAGCTTTATTTAAAGAACATTTAGAAAAAATAGGATTATTTAATATTAATTAAAATTTTTAAATAATAAAATTGACCTATATTTTTAGGTCTTTTTTATTGCACAAAAATACCTCCTTATGCTATACTAAAAAAGTATTTTATTAATCCGTCCAAGGCGGACAAAGTTTATTAATTTTTATATGAATAAGAAATTTTTGTCAGTGTTTGTCTTCATGTTTGTGGTGAGTATGGCTTTTGCTGTTGTCACAAAAGCAGAAGAGGTCAGTAATACTGTAGCTGTCCCAACTTTGTATGTAGAGGAACCTGTAGTCAGTACTTCTGTAGAGGTGGAAGTAACAGAAGATTTGGAAGGTGTGGTTGTAACTCAAGTAGATAAAGTGCCATCTTCTTTCGGATTATTTTGGCTGGGTCTAAAAGAACGTGTAAATATTGCTTTTACTCTTGATCCTGTCAAAAAGGCTGAAAAGCAAGTAGCTTATGCAGAACAAAGAATGAAAATTGCTGAAAAAATTGCAGAAAGTAGTGATGATCCACAAGTGCAAGAGAGAGTTCAGAAAATGGTAGACAGAGCTCAAGAACTTATGACTAAGGTAGAAGAAAAGAAAGATAAATTTTTGGAAAACAAAAATGAAAGTACACAAAGACTTCTAAAAAATGTAGCAATTCATACTGAAAACAAGGAAGCCTTGATGGACAAAATTGAAGCTAGATTGCAAGACAAACTTACCGAAGAACAAATGGTAAAATTTCAAGAAATGCGTGCTGATGGTATGATAAAAGCACAAGGAATTTTGCGAGCTATGAGTAATCCAAATATGCCTGAAGATGTAAAAACAAAATTGGAAGAAGTAAAAACCAGAATCGAAACCAAAGCAGAAGAAACACAAAAATTTCGTGAAGAACAAAAACAAGCTTTGGAAGATTTGAAAAATGGAGTGGAAGGTGCCAAAGAAGATTTGAAAGATTTATATGAATCTCGTAAAGAGGAAGTCAAACAGACTGTAGAAGAAACAAAAGTTAGATTGGAAGAAAGAAAAAATGTAGAACAAAAATTGCGTGAAGATGCTGTGTCTGGTGATGAACAAGCTGAAAAAAGATTGGAAACAATGAAAAAAGTTGATGCAGAAGTAAAAGAAAAAGTTCAACAAAAGGTTCAACAAAAAGCAGCAGAAGAAAGAGTAGAAGTTAGACAAGAAGTAATGCCAAAACTACAAGAGAAAAAAGAAGACTTGCAAAAATTGGAAGAACAAAAAATGGAAAAGCTTAGAGAAACCGTACAAGAATTGGAAGAAAGAAAAATGGAAGATAAACCAGAAGTAGAAGTTCAGGATTAATTTTCTAAATAAAAAGAAAACTCGCTTGCCAAAGCGGGTTTTTTCGTATAGAATTAGAGATAATTTAGGAATTTTGAAATTTTAAATTGTAGTATATTATAATTCAATCATTTAAAAAAATATATGGGAACAACTTATGAAGGAATAAGTGGAAGAATGCCTCCGTCTGAATTTGGTGGTGGTAAAGAAGTGTCATCTTTTTCTTTTCTTACAGCTGAGGGGCTTGATTCAAGACTTGTTGCTTATAGAAATGAATTGATGCAAAGTAAAACAAAATCTGATTCTGAAAAGGAAGATTTATTAAAAGCCAAGGCACAGGAACTAATTTTAACAGATCCTGAAGTAGTTTTATTATGGGATTCTTTGCAAATTTTAAAAGGTTTATTGACAAATGGTAATTTAAAAAATCGTGAAGAAATAGAAGGAATTTCAAGTAAAATAATAGCACAATATGTTAGTAAGGGAGATATAGTAGGTGGAAAGACAGTCTTTATTGATTACCTTAAGCCTCAAATCGATAATCTAAAAAAACAGCGTGCTGAATTTGATAATGTGATAAGTACATTTCCAGTAAAAAAGATCGGTGATGATGGGGAATTCTTTGACTTCCCCGAGGCTAAGATAGTTGTCCCTGACAGTGATGGTGATATGGAAGGCATAACTATAGAAGTTGACGGACAAAATTACTTGGTAGAGAAAATGTTTACTGGTGGTATGCAAGGTTATGTTTGTAAAGCAAAAGATACTTCTACTGGTAGACAAGTAGTTTTAAAAGTGTTTGTAGGGGTTAAACATGAAGATTTGAGTGATTTTGATATTCATAATGAAGCATATATCCTACATAGAAGGTGTGAAGCTCAAAAACGTTTGGGTATCTCAGCAGAACACGGAGTTGTCCCACGAGAGTTAAGCCATGGCGTTACGAGAGAAGGTAATATAGTTGTTGCAAAGGAATATGCTTCTGGTGTTATGAGAGGTGGCAATGCTACAAATGAAATCATTAGTTACATGCTGGCTACAAATAGAGGGAATCCCAAATTTGAAAAGGATTGGCATTATTATGAAGAAAATAAGGAAAATGTGTTGGGTGTCATGAAGGCTACTGTGTTACTTCAATTAAAGGATTTTGTAGATATGGTATCTATAATGGAAGAATCAAATACGCCTGGATTAGATATGATGAAAGGTGATGATTATTTTGTAGACATGTCAGAAGGTGTGCAAGTGGATCCGGCTTCTGTTGAAGAACATAGACGAGGTATTTTTGTAGATCATGGTCTTAGTTTCTTTGATACTGATTATGATGATAAAAAGAAATGGCATTATTTGGTTGCATACTTTTTAAAAGAAGGTGCTGGGTTACATTTTGATGGTATTAAAAGATCCATAAAAAACAAGCTGGATTTTTGGGGTGATGATATCTCAACAGTTAATGATTTTTTGGATCCACTAGAGAGACTTGATAAATTTTTGGCTGGTGCTGTGGAAGACAGAGGAATAAAGGATGACTTCGCGGAAGAACTAAATGATATTTTTTCAGATTTGAATGTTGTTGCCAAGTCACTTGGGCTCAAAATGCGTTTGGTATATCCATATGGTGCAGAGCCACTTGAAGGAACTAAAAAACATAAACTAAAACCAGTCTCAATGCCAGAGTCTAGACCTAAGTTAGAACAACCAACACAAAAATCCGAGCCAGCGCCAAAAGCCATACTAGTTGATGCACCAAAATATTCTCCAAGACAGGGACTAAGTTCTAACCCAGGGGTTAGCGTATCTGTTGATAAAAAATCAATACCTGAACCAAAAGAGCCTGTGATTGATGTTAAATATTCTCCATCAGAGATGGGTGTAGGAAAAGTGGAGGAAAAACGTAGAGGTTTTTTTAGTCGTCTATTTGGTAAAAGACGATAATTTAATTTGGGGGCATAATTTGAAATAAAAACTTTTTACATAAAAAACTCGCTTGCCAAAGTGAGTTTTTTAATATAGAATTTAGTTATAAAGTTGAAAGATTATAATGTTATAAAGTATTTTTATGTCATTTTGTTTAGTTTTACCAGATATTCGCTCTTGTCACAATGTTGGTGCGATGTTTCGAACAGCTGACGCTTGTGGAGTGGACAAGCTTTTTTTGGTTGGTTATACTGCTACGCCACCAAAACCACAGATAGACAAAGTGGCTCTTGGGGCTGAGACTTGGATTCCTTGGGAACATAAAAAAAATTTGAAAACACTTATTGCAAATCTCAAAAAGAAAGGATTTTTTATTGTAGGTTTGGAAAAAAATGAAAGAAGTATTGATATTTCGGAATTAAATTTAGAAAACCAAAAAAATGTAGCGCTGATTGTTGGTAATGAAGTAGAAGGTGTAGAAGCTGAGATTTCCAAACTTTGCGATGAAGTGGTCCATATCCCGATGTATGGTAAGAAAGAAAGTCTAAATGTTAGTGTCGCAGCAGGAATAGGGATGTACAGTATCAAATCCAAACTCCAAAATCTAAAATAATAAATAATATATAAAAAGCCTTTCTGGCATTTTTAGCCTTTTTGTATGAATACCATCGTCTTCGACATAGAAACAATTCCAAAAAATTTTGACAGCTTTGATCAAGTACAACAAACTTATTTGATGAAGTTTGCTGAAGATGAACAAGACATAGAAAAAGTCAAAGAACAAATGGCTCTTTGGGCTCCAACCAATGAGATTGTCGCAATTGGTGTGATGTCTTTGGAAAGTAAAAAAGGTGCTGTTTATTTTTCTGCTTCGGCTGAAGCTCTGGCGGATAAGCAAAACTTCGGTATTGTAGATTTTGAGGAGAATGGTATTAAATATTTTTGTGGTACAGAAAAAGAAATTTTACAAAAATTTTGGCAAGTAATGGCTAAAGCTCATAAGTTTGTTACTTTCAATGGACGTGGTTTTGATTGTCCTGTACTTATGCTTCGTTCGGCAATGCTTAATGTAAAACCTAGTAAAAATCTGATGCCATATCGTTATGCTAATGATATTCATGTAGATTTGCTTGAACAACTTACTTTTTACAATGCTTATCGTAAATTTAATCTAGATTTTTATTGCAAAGCTTTTGATATTGATTCGCCCAAGGCTAATGGTATAAATGGCCATGATGTAAAAAATCTTTTTGCCAACGAAGAATATCTAAAAATTGCTAAGTATTGTGCTGGAGATTTGGCAGCTACGAGAGAATTGTACTTGAGGTGGAGAGATTATATGACTTTTTAACTGTTGTTTGGTATAATACTGATATACTGATAATGCGGATTTAGGGATGTAACCTTTGTTTTTATTTGTCAGTATAATATATTATAAAATCTGTGTAATCAATGTCCTATGTTGGAAGAAGCTAAAAAACATACAATTAATATTTTCAAAAAAGTTTATAATGAATTGCCACCTATGGTGGATGTTGATTTGAAAAAAGACATGAGAGAAAAGATAGAAGAAATATTGGCTGATAACACAGTAACCTTGGAAGAATTAGAAGATTTTATGATATTTTTTGGCAAAAAAATTTGGCCATATTTTCAAGCGTTTGAAGAAATTTACAATATTTACCATGAAAGATTGTCTGAAAAAATATTTTTGCAAAGAGCTTCAAAAAATATTGTAAAAAAAGTTGATTTGATCAAAAATACTGGGGTAAAATTTTTGGATTTGGTTAGTGGCAAAGTTCATCATTTTTTTGAGCACAATGAAAGAAATGAAAGAATGGAAATCATGACACTTTTGGTTGATTTGAAACAAGATATTAGAAAACATGCTACTCAAGCTATTATGACGCATGAAAAGAAAAGTTATGAACAAAAAATTTCTAAGTATTCTAAAATGGTAGCGGATATAAATGTAGTTATTGAAGATTTACATAAATTTGCCAATGAAGAAAGTGAAAATTTTTTTGCTGAAGATATTAGAGATAAAGTAAGAAGTATAGAATATAGTTTTGCATTTTTGGGACCAAAAATAAATTATCATGAAATTTTGGATTTGCTTGATTATTATAAAGGTAAAAAAGAAGAAAAGAAAATGAGAAGGATAATTTAGTTTTTTATTTTTTTGTGTGGTATTGTAAAATTAATTTTGATTAAATTATTAGTTTTTGGTGGAAAAGGAATCGTGTTTGTTGTTTAACTTATTATTATTTTAAATTATTGTATTAGACTTTTTGTTAGTAGTTTTATTTTTTCAGTTTGGAAAAGTATATTGTAGCTTCTAGCATTGAGTGCTAGTTTTTTGTTTATAATTGTATCTAGAAAACTTTTAATTTATTTAACAATTACACTATGCTAGCAAATGCACAAATTATTAAAAGAGTAGTTGAAGAGATGGGAGGGGTTTTTGAAGAGGTAATACCTGAAAGAAATTGTTATTATATTCATATAAAAAAGAGAGCCTTTATAATTACTAGACAATTTAGAATAGTAAGAAATTTTATTAGTATCGCTGATTCTACTAAATTCAAAGATTTGACTTATACTTTGCTTAGAAGAAATTCTTTACCAACACCAGAAACAGTTTTTTTCTTTAGAAAAAAGCCAGGAGATATAGCCAAAAAACTTGGTAATATAAAATTTCCTATTATTGTAAAAGATTCATCTGGCTCGAATAGCATTGGTATATTTCCTTATATCAAAAATATGGTAGAAGCCAAAAGGGTAATAAATAATAATTTACCAAAATTTCATTCTTTGGTTGCTCAAGAAATGATTTTTGGCACAGAGTATCGATTGCTTACTTTGGGTAATAAAATTATAGGTGCTTTGGAAATGATACCTCCAAGAGTTTTGGGTGATGGAAAATCTACTGTTGAAGAACTTATAAAAGAAAAACAAAAAATTTTAAAAAAGAAAACACCAATTGATGAAGCTTTGAAGAAAATAGTGAAAGAACAAGGTTTTACTTTGAAACAGATATTGCCTTTTGGTAAATTAGTTTCTATAAAAAGAAACTCTTCTTTGGCAGAAGGAGGAGAAACTAGAGATGTGACTGATTTGGTTCATAAAAATACAGCAGCTCTTTGTGTAAAAGCTTCTGATGCAACAGGTAATTATTTGGCAGGATTAGATGTAATTTGTGATGATATTACTCTTGATCCTAGTAAACAGAACTTTGGAATTTTGGAAATAAATGGTAAACCAGATATTTATATTCATTATAATCCTACACATGGTAAGCCTAGAAATGTGGTGAAAGATATTGTTAATTTTGTGGTAAAGATAGGAGCTACCAAAAAGAGCAAAAATGTTTAAAATAAAAAATACTGTTTTTGAACAGTATTTTTGTTTTAAGTTTTTATTTTTTTGCGATAATTTTTTCTAATTGTTTTTTGTTTAATAATCCGTTTTGAGAGCCGTGTTTTTGAATTACAGAAGCAGCATTGGCTGTTCCACAGTTCATGGCAGTCTTTATATCTGTGTTGTTTAGTATGGCTGATAAAAAGCCAGAAGTGTAAGCATCTCCAGCACCAGTTTTGGCAATCATCGGTACTTTGTAAGCCGGTACAAATAATTTTTGTTTGCCATCAAAAGAGTAAGAGCCATTTTCATTGTCTGTAATTACGACTATTTTTGCTCCTAATTTAGATAATGAAATCATTAATTTATCAGGTGTTTGTTTTTTACCAACTAGCTTGATAGCTTCTTCTTTGTTAACTATTAATAAATCTGTGAAAGGTAAAATTTTTTTGATTTTTTCTAACCCTTTATTTATTTGGTAAGAGCCTGGGTTTATGGCTAGCTTAGTTTCTGGATTTTTTTGTAAATATTTTTCTAACTTATCTTGTATCTTTTCAAAAGATTTTCCTAGAGATGTGTAATAAATCCATTTTGTTTTTGGTAAATTTGGCAAACTATAATTTCTTTTGGCATGATAAGACAAAATGGTTCTTTCTCCACAGTAATTCAAAACTATAGAATATCGTGTAGTAGCATTTTTTATTTGTTTGACTAGGGAGACGTTGACACCGTTTTTTGATAGTTCTTCTTTTATAATGTGACCGTTTATGTCAGTGCCAAGCTCAGTGACTATACTTGTTTTGAAGCCTAATTTTTTGACACCAACTGCTACGTTGGCAGCGTTGCCACCAACAGATTGTGCTGTATTTTCTATCGGTGTTTTTTCAGCATAATTGAAGGAAATTAGTTTTTTGTTTTTGCTTAGAGTGCAGGCGTGATTTTTTTCTTCCAAAATAAGAAAAGTGTCAAAAGTTGAATCGCCGATTGTGATTAGATCAAACATATTTTATTGTTATTTATTTTTTCCTAAATTTTTTACTCTTTTCAATTCATTTCTATCGTGCTTGTGTAGTCCTAAATAGATTTCTACAAATTCCACAAGAGAGGCAAAACCAAAACCTGCCATGGCTACCATGAATACGCGGTTGCCGATATACAAAGCATAAACAAAAAGACAAAGTGCGCCGACTAAGAATACTAAATCTTGTCGTCTTTCGGTTTCCAAAAATACTCCGTAAGTAATAAGTATTATACCTAAAGCGGCTACAACATAAATAATTGTTTCTATGGTACTTGTGGGTAAATTTGGGAAAATATTGTTTAAAAACATATTTTTTGTTTAGTTGATTATTGAGTATAGTATAGCAGAAGTGGAGGAAGATGTTAAATCTTGCTGTTGTAAAAAACATTAAAACATACAAACTTATAAACACTCTTTTTTGTCTTGTCTTTTTGTAGAATCAAAAAACCACCTTTTTTGGTGGTTTTTAACTTTATAGACTTTGTAATATTTTTATTCTTCCCACTTATTGATATATTCAATAGCGCTTAGAGCAGCGGTAACTCCTTGTCCAGCGGAAATAACTATTTGTTTGTAAGGGATGTTGGTGACATCACCAGCGGCAAATACACCTTTGCAACTAGTCTGACATTTGATATCTACTTCTATTTCTCCGACTGGATTTTTGGTTCCACAGGTGACAAAACTTGAGTTTGGGATCATACCGATGTGGACCATAAGGCCATCTATTTCTATTTGTTTTTCTTCTTTTGTTTCTTTGTCTGTATATTTTAAACCTTCCAATCTGTCTTTGCCTAGAATTTCTGTAGTTTCAGCATTGTAAATTATTTCAACATTTGCTAATTTTTTTATTTTGTTGACAAGGATTGTCTCAGCTTTTGGAAAACCTCCCAAAGTTTCTTTGTTGTCTGGGAATTTGGTAATTAAATAAACTTTTTTGGAAATACCAGCCATCATCAAAGCTGATTCAATAGCTGCATTGCCAGCACCAATTGTAGCGGTAGTTTTGTCTTTGAAAAGTGGACCATCGCAAACTGTACAATAAGTGACACCGCGACCACGAAGCTCTATTTCTCCCGGAAGATTCAAATTTCTTGGGTGAATACCACTAGCAATAATGACAGATTTTGTATTATAAACCTTTTCTTCTCCTAGAAAATTTTTGGCAGTAACTGTGTGATATTTTTTTTCTTGTTTTATGGCTGTAACTTCGAAGCCTTCTTCAATTTTGTTGCCATAAGATTCGACGTGTTTGCGAAAATCTTGAGCTAGTTGGTAGCCTGTAGTTTCAATAATACCTGGCCAATTACCAACGTCACCAGACAAAGCGACTTCGCCACCAATATCTTTGGCTACAATTTTGAAATTCAAATTTCTTCTTGAAGCATAAATGGCCGCAGCACTGCCAGCAGCAGCAGCTCCGATGATGACTAAATCTAGTAATTCTTCTTGTTTATTTTCCATAAATAATAATTTATAATTTGTAACGCTTGGATTTTATAGTCTAATTACTTTTTAGTCAAACTGTTGATAATTTTTTTCATGTTTTTTATATTTTGCTCGGGTTTGTTTTCATTGCCAAAGATAGCACTGCCTGGGCAGATAGCATCTACTCCTGTTGCTATAATTTTTTCTAAATTTTGTTCATTGATGCCACCATCTAATTCAACAAAGATATGAGGATATTTGGTTTTGAATTTTTTGATATTAGTCAAAACTTTTGGCAATAATTTCTGTCCTTGCTTGCCCGGATTTACTCCCATAAACATTACGCCTTTTATTTCACCAATATATTCATCCAAAATTTTTATATTAGTTTCAGGATTTAAAACAAGACCTATTTCCCAACCATAAGCATGAAGAGTTGGGAATATTTCATGTAAATTTTTTACAGATTCTACATGAATCAAGATTTTTTGGATTTGTTCTACCTTGTGCCATTTTAGTAGTTCTTTCAATGGTTGACTGACCATTAGATGCAATTCTACTTCTGTTTCAGCATATTTTTGGACAGTTGCTGGATCACTTATTGTAGTATTATTTACAAAAATACCATCGGCAATGTCGATTTGGACTCTGTTTACAGATTTTCCAAGGGCTTGGAGTTGTTGTTTGAGTATTTCGGAAGTTGGGACTAAAATTGAAGGGATTATTTGCATATTGATTCGGATATACGGATAATTCAGATTTACGGATGTAACCTGTGATTTAAATTATTTGTGTAATATTTGTGTTATTCTTTTTTCTATTTTTCTAACTCCGCGACCTTTTGTAGTCTGCGTACGTATCTTTTTTCCGCACTAAATTCAGTCTCTAACCATTTTTTGACAATCGCCATGGCATGTTCTTCAGAAGATAATTTGGCAGCTAAAGCCAAAACATTGGTGTTGTCATCATTCATCATTGTTTCTGCTACGCCAATATTGTAGCCAATACCACAGCGAATACCTTTTACTTTGTTTACTGCCATACTGACACCGACACCATTTTTGCAAATTACAATACCTCGAGCTTCGTTTTCTACGACTTTGTGAGCTAGAGGAATTACATAATCAGGATAATCATCGTCCAAATCATTGGCAAAAGGTCCCAAATCTTCTATTTTCAAGTTTAGTTCATTTTCAATGAAACGAATTAAACGTTTTTTTAGTTGGTAGCCTCCATGATCTGAAGCGATGTAGAGTTTTTTTGAGTACATATTATTTTATTAGTTATTGTGTATCTATATTGTAACATAGCAAGCAGAATAATCAAAGTAAGCAGAATAGGCAGAATAAGAGACTGTATAACTTTATAAACTTTATGAATTTTTGACTGTGGTTCTTGACTTTTCCTCTAAAATTAGTATAATACTAATACAATCATAAAAGCATTATTACCTGTTATCAGCAGGTAGTCCCCCTTTGCTAAAGCTACGGAGGACATGCTAAGAGAAGAAAGTTCAAAAGACAAGTAGAACTCTTCGGGTAAGCCCGTAATCGCTGTCAGCAAGCGCCATAAGTGTGGAAGTGAGATGGTACCGCCGAGGAAACTTGGTTCTCACAGAAAACATGGGCGTTTTTATTTTTGTAAATAAACAATACTAAAATTACAAATTTCAAAAAAATTACAAAAGTAAATAAACAAACATATTGTAATTTGAAAGTTGTTTATTATTTGGAATTTGTTTATTTGATATTGTGTATTTAACATTATGAACTTTTAATTTTATAAACTTTTTAACTATCACTTATGCCATACAACTCCAATGAAAACGAATTAGAAATACTTAAATATTGGGATGAAAAAAAGATTTTTGAAAAATCTATTTTAGAACGTCCAGAAAACAAACCTTATGTTTTTTATGATGGTCCACCTTTTGCGACAGGTCTTCCACATTATGGACATCTAGTAGGTACGGTGATGAAAGATGTCGTGCCACGTTATTTCACTATGAAAGGTTTTCGCGTCGAACGCAAATGGGGTTGGGATTGTCATGGTTTGCCGGTAGAAAATATTATTGAAAAAGATTTGGGATTAAAATCAAAGAGAGAAATTGATGAAATGGGAATTGACAAATTCAACGAGGCTTGTCGTAGCACTGTGCTTACTTATGCTGAAGAATGGAAAAAAACAATTCATCGTATCGGTCGTTTTGTGGATATGGAAAATGATTACAAGACCATGGATTTGAATTTTATGGAAAGTGTTTGGTGGGTTTTCAAAGAATTGTGGAACAAAAATCTTATTTATGAAGGTAAGAAAGCCATGCATATTTGTCCACATTGTGTTACACCACTTTCAAATTTTGAAGTTACCCAAGGTTACAAGGATATCAAAGATTTGTCAGCCACTGCCAAATTTCGTGTGACTGATGAAAAATTTAAAAGTAAATTTGATCTAGGGGACAGAGAATTATATATTTTGGCTTGGACTACTACACCTTGGACTTTGCCTGGCAACGTCTTACTTGCTGTTGGTAAAGATATAGATTATGTCGTAGTCAAAGGTGAACATAATTATTATATTGTAGCCAAAGAAAGAGTGACTGATGTTTTCCAATCCAAAGATAAAGAAGAATATGTACTTATAAGTACGATGAAAGGTGAGGAATTATTTGGTATCAAGTATGAACCACTTTTCCCATATTTTGCTAACACGGAAAATGCTTTCAAAGTAGTAACAGGAGATTTTGTAACCACTGAAAATGGTACCGGCATCGTGCATATTGCCCCAGCTTTTGGTGAAGACGATTACAGTCTTGGTCAAGAACATCAAGTCGGTTGGGTACAGCATGTGACTATGGAAGGTAAATTTACTGAAGATGTTTTAGATTTTGTAAATCAAGAAGTAAAACCAAAAGATGATCACACCAAAACAGATATTGAAATTATCAAATGGTTGGCACACAATGAAAAATTATTTAGTAAAGAAAAATTTGAACATAGCTATCCACATTGTTGGCGTTGTGATACACCACTTCTCAATTATGCGACTTCTTCTTGGTTTGTCAGAGTAACTGAAATAAAAAATGAAATGTTGCGTAACAATAAAAAAACAAATTGGGTGCCAGATCATATCAAAGACGGACGTTTTGGTTTATGGTTAGAGGGTGCTCGTGATTGGGCTATTTCACGCAATCGTTATTGGGGTTCAGCTTTGCCAATTTGGCGTAGTGTCGATGGTGAGACTGTTTGTATTGGTTCTGTTGAAGAATTAGAAAAATTGTCTGGACAAAAAATAACTGATTTACATAAACATATTATTGACAAAGTAACTTTTGAAAAAGACGGTAAGACTTTTACTAGAATTCCCGAAGTGCTTGATTGTTGGTTTGAATCCGGTGCAATGCCTTATGGTCAAATGCATTATCCTTTTGAAAATAAAGCTAAGTTTGAAGCTGGTTTCCCGGCTGAGTTCATTGCTGAAGGTCAAGATCAAACTCGTGGTTGGTTTTATACTTTGCATGTTTTGGCTACAGCTTTGACTACTGGCAAAAATCCTTCTATACCTTTGAAAGAAAGTGTCCCAGCTTTCAAAAATGTAATCGTCAATGGAATCGTTTTGGCGGAAGATGGTAAAAAAATGAGTAAACGTCTCAAGAATTATCCAGATCCTTTGGTTGTGCTTGAAAAATATGGTGCTGATGCTCTTCGTTATTATTTGGCTTCTTCTCCAGTGATGTATGCGGAAGGTCTGAATTTTTCGGAAAAAGATGTGCGTGAAGTTTACAACAAAGTAGTAAATACTCTTTGGAATGTGTTTACGTTTTTTTCTATGTTCAACACTGACGGCGGAATGAGGAACGAAGAACGGGGAATGGATTCTAAAAACATCTTGGACAAATGGATTGTCGCCAAGTTACATGGTTTGCTAAAAGAAGTAACAGAAAAAATGGAAGGTTATAAACTAGCAGAAGCTAGTCGTCCTATTCTTGATTTCATTACTGAACTTTCACAATGGTATGTTCGTCGTTCTCGTGATCGTTTCAAAAGTGGAATGGGGAATGAGGAACGAGGAATGGAAGATAAAGCTCAGGCTACTGCAACTTTACGTTATGTTTTAATGACACTTAGTAAAATAATGGCGCCATTTACACCATTTATTTCCGAAAAAATGTATCGTGAACTTGGTGGTGAACTAGAATCTGTGCATCTTGAATCTTGGCCAAATTTTGATAAAAAATTGATTGATGAAAAAGTTTTGAAAGAAATGGAAGATGTGAGAAAAGTGGTAGAAATGGGATTATCTCTTCGTGCCGAAAAAGGAATAAAAGTAAGACAAGTTTTGGCTGAATTTTATGTTGTTGGGGCGAATTTCAGTGAGGATGTAAAAACTATTATTGCTGAAGAATTAAATGTCAAAGAAGTTTTGTTTACTGATTTTGACAAAGAAAATAATCACTTGAAGAAAAAAGAAGATTGGGGATTCAAGATGGCTTTGAATACTCATATCACGGAAGAATTGAAAAAAGAAGGTTTGGTGCGTGAGATTGTCCGAACTATAAATCAAATTCGTAAAGAACAAGGTATGACTATTGCCGACGAAGTCATGGTAGAATATTATACTGAGGATGAAAATTTGCAAGCAGTTTTCGTAGATTATGAAACTGAAATCAAGAAGAGTGTTTTGGCTAGAGAATTAATTGCAGAGAAAATTGTTTTGGATGAATCTGATGATAAAGAGTATGAGATTGATGGAGTGAAAGTTTTGTTGAGTGTGAAAATATAAAAATATTTCCGCTCGAGGCGGATCAGTCTGCGCTGAAAAAGCATTAAAACACTTGAACACTTCTTGTGTAAAGAAATTAATTTTTTAAAAGACGTTTTGTTATGAAACGTCTTTTTTTATAATCAGTTTTTATCAGTTCAATCTGTTTAATCTGTGGGCTATTTGATTTTTTTAGTTTAGATAGAATATGGATTAAACTGAACAAACGGATTTGAACGGATTTGTTTTATTTTTCCAATATTTTTATTTTTGGTGTATAATAGTTGCGGCATTAAATTGCGAAGTGGGTGTTCTCCTTTGCAAGCGTTTCAAATTAAGTACATTAATCTTTTGGAAAGTTCCCTCGTGTATTCTCACTCGGGATGATATTACTATGAAAAAAGGCAGACTAGACGTGATAAGTGGGCCGATGTTTAGTGGCAAGAGTGCTGAGCTTATTAGACGTCTGACAATTCAAGACATCGCACAAAAGAAAATTGTGATTTTTAAGCACGGAGCTGATGATAGATTTGGACATCCGGAAGACATTTCTTCTCGCAATGGACATCACCTGTCCGCTATTCCTGTCAGACAAGTTTCAGAAATGTACGATCATTTAGATTCCACACAAGGCGGACAAGGGTTTGAAAATCTAGATTTGGTCGGGATAGACGAAATACAATTTTTTGATCGAGATGAATTAGTTGCTCTTTGTAAAAAGTTGGTAGATGAACATGGTATTACAGTGATTGTCTGTGGACTGGATAGTGATTATCTCCAAGTGCCTTTTGAATCGACTGCGCATTTAATGGCGCTGGCTGATTCGGTGTACAAGACAAGTGCAGTCTGTATGCAATGTCGCGATACTGATGCAGTCTATACACATCGTCTGACTGGTGGGGAAGATAGAGTAGAGATTGGTTCGGATAATTATGAGCCGAGGTGTAGAAGTTGTAGGGTGAATGTAAAATAATTTTTATTTTTTTAAAAAACTGTCTAAGGCTTCGAATGAATTAAATATATTTGATGGTGATAGTTCTAAGATAGTAGCGATTAGTTGTTCTGTTAATCTTATAAACATCTCCATTTCTTTATAATCAATTTGTTCAGTTTTTTTGCCAAAATGTACAAGACGATTTCTTGTTTTGTTTATTTTTTGAATATTTTTTCTTGCTATATCATTAATTTCTTTTAAAAAATATTCGTTTAAAATAAATGCTATTTTTTTATCTCCACTCATTTGTCCTATTGTTTTATTATCAAGCCATTTGCGATTTTTTATAGCAAAAATGTGTTCCCAAATTGTCCAACAAGAAATAAATGATGTTTCGATTATTTGTCTTTGTATTGCTGATTTAAATAAAAATAAAAAATAACCTCCTTCATATTCATCTTGCCATTTTTTGCTTGAAATAAGATCGAGGACTTTGTTTATGGTTTTTTCAAAACCAACGTCAATATGTTCATAATTCCAGATCGGTTTACCTTTTATATCTTTCTCTGTTTTTAATTTACCACTTTTTATTTCTTTCCACATTGGTTCGTACTTTATAGAGCACCTCAACTGTCCTCCATATTGATGTATCCTATGGTCTGTAATTATAACAGTATCTCTATTGTCTGCCCAATTTTTTTGAAAAACATTTCTGTCAGTGAATATTGTCAATAAAAATAAAATATCATCTATTTGTTTTAAATTTTTTGTACCAAAAGGTAATACATTTTTTTTCTCTTTTTCCGGTATTTTTGCGACAGCTGTTATTTGGTGAGAACCATTCTTTATTTGACTTTTGAATTCACTACCAGATGAATTTACCAGCCACATCATGTTTTCATGAGCTTTTTCATAGTTTTTTACTCTACTAAAAATGTAATCACTAATTTTTATATCTTCTGTGTAGTTTGGAAATTCTAAATTAAAGATTTGAATTTCCTTATTTTTTTTTGACATACTTTTAAACCTTTATCCTCTCCAAAATATCTTCCACATGCACATCGTAATCAATCGTTGGCTGTAGGGGAATAAATTGTACTTGGTTTTTTTCTAAAAATTGATTAATAAGATTGTCTATCAGATTACGGAAGTCGTCGTCTGTGGTACGGACACCATCATTTTCAACTGTTATATCCAATTTTTGTGTTTTGAAAATCAAATCATAAGTATGACTATGTCCAAAAGCAATTTTTTCATATTCACGAGAAGTTTCTTCATCGGCAACACGATGTAAATAAGCAAAATTGTCTATAGTCGCTCGGTCTGTAATAAGAATTTTGTCGCTATGATCTATTTCATTTTCTTTGCTTATTTGATTTTTCATTATCCATTTTTGGGCATCTACTGTTGTTTTTTCGTTGATAGGAAATGGGCAATGGCGGGCTAGCTCTTGGATAATAATTACTTTTTTGCCGAGATTTTCCAAAGTATGTTTCAATTTGTTTACCAAAGTTGTTTTGCCCGTAGAGTGGGCGCCGATGATGGCTATTTTCATAACGAGAAGGCTTGAAAGGCCTAAAAAGCTTAAAATGCTTGAAAGGCTAATTATTTAATTTGTTATTATTATACTTTCTATAAGTTCCTTTTGCAAGTTGAGATTTTGGTTTGACTAGAGGTGTTTTTTTGGGTATGATGAAAGAACATTTTATGGTACTTTTTAAGTTTATTAAATTTTTAAAAATATATTTATGACTATAAAACAACTTGTGGAAATAATAATGGAACAAGCAAAAGAGAAAGGCTTCGGAACAAAGCCAGATGAAATTAATGTTGCAGAAAAAATTGCTTTAATTCATTCTGAAATATCAGAAGCTTTTGAGGCTTATCGTCACAAAAATATTGATGGTAAAGATGGTCTTAAAGAAGAACTTGGTGATGCTATTCAGCGTATTTTGCATCTTTGTGGAGTATTAGATATTGATGTAGAAGAAGCAATTTTAAAAAAAATGGAATACAATAAAGATAGAAAATGGGATTGGAATAATATAAATGAAACACATTCTTAAATTTTATATTTTATAAAAAAATAATAAGTGAGTTTGAGGAATTGCTCTCTACCCTAGAGGAATTTAAAAATAAATAATGTAATTAAAAATATATGTCAACAATTAATTTTGCGACAGGTAACAAGTACAAACTTGAAGTAGCCAAAAAAGCTTTGGAAAAAACTGGTATCACTGTGGTGCAAAAGATTTTAGATATACCAGAAATTCAAAGTACTTCTCTAGAAGAAATTGCAAGTTTCTCTGTCGAGTATGCTTGTAAAAAATTAAAGGAACCTGTTGCTGTCACAGACGCAGGATTTTTTATTGAAGCTTTAAATGGTTTTCCTGGTCCTTTTTTAAAATTTATGAATCATTATTTAATAGCTGAAGATGTTTTAAAAATGATGAAAGGAAAAGAAAATAGAAGATGTGTTTTTAAGGATGTCTTGGCTTATTGTGAACCAGGTAAAAAACCAATTGTTTTTACAGCATCGGCGAATGGTAATATTTCTTTAAAAAAAGGTAAGGATGGAAACACAGCGTCTGATCAAATATTTGTACCTGATGGCTATTCAGTACCACAGTGTGAAATATCACGTGAAGAAATGATAAAATTTTGGAAGGGTAATCAAAAAAATTGGAAAAAACTTGCTAAAAAATTGATTTAAGATTAATGAAAAATATATGACAAAATATATTATAAACAAAGAAAAAAACAAACCAGCTTGTCTTATTATTCCTATTTTTGAAGATGTAAGTTTGGATGATTTTAGTAAAAACTTGGATAAAGATTTGTCCAAGTTTGTCGCCAAAGTTTTTGTCAACAAAGATTTTGAAGCCAAGAAAAAACAACTTAGTTTTTTTTATACAGATAGTGAAAAGTATGAAAGAGTCTTACTGATTGGACTTGGTAAAGAAAAAGATTTGACTACAAAAAATTATAAAGAAATTGTTGGTAGTGCTTTTTTGTTTGCACAAAATAAAAAATATTCTAAATTGAATTTTGTTTTAGTAGATGCTTTGCTCAAAAAATTTGAGGTCAAAAAATTGGCAGTAGAAACAGTGGTAGCTATCGAAATTGCCACTTATGCTTATGATGAATTCAAAACAAAAAAAGAAGACAAAGTCGTGAGATTAGAAGAAGTGAATTTTCTGGGTAGTTTTGAAAAAAATGTTTTAAAAAATTTGCAAAAAGGAATAGAAGAAGGTCTAATGATTGCTGAAGGAGTAAACTTTGCGCGTCATTTGGGTAATATTCCACCGACTGTCATGACACCAAGTTATTTGGCAAACGAAGCTTTGCAATTACAAAAAGAAAATAAAAATATAAAGACAAAAGTTTTGTCTGAAAAAGAAATTGAAAAATTAGGAATGGGTTGTTTGTTGGCTGTGGGGCGTGGTTCCAAGCACGAAACAAAATTTATTATTGTAGAATACTTCGGAACTGATAAAAATAAAAAACCAAGTGTGATTGTTGGCAAAGGTATTACTTTTGATTCTGGTGGACTTTCTCTCAAACCAGGGGATTATATGGTGGATATGAAATTCGATATGTTGGGAGCAGCCTCAGTCTTGGGTACGATTAAAACCTTGGCAACTTTGAAAGTGAAAAAAAATATTGTGGCGCTTATTCCTGCTGCTGAAAATATGCCTGGTGGAGATTCTTATCGCCCAGATGATATTTTGCAAGCTATGAACGGTGCCACTGTAGAAATAAAAAATACTGATGCTGAAGGACGTCTTATCTTGGCTGATGCACTTTGTTATGCTGGTAAATATAATCCAAAAGAAGTAATTGATTTGGCGACTTTGACTGGTGCTTGTATGTCTGCTTTGGGACTTGAAAAATCAGGACTTTTTACACCAGAAGAAAACATCGCAGAAAAAATGTTGAGTTTGGGAGAAGCTATTGGAGAAAATTTGTGGCGTCTACCACTTGGTGAAGAATATAGTGAAGCAATGAAAAGTGAAGTAGCTGATATCAAAAATACTGGTGGTGTTGGTGGTGAACGTTATGGTACGGCCAGTACTGCTGCCGCTTTTTTGCAATTTTTTACACAAAACAAAGATACTGGTGAAAAAAATTATCCTTGGGCTCATATAGATTTGGCTAGTGCAATTTATGGTAGTAAAGGTAAAGCACATATCAGAGCTGGAGCCAATGGATTTGGAGTACAAGTGTTGGTTGAATATTTGCGCAATTAGTATATAATACATTTTAGAAATTTTTATGTCTCCCTCCTCTTTTTAAGAGGAGGGTTGGGGAGGAGTTGCTTTTTAGTGAGTACAACCCTTCCCCAGCCCCTCCCTTACAAAGGGAGGGGAGCTCGTTTATTATATGTTACTTATAGCCTCGTAAGCTTTTACAAAACATTATGAAAAAATTAGAACTACTAGCTCCCGCCGGATCTCCCGAAAAAATGCGTTACGCTTTTGCTTATGGTGCAGACGCAGTTTATATGGGAATTCCAGATTTTAGTATGCGTGTACGTATCAATACTTTTACTGACGATGATGTCAAAAAGTCAATTGAATATGCTCATTCTATTGGCAAGAAAATTTATGTCACAGTAAATATTGTAGCTCATAATGATCATTTGAAAAGGCTTCCTCCATATTTGAAAAAATTGAATGAATGGAAACCTGATGCTCTCATTGTTTCTGATCCTGGTGTGATGTCTATGGTCAAGAAATATGCTCCAAATTTGGCAATTCATTTATCTACTCAAGCCAATGCAACGAATGCTGAGACGGTAAAATTTTGGTATCAGCAAGGTCTGGAGCGAGTTGTCCTTGGACGTGAAGTCACTTTGGAAGAAATAATAGAAATTCATAAAGCTGTACCAAAATGTGAAATAGAATATTTTATTCATGGGGCGATGTGTATGAGTTATTCTGGTAGATGTATGCTTTCTTCTCATCTGGTTGGTCGCTCCGCCAATCTTGGTGATTGTGTTCAGCCTTGTCGTTGGAAATATGATTTGAATAATATTAAGTTTATAGAAACAACGATCAATGATCCACTAAAAAAAGAACGTGAAATGGATGTAGAAGAAGATATCAATGGAACATATATTTTCAATTCCAAAGATATGTGTTTCATCGAATATTTGCCAGAACTTTTTGAAGCTGGAGTAACAAGTTATAAGATAGAAGGTCGAGCCAAGAGTCCAGCTTATTTGTCTAGTGTGGTCAAAGCTTATCGCACTGCTTTTGATTATTTATTAGAAAGTGGTAAAACAGATGACATCAAACTTAAGAAAAAATATTTAAAAAATATCAAGAAAAATATTTTGGACAAACTCGTGCATCGTGGCTATACGACCGGTTTTCTTTTTGGTCGTGATACAGTTGAACAAAATACTGACAATAGTCATGAAGGTACAGAACAGCAGTATGTTGGTGAAATTTTGGCTTGTGAAAAAATAGACAAACAATATAAAATAACTTTGCGTGCACATAATGCTTTGCGTCTTGGTGACAAAGTGCGTATTATGCAACCATTTGAATCTGACCTTTCTTTAACAATTAAAAAATTGTATAATGAAGAAGGTGGGGAAGTAGAAAGTGCTCATGGTGGAACTGACAAAAATACTTATTTTTATAGCACTAAGCCAATCAAAGAATTTGGAATTTTATTTTTGAATAATTAATCAGTAAGTAAATAATTATATGTCTGAAGGTATAAAAGATGAACAATATTTTTTTGATTCTTTGCCGGATAAGTACCCTTTGAATAAAAACAAAAAATTTTCTCTTAGAATAAAACCCCCAAATAGAAAGGCTATTACAGGAGATTCTGTTGGAGAAAAAAGAATTGAAATAACAGAGTCTTTTGAAAAAACAGATGATGATTTTTTAGACAAAGTTTATGAAGAAGTTGTTTTAAAAAACAATAATAGTTTATTGCTTGAGGAATCAAAGGTTCAAGATATTTTACATACGTTGATTTATGAGGGTGTCTATACTGAAGCGCGTAGTAAGGAAAAAAATGAGTCAGACTCTGTTTTGATTGTTAAAAAATTAGAAATGGTAAAAAAGATCTTAATAAGATTTGAAGAAGTGAGTAAGATATTGCAAAAAAATAATAAATTTTCTCCTCTTGATGAAGTAAGATTTTTGTTAAGATTAATAGAAGAACAGTTGACTAAACATAAGTAATTATGATCTCCCTCATCCTCGGTAAAATAAAAAATAAAGGCAAATCAGATGTCACAGTCTTGACTTCGTCCGGAGTTGGTTATGAAATAAATGTCACTACTTCATTTTTGGCTGAAGTAAAAATTGGTGAAGAAGTAGAAATTTATACTTATTTGAAAGTTGCCGAAACTGCGCTCGAACTTTTTGGTTTTAGAAATCTTGAAGAAAAATTTTTTTTTGAATTACTTATTTCAGTCAAAGGTCTTGGTCCTCGTGGAGCTTTGAATATTTTGGCTTTGGGTAGTATCGAAGAAATTCAAGATGCGATTGGTAGGGGAGATGTCTCTTATCTTACCCAAGTTAGTGGTATTGGACGTAAGACAGCCGAACGTCTTGTTGTGGAACTAAAAAACAAAATTGGCAAAACTTTGAAATCTTCTTTGGATAGTGATGAAAAAGTTGGTGACAAGTTGTCTGATGTTGTTGAAGCTCTTGTTGCTATGGGACATAGTAAAGAAGAAGCGAGAGAAATTGTGAAGAATCTTGATGTAGGTGATAAGACGGTGGAGGAATTATTAAAGATGGCTCTTACACGTAATAAATAGATTCGGATATCCGGATAATCTAGATTTACGGATTTGACCTACATTTTTTTATTTGTGTTAATTTGTGGATATTTGTGTTATCATTTTTAAACTAATCTTAGCTAAAATAAGCTAAAAAAGAACTTGTGGCTCTTGACAAAGCTTTCAGCTTTTGGTATATTGATGGGGCTTTAATTTATTCCACTTTTGTGGGATACGGACCTTGATAGACATGCCTACCATGAGCCCGTTAAACAATATGCATGCTATGTTGAACAAACAAAAAAAACAACGTTTAATTAAAAAGTACCAAACTCACGAAGGTGATACTGGTTCTACTGAAGTCCAAATTGCTATTTTGACTGCAGAAATCGAAGAGCTTGCAGAACATTTGAAAGCTCATCACAAAGATCACTCTTCACGTAGAGGTCTTCTACGCAAAGTTGGTGAACGTCGTAAATTGTTGAAATATTTACAACGTGAAAATGCTGCTTCTTTTGAAGAGCTTGTAAAAAGTTTGAAACTTAAACAAGCAAAACAATTTGATGATGATATTATCGATGAAGATATCTCAGAAGAAGAAGTAAATGAAACTGAAAATGAATAATGTTATAATCAAGCACAATCCTCTAAAACACCCCGAGCAACGCGTTGGGGTGTTTATTGATGTGCAAAATATGTATTATTCTGCCAAAAATCTCTTCAACAAAAAAGTAAATTTTGGTAATATAGTAAAAGAAGCTGTGGCTGGGCGTAAGCTTATCAGAAGTATTGCTTATGTTGTGCGCACAGAATCTCAAGAAGAACAACCTTTTTTTGAGGCTTTGTACAAACTTGGTATAGAAACACGTGAAAAAGATTTGCAAATTTTTAATTCTGGCATGAAAAAAGCTGATTGGGATGTTGGTTTGGCAGTGGATGCTATTCGTCTTTCTTCTAGTTTGGATGCTATTGTAATAGTTTCTGGTGATGGTGATTATTTGCCTTTGATAGAATATTTACGTAGTATGGGCAAACAAGTAGAAGTTGTAGCTTTTTCTGAGACTACTTCTAGTAAAATTATAGATGCTGTAGATGATTTTATAAATTTGTCTGAAGAAAAAGATAAATTTTTGTTTAGTTTAGACAATAGAAGAACAAAATTTGTAAGTAAAAAAAGAAGTTAAAGTGTTTTGATTGTTATAAATGTTGTAGTTGTTATAATTGAATTTCATTTTCAACAAACGAATATATACAACATTTGGAACATTTAGAACATTTATTAATTAATGATTTTGGTCTTGAGACACCTAGATCAATGCACACTAATTTATTTGTGCAGGTCTATCGTATCAAGATCAATGTCGTAACAAAAAAATATGTTACAAACAAAACAATGGTCTTTGGACTGGGGTGGACGCACTCTAACTGTCGAAGTTGGTAAATTTGCTCTTCAAGCAAATGCAGCTTGTACAGTACGTTATGGGGATACTACAATTCTTGCAACTGTAGTAAAGAGTAAAACAATTCGTGATGGTATAGATTATTTTCCTCTTATGACAGATTTCGAGGAAAAGCTTTATGCTGCCGGTAAAATCAAAGGTAGTCGTTTTATGAAACGTGAAGGACGTCCTAGTGATGAAGCTATTTTGACAGCTCGTCTAGTTGACCGTGCTATTCGTCCATTATTTGATGAGAGAGTAAGAAATGATATCCAAGTAATTACTACCGCTTTGTCAGTGGATGGTGAAAATGATGCTTCAACAGTAGCTTTGCTCGCTGCTAGTTTTGTCTTATCTATTTCTTCAATTCCTTGGGATGGTCCTATGGGAGCTGCTCGTGTTGGTATAGATGAAAATGGTGAATTCATTTTGAATGTTACTTCAAGTCAACTTGAAGCCAACAAAAAACTTGATTTAGTAGTGGCTGGTAATCCAGACAAATTGGTTATGGTAGAAGCAGGTGCCAACGAAGTTTCTGAAGAATTGTTTTTCAAAGCTATGAAATGGGGATGTGAACAAACAGCTCCTGTGATTGAATTTATCAAAAAAATTCAAGCTGAAGTTGGACAAGTCAAAGAAACAATTGTTTCTACTGATGATGTTGAAACTGTTGGTGATCAAGTAAAGAGAGTTGCTGAAAAATTTATTGCTGACAATGCTGAAAAACTTATTTTCAATTCTCCAAAAGTTAGTAAAGATGAACGTAAAAAAATGATAGGAGAAATTGAGGAAGCTTTGGCAGAACATTTGACTGCACAAGGTTTTGAAATTTCTGATCAAAAGAAAACTTTGTCAGAAGTTAAATATCTTATTTCTGTACAAATTACCAAAAGAATTTTGGAAAATGATCAAAGACTTGATGGTCGTAAAATTACTGAAATTCGTGAATTACAAAATGAAGTAGACTTATTGCCTCGTGTGCATGGTTCTGCTATGTTCATGCGTGGTGACACACAAGTATTGTCTGTAGTGACTCTTGGTGCTCCTGGAGATGTCCAAACTTTGGATAGTATGGAAGAAGATGGTACCAAACGTTATATGCATCATTATAATGATACACCTTTCACTTATGGTGAAGCTGGACCACTTCGTGGACCAGGTCGTCGTGCGATTGGTCATGGTGCTTTGGCCGAAAGAGCTTTGGAACCAGTACTTCCTGATGCTGCTGATTTTCCTTATGCTATGCGTGTAGTTTCTGAAGTAATGGGTTCAAATGGTTCTAGTTCAATGGCTTCTACTTGTGGCTCAACTTTGTCACTTATGGCAGCTGGTGTGCCAATCAAGAAGCCAGTAGCTGGTATTGCTATGGGCCTTGCTTCTGATGGTGGTACCAACAATGGTACTGTTACCAAATGGAAAGTTCTTACAGATTTGCAAGATGTTGAAGACGGTCCTGGTGGCATGGATTTCAAAATTGCAGGAACTGTTGACGGTATTACTGCTGTACAAATGGATACTAAGACTAATGGTCTTACTTGGGATCTTGTTGAACAAACTGTCAAACAATCTCGTGAAGCTCGTCTAAAAATTCTTGAAGTAATGGCAAGTGTCATTGCTGAACCTAGAGCTGATCTTTCTCCATACGCTCCTCGTATCGTGACTGTACTTATCAATCCAGAAAAAATCAAAGATCTTATCGGTCCTGGTGGCAAGAATATCAACAAAATTGTGGAAGAAACTGGTGCCAAGATTGATATTGAACAAGATGGTCGTGTTCTTATCACTTCTAGTGATGCTGAAAAAATGAAGATTGCTGTAAAAAGAGTAAAAGATTGTACTCGTGAAGTAGAGGCTGGTGAAGAATTTGATGGCAAAGTTGTTCGTCTAGAAGACTTTGGAGCTTTTGTGGAGCTTCTTCCTGGTAAAGATGGTCTAGTTCATGTTAGTGAAATTTCTTGGGAACGTGTCAACAAACCTAGTGATGTTTTGAAAATGGGAGACATTGTCAAAGTAAAAGTAAAAGAAATAGACAATCTAGGCAGAGTAAATCTTAGTATGAAAATTTTGAAAACAAAGCCAGAAGGCTTCGTTGCTCAAGATCCATCTCCTCGTCCAATGGGTGGCGGACAAGGTGGTCGTGGTGGTTTTTCTGGAGGAAACAATAATCGTGGTGGTGATAGAAAACCAGGTTTCTTCAAAAAGAGAGACTAACCCTCTTTTGCTGAAGCTACAGAGGATAGATAAAAATTAAAATAAAAGAACGAGTTAAATACTCGTTCTTTTTTATCTCTATATATTATTGACTTTTTTTGTATTTATGTTAATTTATTTCTGATTGAGGGAGTGACTCTCTTTTGAGAGCCTCGCTGCGCGTATCAGTTGATAGCAGATGCAAAATTCCTGCCACTCCCTCAATCTTTCTGAACCTGTAGCTCAGTTTGTAGAGCGCTTTCCTAGTAGGAAAGAGGTCGCGGGTTCAATTCCTGCCTGGTTCGAAATAAAGTCCCCGTTGTCTTCATGACGACGGGGCATCTCAAAATTTTTAAAAGAACGAGTTAAATACTCGTTCTTTTTATTGCTGTATAAGTGAGTGAATTTATAGGATTTATTTTTCCTACTTCAAAATCTATCTCCTTTGTAGTATCTGTTTCTGTGTATTCATTTAATTTGTTTTTTAATTCTGCTAGTGTAATTTTGCATGTTGTTCCTTCATTTCCTGTTGTTGTTCTGATTCCTTTGACTACAAAATATTGTTCATGTGAATTATCTAATCTTACTACCATTCCTATTATTTGTTTATCTCCTTTTTTTTTATTTATAATGTCTTGAAGTGTTAAACATTGAACTTCTCCGGTTTCTCTGTTTGGTGAACTTTCGGCATGGTATGGCGTTTTGGTAAAACGGTCTGTTGTCATATTATTTAGATAATTATATTAAAACGTGTCTATAATATCATTTTTCAAAAAAAATGGCAATAACATTTATTTTATAATATTTACATCACTTGCTAATCCTTTTTTGATAACTTCCAAATCTTGTGCAGAATAATTATTACCAGAAATATTTAAGGTTTTTAGATTTTTCAAGTTTTCTAGTTCATTTGGTAATCCAGTCAATTGATTATTGGATAAGTCTAATATTTCTAGTTTTGACAATTGCCCAATTTCAGCTGGTATACCTGTTAGTTGGTTGTTACTCATATTTAGTACTCGCAAATTTTGCAAGTGTCTTACTTCGGCTTGTAGCGAACCTGTTAGTTTGTTATTGGAAACATTTAGTTCTTGTAAATCTGTTTGAGTGAAAGTATTGTCTGGAACTTTGGACAAATTTTGGCTACTCAAATCTAATTTATTTGTTTTATTGATAACAATATTTTTTGTCGGGGAACTATTAGTATTATTTGATTTTGATGTCAAAGTACAGCCATTCAAAAGTAAACTAAGAAAGATAATAGTAAAAAATTGTTTTTTCATATTTTTGTAGTTAGTGTTTTATTATTTTCAATTCAACTTCATCACTGACTTTCAAGCTAGCGGTACCACCAATTGGGAAAGTAAACAGGGGATTGGTGTGGCCAAAGTCAACGTTGGCAATGATAGGCATATTTTGTAATTCTTTTTTGGTTTCAATAATATATTTTAATTTTTCGAGAGTCATTTCAGTATTTTCTTGAAAGCGTCCCAGGACTAAACCTTTTACTTTATCAAAATTAGGTTGTTGAATAAGAGATTGTAAATTTCTATCAAATTCTACCACAAAGTCTTTGCCTACATTATTATCTTCTTCAAGAAATAAAATTGAATCAGAAATATTTGGCATGAATTCTGTACCACGTAACAAATTGAAAGTGCCTAGATTAGCACCTAAAATTTTTCCAATTGCTTCACCTTTTTGTATAATTATAAAACCTTCATTTTTTATTAAGTTTCTATTTTCTTGATCAAGATACCAAGCGTCATTTGACCAAGTAGGTGATGGTTTGATTTCAAATTCTTCTTCACTCATCAAGCATTTTTTGAAGTATTCAATATTATATTCAATTTCTATTTTCATGGCAAAGTTCGAAAAGTGAATACCTGAATAAGTTACCAAATCTGTTTTGGCAGTGATAGCATTGGTTAGAGCAGTAATATCGGAATAACCGCACAAAATTTTGGAATTATTTTTTATCAAATCATAATCAAGATATTGTAAAAGTTGATTGGAGTTAAAGCCACCTATGACAGTCATAATAGCTTTGACATTTTTGTCAGCGAAGGCTTCGTGAATATCATTTATTCTTGATTTTATTGAAGAAGACACAAACATATCCGATTCCATACAATTTTTGGAAAAAGTTACTTTGAAACCCAGACTTTCCAGCTTTGTTTTGGCTAAGTTTCTATTTTCTTCAGAAAGCAAAGACATACTTCTAGATGGAGCAATGATTCTTATTTCATCTCCGACTTTTAATTTGCTTGGGATTATCATATTTATGATTAAATCATTATGTTGTAAGTATTACACACTTTGTCTACTCATACAAGATTGACAAAAATTTTAAAATATTGTATATTTATTCTCGTTATTTTATACGCCGATGTGGTGAAACTGGTATACACGCCTGCCTTAGGAGCAGGTACCGCAAGGTGTGAGAGTTCGAGTCTCTCCATCGGCACAATTAGACAATTGACAATGTACTTTTGACAATTGACGTTTTAATATATAAATTGCTTTAATAGCAATTTTTTGTTTGACCATTTTTTTACTTTGTAATATAGTTAAAAAAGGAGTTATTATAAAGTAATATTTTTCATATGAGCAAACAATCACAAGAATTAGCAGAAGAATTATTATCTTTAGCTGGGATAACTATCAATGGTGACAAAGATTTTGATATCCAGATTTCTGATGACAGACTTTATGATAGAGTGTTTCGTGAAGGAACACTTGGTTTTGGAGAATCTTATATGGACTCATGGTGGACTGTAAAAAATTTGGATGAATTTTTTTATTCTATTTTCACGGCTAATTTGGACAAAGAAATAAAGAAAAATTGGTCAGTTCTTTTGCTAGCCATCACTTCTCGTCTTTTTAATCGTCAATCAAAAAAGCGTTCTCTTGTTGTGGGTGAAAAACATTATGATACTGGCAATGATTTGTTTACGAGGATGCTTGGGGAAACGATGGCTTATTCATGTGGTTATTGGGCGCAAGCGGACAATCTACAAGATGCCCAAAAAGCTAAGTTTGATTTGATTTGTCGCAAACTTGGTTTGAAACCTGGTATGCATATTTTGGATATTGGTTGTGGTTGGGGGACATTTCTCAAATATGCGTCCGAAAATTATGGTGTCTCTGGAATTGGTGTGACTATCTCAAAAGAACAAGCTAAGTTTGCTCAGGATATTTGTAAAGGTTTGCCTATAGAAATTAGATTGCAAGATTATCGGGAGTTGGATGAAAAATTTGATAGAATAATTTCCGTCGGGATGATGGAGCATGTCGGTCACAAGAATTATAAAACATATTTGCATACAGCAAATAATTGTCTCAAAGATGATGGTATGTTTTTGCTTCACACTATTGGTTCCAACAAGTCGGAAAAGGCAACTGATCCGTGGATCGAAAAATATATTTTCCCAAATAGTCACCTTCCTTCTATCAAGCAAATTGCTGAAAATTTGGAAGGTAATTTTGTCATGGAAGATTGGCACAACTTTGGTGTTGATTATGACAAAACGCTCATGGCTTGGTGTGAAAATTTTGAGAAATTTTGGCCAGAGCTAAAAGGCAATTATGACGAAAGGTTTTATCGTATGTGGCGATTTTATTTGCTTTCTTGTGCAGGACTTTTTCGTGCTCGTCGTATTCAGCTTTGGCAAATTGTTTTGTCGAAAAAGGGTGTGTCGGGAGGGTGGAAGAGTGTGAGATAGAGTATTTTTTATTTGAAAATATAGCTAAAGTAAGCTATTTTCTGAGCTAAGGGTCTTGACAAAAAGTTAATTTTGTGCTAGCTTATATAGTATAGGTAATTAATATTGTTTGTTTATTGTTTATAACATATAAATATCAGACAAAATATATTATTAAATCTTTATTTAGATAGATTAAATCCTATCTTAAAATATTTTAAATATGGAGAAACTTAAATTCTCTTTGGTTAGTAAAATCTCAGTCTTTTTTGTGTCTTTGTTAGTCGTTATTTTTGGCGTATCATTCGTTTCTGCTGCTTCAAACCAAAAATTGACAGCTAGTGATTTCAATAATGCTGATAGATTTGGCGACGTAGTTGAAGTATCTGGTAGTTACGCTGTTGTTGGTTCAAGTTTGGATGATGACAAAGGAACTGACTCAGGTTCAGTTTATGTATATTACTGGACAGGATCTGTTTGGAAACAACATGCTAAGTTGACTGCTAATGATGGTAGTCAAGATGACAAATTTGGTTATAGTGTTGCTATTTCTGGTAATACTATTGTAGTCGGTGCTCCTTTTGATGACAATAAAGCTGGTGTTGATGCTGGTGCTATTTATGTTTTTGAAAAAGATAGTACAAATAAATGGATTCAAAAAAACAAACTTACTCCAAGTGATACCAAAGCTTATGATAATTTTGGTTTTAGTGTAGATGCTGATGGCAATTATATCGTAGCTGGTGCTTATGTAAGTGATGATAGTGGTAGTGAATCTGGTTCTGCTTATGTTTATAACAAATCTTTAACAAATTGGTCTTTACAAAAAAAGTTGACAGCAAGTAATGCTGCTTGGGGTGATAGATTTGGTCATAGTGTGGCTATTTCAGGTAAAACTGTGGTAGTCGGTGCTCCAAATTTTAGTAAAACTTCTACTGATGATTGGGGAACAAACAAATTAGTGAGTTCAGGTGCTGTTTATCACTTTGTTTTAGAAAATAATAATTGGTTAGAAAAACAAGTTTTGCTTGCGAGTGACGCCAAAGCTTATGCTATCTTTGGTTATAGTGTAGATGTAAATGCTAACACTTTGGTAGTTGGTGCTCCTTATGATGGTAATGGTTCTGCTTATATCTTTGCAAAAAATAGAACAGGACTCTTCGCAGAAGAAAAGAAAATAGTTTCACCTATGGTTGGTAGATATTCTTACAAAGGTTTTGGTTTGGATGTTTCTGTCAGTGGTGATTATGTTGCAGTTAGTTCTGAAAACAAATCTTCAGTTTTGAATACTGGTTCTGTAAATATTTACAAAAAAGTTTTGAACAATTGGTCACTACAAAAACAATTGATTTCAGACAGTACTTCTGCTGATGCTTTTGGTTACAGTGTGGCATTATACAATAATTCTATATTGGTTGGTGCTCCACAAAGTAGTGCAACTTATTTGTATTCTTTCTAAATAATTAAAATATAAAAAAAGCCAGATAATTTATCTGGCTTTTTTATTTTTTGGAATGGTAAATAAAAATGTTGTATGTTGTAATGGATAATCCCCCTCCTATTAGGAGGGGTTAGGGGAGGTCCAGAGTATAACAAAAGGTTTTATCTTGCTAAAGACCCCCTCTGACTCCCCCTACTAGGGGGAGGATCAATCTTTATTCTGTTATTTTTTAGAAATAATATATAAAATCCAATACTTTTATTTACTAATTCCGTTTTTATAAAATTTATTTTTCCAATTCCTTCAAAGAATAATCATTTAAATATAGAATAGTAACTCCGATGAAAGCGGAAACAATATAACTTAATATTGGATAAGACGGAAATAAATAGATATCGAGTAGCCCCCAGACACCTCGCCAAAAAAAGATAAAAGCTGAACCAGTAATTAGATAATATAAGAAGGGATTTCTTTTTTTGTGTTTTTTGAACATATTTTGATAAAATTATTTTTTATGTTAAACTGCTGTTATTATAATTTCATTATTACATATATTTTATCTTTAGACAATGTTCTATGAAAGAAAATAGTTTCATTATTTATGCAAGCCCGGATTTAATAATAGATTTGCATAATTATAAAAATGTAGAAGAAGCTGTGACTTTTATGGATAAAAAAATATATGAAGCTTACAAACATAAAAAAGAATTTGTTAGAGTGATTCATGGTATTGGTGGTGGTGTAATGAAAGAAAGAGTTTATGAATCTTTGAAAAATAATCCATTAATTTCAGAATTTTCTGTGGATGAAAGTGGTGGAAGTACAATGATTAAATTATGATTTTTGGTAAGTAAAATAGATAAAAAATGAGTATATTTAGCATTTGTAATAACTTATCCACTTTATCCACAGTAACTATACTTGACACTTTTTTCCATTTCAGCTAATATATCGGGGCGTGAAGATAAACCCTGATTAAATCAGGACCAAGTCCAAAGACACACGCTCTTCAAGTTTGGACCTCTGGGTAACTATAGTACTTTATACAAAAATGATGTACTCAAAAAAATTCGTTACTCACAGTATCCAAGCGGTAAGACAAAAAAGATAATAACATATCTTTGAACCGCTTTATAGGCGGTTCTTTTTTTACAAAAAATTTTAAATCATGATGTTGTACAGATTATAAATATGTATAATTCATGATTAGAAATGCAAAACAAAGATTGACTGACAGTACTTTACAATTCACTCAAGTTTAAATAAATATTTTCGAAATAAGTAAGTCGAGAGCTACAAAACGAATTTTGTAGCATATTCATATTACAAAACACAATTGTGTGTTTCTGTAGTGCACTTCAAGAGCGCACGGTGGATGCCTTGACACTGTCAGACGAAGAAGGACGTTGCAGGGTGCGATAAGTCTCGGTTAGGTCCCAAGCAACCTTTGATCCGGGAATGTCCGAATGGGGGAACCCATCCCGATTAACATCGGGGTACTGTGTGGTGAATACATAGCTACATAGAGAAGACCTGGTGAAGTGAAACATCTCAGTAACCAGAGGACAAGAAAACAAAAAAAGACTTCTTTTTTCTTACCTTACCTTCATATCTTTTATTAGATGTAAGATAAGGTAGATGAGAGAAGTTGTGATTCCGTGAGTAGTGGCGAGCGAAAACGGAACAGCCCAAACCTATATATGTGTTGGGTACAGAAAGATTGGTCTTCGGACTTTTTAGACTGTATCCTTAAAGGACAGGCCGTTGCTATATAGGTGTTGTAGGTTATGACGTTGGCTACCTGATATGCCAGTCATTTAAGTATATATTTATAGCCGAAGATCTCTGGAAAGAGACATCAAAGAAGGTGATAATCCTGTAGGCGAAATGAATATATAAAATGATGTTATATACCTGAGTAGGGCGGAACACGAGAAATTCCGTCTGAATCTGCCGCGACTATGCGGTAAGGCTAAATACTGACAGTGATCGATAGTGAACCAGTACCGTGAGGGAAAGGTGAAAAGCAGCCCGGAGAGGGCGGTGAAATAGTACCTGAAACCGTGTGCTTACAATGAGTTGGAGCCCGT